>OGYJ01000313.1_pt1 | contig 47784 bp, 50 predicted proteins | sample 1576531 | NCBI WGS metagenome assembly OGYJ01 (sample SAMEA3541574, study PRJEB24748) | human gut metagenome | biome: human gut; feature: human-associated habitat; material: faeces | place: China | collected 2012 | reverse complement strand
GCAGGTACTATTCGGCTATGACTATCGCTGCTTAACTTCAAAATCCTTGCGGTCAATGTGTCAAGTTTTATTGACAAAATCATAGTGCGATGTTTCGGACATAAATCTGGTGGGCGTGTAACTTTCAAGCTTTCGCATTTTATCCGCCATTCTCAACTATCCCCTTGCATTTGTTGTAAGCATTTATCAGCACACGCTTGTCAAAGTAAAAAGCCTTGTACCCATCAAGGCAAGTCCTCAAGTAAAACTCACTAGGAATACCGATAGGTCTTTCTTCGTGCATAATGTAGGCAAATGCCATAATTTCTTTTATCTCACCGGTATGAAAAACCTTGCAAGTCAGCTTGATATTCTGCTTGTAATAGAAGTTCGGGTAACCCTCGTAGCGGTCAAGGGCAAGTTCATCGGCAGGGTTCACTTCCCATATTGCTACCGGAACACTGCCACTTTCATTCTTCTCAATGGTCAGATAAGACCCTGTCAAACTGCCTTTAAAAAGCAGTTCATAGCCTTTCAAATCAGCCGTTGCAAGTATTGTCGCGGTCGGACATCTTCTTCTCATTTGAGCAACGTTCAAGTTACTGCCGTATGCTATGTAGTATCTTTTCAAAAGTATCATCTCCTTCTACCACTGCAAGACCGCCAAAGCGGTCGGGTGGGTCTGCGACTAATCGTTTCAAGCCGCTCTGCCGTGCCTAAAAGCCGTGTCGCCGTCAAGATTGCGTGTTAAAATATCCCTTGCCGTTGCGAATTCCTCGCCGATAAAGCCTAGCCTTAAAAGCCAAGTTCTCATTGCGTATTTCGGGTTTTCTGTCTGCTGAGGTTTCGGACTTGCGGTCTTGACTTCCTTTGCCATTTGGCTGAGGGCTAAGCAAAGCTGAATGTAGCTTTTCAGCTGACCTGCATGAAGTCCGTTCTGCCTGCCGTTTGATGGTGCATCAAACTGGAAAAGTCTGAACTCAACCGTTCCTTTGGTGAATGTTGCGTGATAATTGAGCATATGGTATCTGCTTGAATTGTAATGGTGCTCTCTGTAAGAATCAACACCCTGTGAACCGTACCAGATGTCGGCGAAGTCGCTCATTGTCTTTGGCTTTTTCTTGTTTAGGCTTGCCAAAAACTCAGGGTCAACGGTCTTGCAGTATCTGTTCATTCTTCCCCTGTCAAGCTTTAAAGCGGCGGCTAGAAGGCTTTCGTGGCTCGCCATGATGTTTGCAAGGTTGCGAAGCGTCTGCGGTGTGTGACCCTTTGCACCGATGTGAATATGAACTCCGCAGCCCCTTGTTGCATCGCTTTTTGCTCCCGCTCTGCGAAGTCTGCGGATAAGTTCCTGCAAAAGCTCGATGTCCGAATATTGAAGTATCGGCGTAACCAGTTCGCACTTTTCGCTGTCTATACCTGCAATGCTGACGTCCTTTTGGAATTTCCACTCTCTGCCGCTCTCATCAAAAGCCGACCAAGTGCAGTAGCCGTTGCGGAATGCAGTGTTTTCAGATCTGCCTGTGCCGAAAAGTTCTGCGGCAATGCGTGCGGCTTTCTCTCTTGTGATGTTGTTCATTTCCACCTCAACGCCTATGGTCTGAGTTTTCATTTCCTCTATCTGTTTTGCAAGCTTGTCATTCATATCCGTATCCTCCGCTTTTCTGTGGTGTATTTTCCTTTCGGTGTACACATATTAACTCTTTTTCGGAGATATATCAATACGATCATTCGACAAAGATACACACAATATCTTGTGTATATCTGACGAGGGAATACTACTGATCGCTGTTTTGTGCGTAATACACTATCCCTGCCAGCACAAAACATACGCAAGGGAGAGCCACACCGTTACCCCACATCTTGTACTCTGCCGAATCTGAATGAGGGCATTTCAGCCATTTGCGTATCTGATTTTCAGTCTTAGACTTTGTGCTTTTACCGACAGCTTTATTGTACTCTGCAAAAATATCCTGCCACAGCTTTATTTCATCATCGGTCGGTTCATCAGTTCCAAGATCAGCACACCAATCATCGGGGAAGCCTTGAAGTCTTGCACACTCGGTAGGGGTGAGCCTGCGGACTATGTAAGTCGGTTCGCTGGACACAGTGGGCGGGTCTTTCCAGTCGCTTGCCACAAGCGTATTTGCCAGATCTTCTTCCGCCTGCGTGTGATAAGAGCTCTTGCTAGTGCTGTAAGCAACAGCGTGTTTGTCTACGGAATTTAAGGTGAACGAAACTTCCTCGTTAATGCCGCTGCCCATAGGACCATTCTTTTCAGCCCTGCCTATCATTGAGCCTTGAACGGATACAACTGCAACGCCGCCTTGATTTGAATCGGGAGGGTTGCCGCCGGTATCTATCGTTCGTGAGGTGTCCGTTTCGTAGCAGTTATGCCTTGCGTTCCTTGTTCCCTCAGAAGTAAATCTGACATCAAAACATCGGGTATCTTTTTCTACCACAAACGGCTGATTATTGCCTCCGGTTCCGTATGTTGAGGACACGGTCGGTGCGGTATCTTTCAGTTCGGTATACCTTGTATCCTGCGAATGGTTTTCATATACCGCCGCAGGGATAGTTCCTGCACGGAGCGTAGGTGCTTTTTCTTCATCAAAACCGATACCGCCTGCTTTTGCTGAATGTTCTGTACAAAATCCTGCCGTTTCCAAAACGCAAGGCGGGTGATGAGCCTCTGCTCTGAGGGTAGTGGTCACATCATTTGTGACGTCCATTCTTTCGCCGCCTTGATCGTTTAAGCAGACGCTTGTTTTTCCAACGCCAGCCGCAAAAGTACGGGCAGCTGTTTGCCACGGACGGCGGCACGGTTCAGTATACCCCGACAGGCTTTCGGACTTAAAAAGTATTTTTCCTGCACTCCTGCCATCAAGATCTGCGACAAGGTAGATACGTTTTCTTCTTTGGGGCACTCCCCAATACTGAGCGTCGAGGGTTCTCCAAGCGAGTGAGAAGCTGTCTGCCAATATCTCTCCTGCCTTTGACCACTTTGCAGGTCTAGGAACAGAAAAACGTTTGTCTTTGAGCCTGCATATGCCCTCGAGGACGGCTTTGAAGTCCTCGCCTTTGTTTGAGCTGAACGCTCCTGGGACGTTTTCCCACACGATAAATCTCGGGTATCTGCCATTTGTTTCACTCCTCATTTCGTTTATCACTCTTAAAGCCTCGTAGAAAAGGTTTGAACGTGAGCCGCCAAGCCCTGCTCTTTTTCCTGCGATGCTCATATCCTGACAAGGACTGCCGAATGTGATGATGTCCACAGGCGGAAGTTTCGCACCGCTAAGATTTGAAATATCACCGTAATGTTTCATCTGCGGTATTCTCTTCGTGGTCACTCTTATGGGAAAAGGCTCTATCTCAGACGCCCATATCGGCTTTATCCCGCATATCATTCCGCCAAGCGGAAAGCCGCCAGAGCCGTCAAAAAGGCTGCCTAGTGTGAGGTCGGTTTTAGTCATTCGCTTTCTCCACCTCTTTCACAAGTTCTGAGTAAGGTATCTTTTTGCCATATCGGACAACATACACACCATCATCACTGCCAACCTGCTCGATGTATCTCTTGACGATCACATCGCAAAACTTCTCATCAAGCTCAATGGTAAGGCATATTCTGTCCGTTTGTTCGCAGGCTATGAGCGTTGAGCCGCTTCCGCCGAATGGGTCAAGGACTACTGAATTAGCCATACTGGAATTGCGTATCGGGTAGGCTAACAATGGAACAGGCTTCATTGTCGGGTGGTCGCCATTGCGTTTCGGCTTGTCGAATTCCCAGATGGTAGATTCTTTTCTGCCAGTGTACCACTGGTGTTTGCCTTTCTTTTTCCAACCGTAGAGGACGGGTTCGTGCTGCCACTGATAAGGCGAACGTCCAAGCACTAGGCTTTGCTTTTTCCAAATACAGCACCCGGAAAGATAAAAACCTGCATCAGCAAAAGCCTTGCGAAAATTAAGTCCTTCTGTATCTGCATGGAAAACGTAAATGCTCGCATCGTCCGCCATAACATTTGCCATATTGCTGAAAGCGTCAAACAGAAACTGATAGAACTTGTCCGCAGCCATATTGTCATTTTTTATTTTGCCAGCCGTACCCTCGTAATTTACGTTGTAGGGCGGGTCGGTTATGACTAGGTTTGCTTTTCTTCCGTCCATAAGAGCGGCATATGTATCTTCTTTTGTGCTGTCACCGCATACAAGAGTGTGCTTTCCAATATGCCATATATCTCCACTCTGCGTAACACAAGGCTTTCCCAACTCAGCGTCAACATCGAAATCGTCCTCTTGTGCATCTGTATCAGTATCAAAAAGACTTGCAAGTTCTTTCTCATCAAACCCAGTAAGAGCCAAGTCAATATCCTCAGCCTGCAAAGCCTCTATCTCAACTTTGAGCATTTCCTCGTCCCAGCCGGCGTCGAGTGCCATTCTGTTGTCGGCAAGTATGTACGCTTTCTTCTGAGCCTCGGTAAGGTGGTCGGCAAACACGCAGGGAACTTCGTCAATGCCCTCAGCCTTTGCGGCTGCAATGCGTCCGTGACCTGCGATAACGTTAAACTCACGGTCTATTATGACGGGATTGATAAAGCCGAACTCACGCAAGGACGAGCGAAGTTTCATTATCTGCTCAGCCGAATGGGTTCGGGCATTGTTGACATATGGGATAAGCTTGTCGGTCGCAACAAGCTGCATTTCTGTGGTGGTATTCAAACTCTAGCATCTCCTTTTCAATACTTTTTGCAGACCTTTACGAGCGTCCATTACATTGCCTTTTAACGCCTGACCCTTTATCGTTCTGTACTGCTGTTCCGTCAGACGTGATCTGCAGTTTTTCAGTTCCTTTAGAAAAATGCTTGTTTCGCTGTACATTAGCCTCTCCTCCTCAAAAGTTCTTCCATAGCGTCGTGCGGACTTTCGCTGAACTGCTCCGTACAGTTTCGCTTGACTATATCGTAAATTTCATACCAAATGAGGTTCGCTGACTTTTGAAACTGCTGGCTCATCTGCACGAAAGGCGAAGCCATTACTCCGCCAGTGGTGGGGTGTTTGCCGAGCAGTCCGTACTGGCTGACAGCGTCCTCGCACTGGATATATCGAGCGAAAGCCTGAGCATACGCTTCGATAAGCCTCTTGTTGACAAGGTTCTCGCATCCTCTGCGTTTCAGCCACAGCCAAGTTTCCTTGTATATCTCATCAGCCCCCAGCGGCACGCCGTTCTTTTGTCTTGCAGAAAGATACTCCGCAGGGCGTGGCATATCCGCACCGTCGAGCACAGCACCCTCGGGCAGGTCTACTGATTCAAGCTCGGCAGGCTCGAGGGTCGGAATGTCATTATTCATAATTCTTGTGGGCAGACCGTTTTGTATTCTCTCAGCGGCAGGGAGCGGTTTATTTCCCGCACGGACACGCCGTCCGCCACGATTTGTTCCGTCTTTAGCCAAAATTTCACCTCCAAAATTCCTTAGGGGTTAATCCCCCGTTTGAACCAGCTTTTTTATGTATGCCACCCTGCGCCCGTTACAAAAGCGGCGGGTTTTAGAGATCTCGACCGCCCCTAGTCTTTGTAAAATTTCTTTTAAGTGATAAAAATAGGTTGAATTTATCCTATTTATCGTATATAATATATGTAGAAAGCACAAAGGAGGTCTGCACTATGAACGTAAACACAGATAATCTTGTATCCATTACCGAAGCAAATCAGAACTTCTCACGAGTGGCACGAATGGTAGACGAGAAAGGCTCAGTGGTTATTCTTAAAAACAATTCACCGAGATACCTCATCATCGAGTTTGAAACCGCCGAGAAAGAGCAGCTTGCAAACGATGAAGATCTGCTAGCCATTTCAAAACGGCTTATCAACAAAAACAGAGAAAGCTATGAGGTGCTTGCACGAAAAACCAAATTGACAGCCGCAATGGAAGAGGCACGAAACATTTCTTGCGACCCCGAAGCGACTAGTTATTCGACAATGGAAGATTTAAAAGTGGCACTTGACGAATGATATTTTCGTTCGACACAGGAAGCCACGCAGACTTATTTGATATGTAATTGCAGACAGCTGTCAGAAATGGCAGCTGTTCTTGTTATTCCACCTGTCCCCCATCTCCGAATGTATCCTAGAATGACAAGCCTTGCACAGAGCCATCAAGTTCTGCGTATCGTTAGTTCCGCCCTGCGCGAGCGGCAATTTGTGGTGTATCTGCTCGGTTGGTGTGTAACGCCCTTGCTGTAAACACATCTCACACAAAGGGTGAGCCGCCGCATAGTTGTCACGGATAAGTTTCCACGCTCTGCCGTAACGCTTGCTGGGTCTGTATTTTCTGCCGTATCGTTCGTACTGCTTGTTGGCAAGCTTTGTATGCTCCTCGCAGTAACGGTTATGAGTAAGCTTCGGACAGTTCGGATATGCACAAGGGTGTGCAGGTTTGGTGGGCATTATCTCATCTCCAACAGAAAAAGCCCCGCATTTTAGCGAGGCTCTTCACAATATTTTCTATTATACAGTATATCACACTAGGGGCGGTGCAAACAATGGCAAACCGTGTCACTTTTCGGGAACGGCAAAGTTTTTCAGTGCTTTTCTATGCCAGCGGATAACTGTACTGCGGTCGGCAAAAAGCCGCTCTGCAATGCGTTCCCAAGTCATTCCCTCGATGTATCTGTACTGAAGGACAAGCCGCTCGTTGACGTTCTCGACCTGCTCAACAGCTGTGCGGATCTCGGCTTTGAGGTCAACGAGCCGGTCTATCTCGGCGTTTATTTTCTGCTCCATTTCGACGATTTTTCCGAGATAGCGTACAAACGGCGGCTCTGTTGAACGTGTGCCGCTGAAACGCTCCTCAAAATTGCAGGAGGATATTCTTGACGACATATCCCGCAGATTTTCAAGTTCTGAAATGTCGCAGTTTATTCGTTCGTTGAGTCTGTACGCTTGATTTAAGTATTCTTTCGCTGTCATTTTTGTACCTCCAGATCTGCTTTTACAGCGTCGATGAGTGCGGATTGCGTGGTGTCCTTGTTTTCCAAAGCGTCTAAAACGTCTTCGTCAATAGTGCCCTTGCAGATAATGTGGTGGATAGTCACGATGTCTTTTTGCCCCTGCCGCCATAATCTCGCATTTGTCTGCTGAAACATCTCAAGCGACCAGATCGTCGAAAACCATACGAGGATATGCCCTCCTTTCTGAATATTCAAACCATGACCCGCTGATGCCGGCGAAATAAGAGCTGTCTGTATCCTGCCGCTGTTCCAGTCGAGAATGTCCTGCTCCGACCTAAGCTCTCTCGGCTCATACCCCGCTTTTTTCAGCCTTTCTGCGATCCTTGTCCTGTCGTGCTGATACCAGTATGCGATAAGCACCGACTGCCCATTCGACTGCTCCACAAGGTCTTCGAGCATATCTAGCTTTCTTTCGTGGATATTTATGATCTCTTTATTCTCATCGTATATCGCGCCATTCGCCATCTGCTGCAGCTTTCCCGAAAGCACCGCCGCATTTTCTGCGCAGATATTATTTCCGCCAAGCTGTAAGATCATATTGTTTTTCAGCGAATTATAAAGCTTTCTCTCCTTACCGTTCATTTCCACCTCGTGCCGGATATTGATGCACTCAGGCATTTCAAGGTAATCAAGCGACTTCATTGATACCGTAATATCTCCTATCTTTTTGTAGATCTCCTCCTCTGCGCCCGGCAAGGGAATGTAATTATAGACCTCGCCGGTGTATGGGTTCATGTCGCCGACCTTGAAATACTGCTCTCTGAATCTCCCGATGTATTTGCCAAGACGTTTTCCGCCGTCGATAAGGCGTACCTCGCTCCAAAGATCCATAAGGCCGTTGCTCGAGGGCGTACCTGTCAAACCAACTATCCTGCTGATGAATGGACGCACCTTGTTCAGCGCTCTGTATCTTTTCGACCTGCAATTCTTAAATGAACTGAGTTCGTCTATCACTGCCATATCAAAGGGCCATGGCGTATGGCTCTTTTCAAGCTCTTCAACAAGCCACTGTAAGTTCTCACGATTGATTATGTAAATATCCGCATCGGCTTTTAAAGCTTCCGTTCTGGCTTCTTTTTTGCCGAGAATCACCGAACAGCGCAGATCTTTTACATGGCTCCAGCCGCGTATCTCCTCAGGCCATACATCTCTTGCAACTCTGAGCGGCGCTATTATCAGCACTTTATTTACTTCAAAGCTTTCAAACATAAGCTCCTCTATGGCTGTCAGCGAGATTATCGTTTTGCCAAGCCCCATTTCAAGTATGAGCAATACCGCAGGATTCTTTTTGATAAACTCGATGCAGTATCTCTGATATTCATGTAACTGTTCTTTTGCCAACATTTTACTTCGCCTCTATTTCTTTTATCATCTTTGCTATCTGTTTTGCGTCATCAATCACAAATACCTTGTACCCCAGCTTTCTGAGGTCGCTGTGCCTTTTTGCCTGCAATGCACGCGGCTTTTTTCCCGGCGACTTCACCTCTGCAAAAGCCATGCACCCATCACGCAGAAAAACTATTCTGTCGGGCATTCCGTTAGCTCCGGACGAAACAAACTTCGGGCAAATGCCGCCGCGGCGTTTCACCTCACGCACTAATTTCTGCTCTATTTCTTTTTCTCTCATATTGTTCTCCTCTCACCAAATTTTTAGGTATGTCGCTTATGTATGTCATTTTTCATTCAGGAAAGTAATGCCCATTACAAAAACGAGGTTATCAGCTGAGTGGTGGAGGGTGTGGAACACATTTCGTAAAGCTTATATATATCAGATCTTTTTATCAGCTATACAGACTTTACTGTCAGCAGTTCCACCGCTTCCACCACTCACGCTTTTACCCTCAAATTTTTAACTATCCTCCTCTGCGTCATCAGCCGCAAAAGCTGTTTTAAGTCTGAGTCCTACGATGTAGTTTCCCGTTTTCTTTCTTCTCCTGCCAAAGCCCGCTAAGTCAAGCGCTGAGTAAAAGTCTACGTTGCCTCTGGTAAACTCGCCCATTCTGACCGTGTAACTGCGGTATTCCTGATAAAGCTCACCCGACTTTTCCTCATATGATGCGTCCACCTCGCAGCAGTCCTCAAGGAACATTCCCAGCCAGTCATTCTTTTGATGATACTCATTGATAGCTTCAGTAACAAGCTTAGGCTGAGAGATATGAAAGCCGTGGCTTATCACCTTGCACGCGCCCTCTATTATCCATTTGAGTATCGCAGAACCTGCCTGCATTACAAGCGTTTCGGTAAAATTCTTGCGGTCTGCACTGCCCTCGAATTTTGCGTTGAATGGGATAACGATAAGCCTGCGCCATGTTCCCGCGTCATTCGCACCAACTTTCGGAAGATGATTTGTGTAAAGCACTACGGTATGCGAAGGTGTGAAAGCCGCAGGTGCTTTGTACTTTTTCTCCGCAAAGATCTGGTCGGTGCTGCAAAGCTGTTTTACCACCGAAGTGTTGAGCCTTGTACCCTCGTCGAGCTCCGCCGCGATTATAAGGCGCTTGCCCTTTGTTTCCGCCATTTCCGGCTTGACATTTCTCTTACAGCCTACTGTAAGTGTATCTGCCGAAAGATTGCCCGAATATGTGCCTAAAACTTTCGAGATCGAATTCCAAAACGTTGATTTTCCGTTCCTGCCCTCGCCGTAAGCAATTATCAGTGCCTCAACGTAAACCTTGCCGACAGCCGCAAGCCCCACTACTTCCTGAACGTAATCGATAAGCTCCTTATCACCTAAAAAGGTCTTATCCAATGTATCGAGCCAAATATACTCGCCGTCGTCGCCCGGCTCTGTCAATGTCACTTTTGTAATAAGGTCTTCCGAACTATGTTCCTGCCTGCCCGCCATTCCAAGTCTGAGGTCGTATGTAGAAAATGGCGTGTTCAGCAGGAACTCATTTTTATCAAGCTCCTCAAAATCTATGCTTACCATAGGTCTTGCCGAATCGAGCGCAGACCTTATGTACTTGTAGTCACGCCGCTTCATCACAAAAGCCGCATATGCCGCGGCATCAAGGTATCTCTGATACAGCTCGTACTGGCTGTTGCTTAAAGTCGCCGTCACCTTTTTTCCGCCCGCTTTTATAATGCTCGGGTCAAGCCCCGAGTTCAGCAGATCCTGCTGCGTAAGCATAACGCAAAGCTGAGCGTCAGCAAGCTGAAGATCTAAAAATTCCTCGCAGGCTCCTACCGCCGCCTCTTTCGACTCCTCCCAAAAGATACCGTTATATCTGAGATAATCAGTAGCGGGGTTGAATTTAAGCTCATTGCCATAAACATTTGCAAGCACCTTCGCCTGCCCGATGTCAGAAAAGTCGCTCGGCTTCAAACTTCCCGCAGGCGCAGAGGGTACAGCCGCGTTAAAACTCGACGGCGGAATGTATCCCGACTGAGAAGATACCTTTTTCTCAAACTTCCCTGCCGAATCCCAAATACGTCCAAGCTCGTCCTGCCCGAGCGGAGGGTCGCACTTTTCCGCTTCCTGCATAAAAATACGATAAGCGTCATCGCCGTGACCGTAACGCTTTACCACACGCCCCGCAAAGCGGCTTAGGGTAGAATTTCTTGCTCCCGCGGGAATAGCGGCGCTGCTTGTGCCGAAGTTGTTTTTTGCGATAAGCTTATCTATCGTTGTCGTTCCGTCATGCCATATAACATCTCCGCCGTCACAGCCGAAGATGAACCTTGCCGCCACCAAAGCGCCCGCATCGAAAAACGGATACTCTTCGCTGATACGTTCTTTCAGCTTAGAATACGCATCTGGGTCTTTCATCTCGGGTATCTCAAAGTAAACATGAAACCGCGGCCTCGCCGAAACGCTCCCCTTAACTTTCATGTGATTGCGGCTGTATGTCACAGCGTATTTCACATCGGCGAACTCGTTTTCAAGCGCTTCGGGAGTTACCCATTCGTTCGGATCATCGGTGTGGTCATTATCGCAGTCCATCGGAACACACTGCGATGATAAAAACTTATCGTTTGCCCTGTAATGGTTCTTATACACAGCGCAGACGTGGTCAAACTGCACAGCTTTTTTCAGCTCATCGGAGGAAGTCGCCGTGACTTCATAAGGATAAACGCAGTTTGTGCAAACGCCCTTAACATCTGAAATGCAAAGTTTCAGCTCCATTCATCTCAGCCTCCTTCTTTTCTGCAAACGCCTTATACATCAAATATCTCAAAACTTCTCACCGCCTTTGCTTTTTTATAGTATTCTCCCCCCTTACCATATAACGGACATTTTTCACTCTTTTTTATACCGAATAAAAAATTTTTTCGCATTATAAAAATCGCCTTTAAATGTCCTTAATATAGTGAGGGGAGAAATGGCGCGACGATAAGGCACAGAAATTTTTTCTGAAAGATGTTATAAAATATGCCTAAAAATGTCCGCTATATAGTGAAGGGAAAGAAGGTGATACGAAATGGCAAAAAACAAACATGCAGAATACAGCGAGGCGAAAATGCTTGCTGAGATGTCGGCAGTTTTTATCCACATCAGCGAGACCGCCGCCGAGCTGGCAATGACAATGAAAAACTATGAAAAGATGAATGGAGGAAAATGCAGTGAAAAATGCAGATACCGCTGTGCTGAAAGAAGCCTTTGAGGCTTTGAGCAAAAGCGCGGCAATGGTCGCCGCAGCACTCAGGGCAGAAAGCGCAGCCGACGCTGAGGCAAAACCGCAGCCGAAAGAAGAAAATCTCTCCGCCGAAAAGGTGCGCGGCATGCTCGCCGCAAAAGCCGCTGGGGGCTTCAAGGCAGAGGTGAAGCAGATAGTAAACCGTTTCGGCAAAAATTTCACAGCTATCTCGCCCGAGGACTATCCCGCGGTAGTAGAAGAGCTTAGCAAGCTTACCGAAAAGGCGGCGGGCAATGAGTAAGCACGCCTACCTTTCCGCCTCAGCAAGCGCACGCTGGATAGCCTGCACAAAGTCAGCTAAAGAATGTGTAAACGCTGCCGACACGCCGAGTGAATACGCAAAGCTCGGCAGCGAGGCACATACTCTCTGCGAACACCTTGTTCTAAAAGCACTTGGAAGAGATGCGGCTGACCCGACAGGCTCGCTTGAGCACTATGACGCCGAGATGCAGTATCATGCCGAGGACTACTGCGGCTTTGTTATGACTGAGATAGCAGAAGCAAAGAAGATCGGCGGTGATGTATTTGTAGGCGTGGAACAGCGGCTTGATCTCAGCCGCTGGGTCCCCGATGGTTTCGGAACGGGCGACTGTGTTATCGCAGCAGATGGGCTTATACACATCATTGACTTCAAGTACGGAACGGGTGTCCTCGTTTCCGCCGAAAGGAACTCTCAGCTTATGTGCTATGCGCTCGGTGCGGTGGATACTTTCGATACGCTTTACCGAACAGACAAAATAAGGCTTTCGATATTTCAGCCAAGAAGAGAAAACATCAGCAGTTATGAGATGAGCGTTTCTGAGCTTCTCACATGGGCAGACGAGGTCTTGGCACCTGCCGCCAAGCTTGCATACGCAGGCGAGGGCGAGTACGCTGCGGGAGAACACTGCCGCTTCTGCGCCGTCAAGGCTTTCTGCAAGACGAGGGCGGAACAGAACATGGAGCTTGCAAAGTACGAATTTGCTGACCCTGCTCATCTGAGCGACGATGACGCAGCGGAGATACTTCCTCGCTTAGACCACTTAGTTTCATGGGGAATGACGTGAAAGACTATGCACTAAAGCAGGCGCTTGCCGGCACAAGATACAGCGGCTTCAAGCTTGCAGAGGGGCGGTCTGCACGAAAATACACGGACGAAACGGCCGCCGCAAAAGCAGTTGAAGCGGCAGGATACGAACCATACGAAAAAAAGCTCAAAGGCATCACGGCGATGACCTCTGAGCTTGGCAAGAAGAGATTTAACGAGATATTAGGCGGTTTAGTGTACAAGCCGCCGGGCAAACCGATACTTATTCCGGCCGACGATAAGCGTCCCGAAATAAATATACATACAAATGATTCGATCAGCGATCAGGAGGAAAAAATATGACTAACAGAACAAAAGCTATCACAGGAAAAAACACGAGATTTGCGTTCCTCAACGTGAACGAACCTAAGTCGGTAAACGGCGGCACACCGAAGTATTCAGCCTGCCTTATCATCTCTAAGGATGACACCGTTACCGTCAGCAAGATCAAGGCGGCTATCAAGGCGGCTTACGAGGACGGCGAGGCTACCCTCCGCGGCAGCGGAAAGAGCGTACCCGCCCTTGAAAACATCAAGACTCCCCTGCGCGACGGCGACAAGGAGCGCCCCGATGACCCTACCTACGCTAACTCTTACTTTCTCAACGCGAACAGCACCAGAAAGCCGGGCGTAGTTGACGGCAACAACAGCCTTATCATCGATACCTCAGAGCTTTACTCAGGTATCTACGGCAGGGCGTCTATCAATTTCTACTGTTTTTCGAAAAACGGAAACAGGGGTATCGCGGCAGGACTGCTTGCGATGCAGAAGCTTCGTGACGGCGAACCCCTCGGCGGACGTGTGAATGCCGAGACCGAATTTGCGGGTCTTGACAGCGAAGATGATGATTTTCTCAGCTGATATACTTAACAGCTAAAATATCGGCGGCAGGAGTTTTCTTGCTGCCGATTATTTTTAAAATTTATTCGGAAAGGATAAACTATGGACAAAATAACAAAGCTTTCGCTTGATCTGGAAACATACAGCCCCGCTGATCTTCAAAAATGCGGCGTGTATCGCTACAGCGAAGACCCCGAATTCGAGATACTTCTGCTCTGCGTTTCAGTGAATGATATGCCGCCTACTGTTTATGACCTCGCTTGCGGAGAAAATGTGCCCGAAGAGATATTAGCCGCCATAAGCGATGAGAACTGCATCAAGTGGGCATTCAACGCAAATTTTGAGCGCATTTGCCTTTCAAACTGGCTGTTCAAATATCACCCCGAGCATTTTTGCTCTTACAGCGTACCTGAGGATACCGTCGGCAGATACCTTGACCCCTCGTCATGGAGGTGCTCGATGGTGCTTGCACTTTACAACGGACTTCCCCGCTCGCTCGAGCAGGTCGGCGCTGTACTCGGGCTTTCGGAGCAGAAATTAAAGGAGGGCAAAGAGCTTATCCGCTACTTTTGTGTTCCCTGCAAAGCCACAAAGTCAAACGGCGGCCGCACAAGAAACCTGCCCGAACATTCGCCCGAAAGGTGGGGACTTTTCAAGAAATACAACAAGCGAGATGTTGAGGTTGAAATGCAGATACAAAAGCGTTTGAAGAAGTACCCCGTACCCGCAAAGGTCTGGGAGGAATACCATCTCGATCAGGAGATAAACGACAGAGGCATACTTTGCGACGCCGCACTTGTACGAAACGCGATAAAGATAGATGAGCTGAGCAAGTCAAAAATAACCGATCTGCTCAAAGAAAAAACGCACCTTGAAAATCCAAACAGCGTGACGCAGATGAAGGCATTTTTGGAAGAAAATAATGTTAAAGCGCCTTCGCTCGGCAAAAAGGATCTCGCCGAGCTTATGAAAAGCGCCGACAAAAACATAGCGGAGGTCTTATCTCTGCGTCAGAAACTTGCAAAATCATCTGTACGCAAATATCAGGCAATGGACAACGCAATGTGCGGCGACCTTAGGTGCAGGGGAATGTTTCTTTTCTACGGAGCGAACCGCAGCGGACGTTTTTCAGGGCGTATCGTTCAGCTTCAAAATCTGCCGCAAAATCATATGGAAGATCTATCCGAAGCACGAAGTCTTGTGAAAAGCGGCGACTATGATACGCTTGAACTGCTTTACGAGAACGTTCCGCTCGTGCTTTCCAACCTCATACGCACGGCTTTTATACCGCGTGCGGGGTACAAATATATAGTGGCTGATTTCAGCGCTATCGAAGCCCGTGTGCTTTCGCACCTTGCGGGAGAAAAGTGGCGGTCTGAGGTATTTGAGTCGGGCGGCGATATTTACTGCGCATCGGCAAGCAAGATGTTTGGAGTGCCCGTTGAAAAGCACGGGGCAAACAGCCACCTGCGGCAAAAAGGCAAGATCGCAGAGCTTGCGCTTGGCTACGGCGGCGGAGTTGGTGCATTAAAAGCTATGGGCGCTATTGAAATGGGGCTTTGTGAAGAGGAGCTTCAGCCGCTGGTAAATTCATGGCGGCAGTCAAACCCGCACATCGTGGAATATTGGCATGAGATAGACGATGCGGTAAAGCAGGCTGTACAAATGCGGCTGCCAGCAAAAGTCGGCTGTATAGAGGTGTACTGGAGATCGTGAATGCTCTTCATCACGCTTCCCTCTGGCAGGCGGCTGAGCTATGTGAAGCCGCGGATAACTACAAACAAATTCGGCGGAGAATCAGTAGCATACTACGGCATCGACGCAAAAAAGAAGTGGGATCTTATCGAATCATACGGGCCGAAATTTGTGGAAAACATCGTTCAGGCAGTTAGCCGCGATATACTCTGCTATGCGATGAGAACGCTTTCACATTGCTTTATTGTCGGGCACGTTCATGACGAGCTTATTATTGAATGCCGTGCTGATACTGACCTTGACGCTGTATGTGAGCGAATGGAGCGAACGCCCGAATGGATACCGGGACTGGCACTGAGAGCGGACGGCTTTGAGTGCGAACACTACAAAAAAGAATGACCCCAAAGTGCCGCCAAGGAATAATCATTCTTAGGCGGCATTTTCATGCAAAAAGTCTTGTATTTTATGTCTGAAAGTGTTATAATATGGCTATACGCATAAAAACTTTCTGACCATTACTCATAAAAAAGGAGCCAAAAATGGGCAATAGTATAACTTTTGAAAAATTTCTCTATGATAACTATTACGATGTCATAGCCACCAGCATTGAGGAGTTTATTACCGGCAATAAAAACTCACTTTCAGATGATAAAATAGCTAATGCTCAAAAGCTCGAACTTGAGGGCATGGATATTAACGGAGTATCTTTCAAAAAAACAAGTTCGCAGGAAGATGAAAACCTAAGCTTTAGGATAGATGTTTGCGCATATGTATCCTCCGACAAAAGATATTACCACGATCATGAGGATAAAATAACTTCCATGTGGCTTTCTTTGGAAGCAAGCTGTATGCTGAATGACGGAATGAAAAACTTTAAGATCACCAGTGTTGAGGAATACAGCAAAAAAGAATTTGACGGAAGAAATAATCTCAGCCGCTCGCTCGTGCCGTATCTGTATGTCAAAGATGCCGATGATGTCGCCGAACAGTTTTTGAAAGAGTACTGCCCTGCCGCACTTGAAGAACCTATGAGATTGCCCGCAGTAGAAGTTGCCGCAAACATGGGTCTGGAAATATACTCCGCCCCATTGGAAAACAACATTTGCGGCAAGATATATTTTGATCCTGCCACAGAAAAAATATATAAAAAATATCCTTTGCTAGATTTAACCGAAGCAAACATATCAGCAGGCTCAATACTTATAGATCCCGACTGCAAGTACGGCACTTTGAGCAATACTATAATCCACGAATGTGTCCATTGGAAATGGCACAGGCTGTTTTTTGAAATGAAAAAGCTATTGACGAAAGACCCCGTATCCATGGCATACAAAGAATCAGGCTATTCAAACAAAACAGGATCAAAGGCTACCGAGATCGACTGGATAGAATGGCAGGCAAACGAGCTTGCTCCCAAAATACTTATGCCTGCGTCAATGACAAGGAAGTATATAAAAGACAAGTTTGCGGCACTCCGTCGAACAACACACGAAAACGTAAGAGATGCAGAGGTATTCCAACAGACTATTGACAGCACCGCTGCCTTTTTCAATGTATCAAGGTCTTCGGCAAAGCTGCGTGCGGCTGAGTTAGGGTTTGAGCAGGCAAAGGGTGTATTCGTTTATGTTGACGGCAAGTACATCAAGCCTTTCTCTTTTGACAAGAATGCGTTAGGCAAAAATGAAACATTTGTCATCAACTCAGTAAGTGCGGCAAAATTAGTCATCGATTCGCCCGATCTATACGCTATGTTCCTCGCCAATAAAATAGTATTTGTCAACAATATGCTTTGCATCAACAATGAAAAGTACATACAGTATGATAAAGAGGGCTTTCCTTCAATGACAAGATACGCGCTCGACCATGCTGACGAGTGCTGCCTTGTTTTTAAACGTGAAAGGAAATACGATAGAGCGTATGATGATTCGTATGGTAATTTAGGTTTTCTTTGCAGAAAGTTCTCGGCAAGTTCTTTTGTGGAAGCAAGCAATGATGAATCAAAGAACTTAGGTGCATTAGGAGATGAAGAAAAAAACGAATTAAAGAAAGTTAAAAGCGGTGCGAAAGAGATGGTAAAGGTTTTCGAAGATCTACCCGGATCTTTTGTAAAAACTTTAAACTTTCATATTAAGCGAAAAGGACTAACTGCTTTTGAATTATTTCAGAGATCTCAGATCAGCACACAGTCGTTAAGCCATATACGAACTGGCAAAGTTAAAGAAGTAAAATTACAAACCCTAATGAAACTATTTATAGGATTAAATCTTGCTCCTGCATATTGCTTCGATTTGATGAATAAAGCTCAAGTAGACTTTCCTCATACTACAGAAGGTTTCATCTTTATGGATCTTGTAATGTGCCATACAGATGAAACACTTGAGCAATGGCAGAAATACCTTGATGAGATTGAATCTCCAAAAATCAAACTATATGATAAAAAACTAGCTGAAAAAAACCGACAAAATAGGGAGGAGAGAGAAAAAAGCAAAAAGAGAAAAGTGCACAAATTTCATAAGATAAATTAGTGCAACTATACAAATCTTATTTTTTTGAGCATAATTATTCGCGTTAGACTTTAATAAAATATATAAATTTAAGGGCTTATCCGCCGTTTTCAAATCATGAAACGGCAGATAAGCCCTTTTTTGCTGGGTTTTCGTTATTAAAGTCTGAGTTGATTGCCCCCACGATCAGGCTATGTTATAATGAGGGCATAAAAGAGCTTCTTTTGAAATGATCCTGAGCAAGATGCAAAAAGGCTCTCTTCAAGGCAGTTGGGAGTAATTAACCCGTGTCAATAAAGCCGCTTTGTGGACATAAGAGCAACTGATCATTATTGACAGTCAGTTTAACCATTTTAGGAGGAATCCTTATGGATAAACTTTTGATTTCGTCAGATGGGCATGGGTTCCTCCAAAAAGGAGGAATAAGAATATGTCCAAAAGATTATATATGCCTATCAGCAAAGAATTTGCGGTGGGAAACAACTTCGAAGCCGAGAAAGTTTCCTATAAAAGGATAGGCTCAAAAATGCAGCTTGTATACATTAAAGAAGCAGACGAACAGATCTGCAATGACTATATGAGGCCTGCCTGGAGCGAAGATAAAGCAGATGAAAGAGAACATAAGTGCCTGATCGAAGGCAAAAACGGCATGCCGGTAAGATGCACCAAAAGCTGCTTTGGCTGTCCTAAGGCGGGTAAACTTAATAATAAAACATCTGCGCTATGTTCGCTTGAAGATCTGCGTGATAGAAACGGTTTTGAGATTGCAGATCCAAACAACTCGATTGAGCAGGTTGAGTGGGAGATAGAAATGGAACAGTTTACCGATTATCTCAAGAAAAAAGGCTATCAGCTTGACAAAATACTCAGTATGCTCCGTGACGGATATAAAATCAAAGATATCAGCGAAAAGCTTGATATTAAGAAGACAACTCTTTATAAGCGGATCGGACGCATCAAAACGTTTTATACAAAATTTTCAAATTGCGAGGAGTAATATGAAAGTGTCAATACGCCGCTTATTTCTTTGAGAGTTTCAAAAAAAACATTATATTTCTTTAACTTGTCTATATAACCAGAAACCTTCGTTGTTAAATTTTTGATATTTTCAGTATCAACATATTTTGGCAAAGCCTAACAAATATCCCCAATAAGATAATGTCTAATATGAAGCGCCATAGGAATGATTTTGTGAATTGGGTCATAATTATCCTCCAAACATTATAAATATTCACTTTGCACTTCAATTTTCGTCGATTTTTTTTATAGAAACAACAATATTGCTATCTGTATAGTATATTATTTCATACTTTGATTTACTATATTTTTCATAACAATTTATTGCATCTTTATATGGAATTAGAAACTTCTTTCTATGATCATCACTTTCAACAGATGTTAAAAGTTGAATTGCCAGACCATTAACTTTTTTTTCGCCTCGCCAATATGTTTCACAATATGGAGCCGACTCAAATAGTTCTATTTCTGTTTCCGATTCTTCGCTAATATTTTTATCTACGCAAACCAACATTTTCATTTGCGCAAATGCACTAAAATGTTTTAAATTAAATTGTTTCGATATATTCATCAAAAATATTATAGGAATCATTAAAATAATAGTAATTACAAATGATTCTATACGATAAAATCTCATTTGATATTTATTATAATACTCTTTATTAATTGACGAATCGGGGTGCCAAATAAAGTGAACAATAGGTGTTAAAATACATGATATAGCAAATGAAACAGCAAAAAAGGAAATCAAATTTGCAATTAAAATTAGTTTAACCTGATGAAGATAATCAGCATCGGATACACTTATATTTTCATAGGATTTAGTAATATACAATGAATAAATGCTGGCGGCTAAAATCGAAAACATAGCGATTGCAAATATGTACCATGATTTATTACGCTTTTTATTGCTTTGTTGCATTTTATTCATTTCTTTCTCCCAAAATATTGTTTTTAATGTACGTAATTACTTTCTCAGAATAAGTTCTTTCGTACCCGCCTAATAACATACCGCCCCTAAATAAAAGATCCCCAAGCTGCGGTTCGAGGATTACTCATGTTGCTTTACAGATTTTCTGCACAGATATATTCCACGGCATCAGTTCTTCCAGAATATCCGGATTGGTCAGAAACTCCATGCTCGGAAGAACTGTCAGCAATAATTCAAAGTATTTGAAAACATCAAGTCCGTTTGCCTTTGCTGTCTCTACAATGCTATAGATCGCTGCGCTGGCTTTTGCTCCGTTCGGAGTATCACTGAACAGCCAGTTCTTTCTGCCGACTGTGAACGGACGGATCGCATTCTCGGCTGCATTGTTTGAGATAACACAGTCGCCGTTTTTGAAATAATTCCCGAGATACTCTCTGCGCTTGAATGCATACTCAAAAGCCTTTCCGAGCTGCGTTTTCGGAAGAACTGTAGGTGCGACTTTTTCAGCCCATTGCTTTAGTCTGACTTCGTCCTTTATCCTTGCTATTTCGTTCATTCTGATCAACTCCGGTTCGACTTACTTAGATAATTCTAGTTTACTCTATTTGGAGTTGGCTGGGTAGGGTGGTGGGTTGTTGGGCGGGGACGGTTTATCCGCTTTGGAAATATCCGGTGGAATATTGAAAAAAGACGACATTTCTGCCGCCGCTTTCCACCGTTTTATCTCACAGCCTGCGTCAGGTCGCTCCTCAGCGTTGCCATGTTTGGCTGCAATTTTAGTATTGTCAGAAATTTGGCAATTATTGCGTTTACACGGTTTATTCGGAACCATCCATAAGTTGCTCCCCTTTCCTACTACGCCTTACTTTTCTCCTATTTTCAAATTTGCAAACGTTTAATCTACGTAATATGGTTCTTTATAAATTCATACACCGCATTTTCGTATCTTAACGGATCTATTTTATAACAATCTGTATGTCCAGCACCTCTTATAATGAGCATTTGCTTTTCGCCTTTACAACTATTGTTAAGTCTATATGCCATTGCTACCGGTGCTTGCGTATCTTTATCGCCATGAATAATTAAAATTGGAATTTTCGTGTTCATCAGCGCTTTACACGCATCAACACCTCTCAAATTACATCTCCCCCATATTCTTGCCCCAACATTAATGAGTTCTGAGAATATACTCACCAAAAATTTGCTTTGCAGCTTATCTCTACCATTGATTTCTATCATTTCTAACGGCGAGGTATATCCACCTTCATCGATGATGCCACGCACACATTCCATACCTTCTAAATTACTACTCAGCATAGCTATGGCTCCACCCATAGAAATTCCCATTAGAAATATCAAAGATTCAGTTCCAAATCTCTTTCTTGCCCAACTCACCCAATCACGACAATCATATTTCTCTAACGCACCAAATGTAGAATATTCTCCCCCACTCTCACCATGCGCTCTTAAAGTAGCTAAAAGCAAATTCCAATTATGTTTCTCAGTAATCCTGTAAATTGGTTTTCCATTTACAAATCCAGTGCTCCAAAGCCCGTTAAAGAAAATCACAATCGGTGCATTTTTCTTTCTTTCATAAAAATAGCCTACTAATCTCACTCCATCTGATGTCGTAATTATTATTTTTTCATTTTTTGTAGACAAACTATTCTGTTCATCATCTGCCGTTTCTAAATTCACCGGATGCGAAGTCCTCCGCTTACAGGCTTTCTGAAAAGCATATCTACTCCCTACAAAAAAAAGATATTACCCCTGCAAAAATTATTACAGAATATATTATAATTACTCTACTCATCTCGCCTGTCTTCCTCCTAGAAAAGATTGCTTAGCAAAAAGTCGCATAAATTTTCTTTTTTGTTAATATTACTCTTGGCAACAATTTTTTATCTTCAATTCTAATAATCGCATCTTCGCCACAGCCTCTGCTGTGTTGCCTGCTGCTCACCTCGTAGCGGTATGCATTTTCCGATCGGTTACCATGTAATTTCTCACACGGTCTTCTAATCAGAATTTAAAAGTATCTTTCAATCCCAGCCACTTCTGATCCTTATCGCTCAGGTTCAGTGCAGTGCCATCTTCTAACGTGTAACCTTCTGCACTAGCGCTCCCCTTGTACTCCCCCTTCAGTTCCGGCCACTCGATGCCAATTTCAGGATCGTTCCAAGCCATGCCGCCCTCGTCATTCGGATGCCAGAAGTCATTGACCTTGTAGCAGAATTCTGCTTCATCGCTCAGAACAAGGAAGCCATGTGCAAAGCCCTCCGGGATGAGAAACTGCTTCTTGTTCTCAGCCGATAGAGTAACGCCATACCACTTGCCGTAGGTTTTAGAATCACTTCTCAGGTCAACAGCAACATCGAACACAGTGCCACGCACGGCGCGCACCAGCTTGCACTGCGGATATTGTTTCTGGAAGTGCAGGCCACGCAACACACCCTTTGTAGACATGGACTGGTTATCCTGTACAAAGTGAATGTTGATACCTGCTTCCTGCATATCTTTTTCGTTATAAGTTTCCATAAAATAGCCACGGGCATCGCCGTGAACAGCGGGCTCAATAACACAAAGGCCTTCGATGCCGCCTACATTTTTTTCAACTTTAATCTGTCCCATTTCCTCTAATCTCCTCTTACTGCTCGATTTCTTTCAGATAACGGCTCAGCGCATCCTGCCAAGTCGGAAGCGGCGTAAATCCAGCTTCCACCAACTTGCTCTTATCCAGACGACTATTGAACGGTCGAGCAGCCTTACTCAGACCATACTCTGCCGTGGTCACAGGCAGAACTTCCGTCTTATACCCAGCCTGACGATAGATCTCTTTAGTGAAATCATACCAACTGATATAACCACCCTCGTTGGTCGCATGATAATAACCGTATTTCTCAGTTTCATTCATATCAACAAGCAGTCGAGCCAAATCATAGGTATAGGTCGGTGTGCCGATCTGGTCATTGACCACACGGACAGTATCGTGCGTCTTGCCGACATTCAGCATCGTCTTGATGAAGTTCTTACCGTTCAGACCAAATACCCATGCAATGCGGACAATGAAATACTTCTCCAGCGTCTGACTGACTGCCAGCTCACCTTCCAGCTTCGTCTGACCGTACACATTCAAAGGCTTGTAATCCTTGCAGTCCGGCTTCCACGGCTCGATGCCCTGACCGTCAAACACATAATCCGTGCTGATATAGGTCATCTTGCAGTCCAGCTTCTTGCAAACATCTGCAATGTTCTGAGTGCCACCCGCATTGATGGCACGAACTTTCGTTACTTTATCGTCATCCTCTGCCATATCCACAGCAGTCCATGCTGCACAATGGATTACGGCATCCGGATTAACTTCTGCAATTACTTTTTCAACGGCATCCTTATCAGTAATATCCAGTGCTACATACGGTGCTTTCGTTACCGCAGAACCATCTAACACGCCGCTGTAGTTTTCCTGAATATCAGAACCAACACCTTCGTGACCGCGCTTCAGCAGTTCATTCATCACATCATGTCCAAGCTGACCGCCAACACCAGTTACAAAAAACCTCATGTTCTTTCCTCCTCTGGCTTATTAGCGATTGCTGTACATTTTCTCATAGTAGTTCTGATACTCACCACTGATGATGGTCTCCCACCACTCACGGTTGTCAAGATACCACTGGATAGTTTTCTTGATACCATCCTCAAACTTGGTTTCCGGCAGCCAGCCCAGCTCATTGTGGATCTTGGTCGGGTCGATTGCATAACGCATATCGTGACCTTTACGATCACCAACGTGGGTGATTAGGCTCTCCGGCTTGCCCAGTTCCTTGCAGATGATCTTCACAATTTCAATGTTCTGCTTTTCGTTGTGACCGCCGACATTGTAGACCTCACCAACACGACCCTTATGGATAATCAGGTCAATGGCCTTGCAGTGATCTTCGACATACAGCCAGTCACGGACATTCAGACCCTCGCCGTAAACTGGGAGAGGTTTGTCTGCCAGTGCATTAGCAATCATCAGCGGAATCAGCTTCTCTGGGAAGTGATACGGGCCATAGTTATTGGAGCAACGAGAAATTGTCACAGGCAGGCCGTAGGTACGGTGGTAAGCCAGAACCAGCAGGTCAGCAGCTGCTTTGGAGCTACTATACGGAGAGCTGGTATGGATCGGAGTCTCCTCAGTGAAGAACAGGTCAGGACGATCCAGCGGCAGGTCACCGTATACCTCATCAGTAGAAACCTGATGAAAACGCTGAATGCCATATTTGCGGCAAGCATCCATCAGAACACTGGTGCCGATGATGTTGGTTTGCAGGAAGATGCCCGGATCTTCGATAGAACGGTCAACATGAGACTCTGCCGCAAAGTTGACAACAATGTCCGGATGCTCTTCTTCAAACAGTTTGTTCACAACCTCGCGGTCGCAGATATCAGCCTTCACAAAACGGAAATTCGGATTGTCCATCACAGGTGCCAGTGTAGACAGATTGCCTGCATAGGTCAGCTTGTCCAAGCAGATGATCCGGTAATCAGGATACTTCTTCAGCATATGGAACACAAAATTACTACCAATAAAACCAGCACCGCCGGTAACAATAATATTCATGATTTACTCTCCTCTAACTTATCTTTACTTGTTCTCGAATTAATACAGTAGCTCTTGATACTTGCCGTCCATTACGTCCTTTAGATACTGTCCATACTGATTCTTCTTCATAACCTCATAGACTTCCATCAGCTCATCCTTGCTAATCCATCCATTCAGATATGCGATTTCCTCCAGACAGGCAATCTTACGATGCTGATGCTGCTCCACGGTCTTTACAAAGTTGGTCGCATCCACCAAGCTCTCATGTGTACCAGTGTCCAGCCAAGTGAACCCCTGGCCTAGTAATTCCACATTCAGAGAACCATCTTCCAAATAAATTCGGTTCAAATCGGTAATTTCCAGTTCACCACGTGCAGAAGGCTTCAGGTTCTTTGCGAATTCAACCACTCGGTTATCGTAAAAATACAGGCCGGTAACGCAGTAATTACTCTTCGGATGCTCCGGCTTTTCCTCGATAGAAACAGCTTTGCCATTTTTATCGAACTCCACGATACCGAAACGCTCCGGATCATCCACATAGTAGCCGAACACCGTTGCGCCTTTGCCGCTCTCAGCGTTTTCTACTGCGGCAGTCAATCTTTTCTTTAATCCGTGGCCCGCAAAGATGTTGTCGCCCAGCACCATAGCTACAGAATCATTACCAATAAAGTCAGCACCAATGATAAATGCCTGTGCCAGTCCATCCGGAGACGGCTGAACTGCATAAGTCAGATTTACACCAAACTGATGTCCATCCCCTAGAAGATTCTCGAAACGAGGCGTATCCTGAGGGGTGGAGATGATCAGAATATCACGGATACCAGCGTTCATCAGAACGGACATCGGATAATAAATCATCGGCTTATCATAGATTGGCAAAAGCTGTTTGCTTGTTACCTTTGTTAATGGGTACAGACGTGTGCCAGATCCTCCTGCTAAAATAATTCCTTTCATATATGTATTTCCTCTCTATAGTATTTCAAATTCCTTACGCGACATTTAAATGTATTCGAACAAACTTTTCCTTAATTTCTCACAGGCCTCATATCTCTTTCCATTATCAAATTCAATATAAATGCTATATTCTTTCCAAGACGGTTTCTTTTTCCTAAAGGTGATATATTTAACGCCATTCGCATCATGCTTTTTCACAAGTCCAAGTATATAATTTCTCCACACTATAGGGGACGGCACTCCATGACAAATCAAATCCACACAAAGTAAATTTTCATCGGATTTTCCCAAATAGCTTTTCAAACCAGCAACCTGACATCCTGTGCCAACAAAAAGTACTCGTCGTTTGTCATTAAGATACCTCTTAACATCTTTGTAAATCATTTTAGGCGCACTTTGAATGTATTTTGATCCGCAGAATTTCGGCAAATCTTTCTCACAGTCGCAGCTATCAAATATCACTCCGGTAAAATCATTTTCAAAACGCGTAGCGCAAACCACACCACCCTGTTTCAAAACTTCTTTTGCTAGATTAACAAATACTCCACCTGAACTTGAAGCTTTAAGAATCTTTTTGTCTTTACTCCATGCCCCATAAACACGCTGCTTATACTCAAGAACTGGTGTATCAGCATTCAAAGGGCATTTCTTCTCGCATAATCCACATTCAATACAAAAGCTCTCATCAAGTGATGGATACAAAAAGCCTCTATCGGACTCAACCATTCTTATTGCATTTTTGCTGCACACATTTTCGCAAGTTCCACATCCGGTGCAACGCTTCATATCTATATTCAACATACAAGCACCACCTTTCGAGCAGTGCAGTATGTCCATATACCTATTGATGTTTTATGTGGGTTCTTACTTACCCCCTCTGAATTTTTTCCTCATTTCAAGAATAGGCTTCGGAATTAAAAACATATGATTTGTAACAAACCATGATACACGCATTTTAGCTGGGAAACGGTAAGGTTTACAATACTCTTCAAAAGCATTGTTCATGCCTTTCCCCTGTATATACTCACGCCAAAAATCTTCTGATATAGGATTCTTCTTCCACGGCTCCTTTAGGCTTCTATTTCCACCAATAGCTTCCTTTATTGTTCTTTTTTGAAACGCAATTTCACTTTTAATGTTTTCAAAGGCTTTTTGTCCCTTTTCAGTGTTAATCATTACAAGTGAAATTCCTTTTTCTGTATTTCTCATCTTAAAGTCATAAGAATGATATCCCCAAAAGTCTGCAAGCGTAATATCTCCTGTTCGATATGTACTTGTATATTCGCAAGAGTAGCAATTTTCTCGCATTGATATTTCTTTCAAAAAGGAAATCAAATAAGGATCATCAAATTTGCTTCCGACATAAGATTTATTATTATCAAAATCCACTTTTAGACTAAACCTTGTCCAATTTGGCTTCTTATACCGATAAGAAATATTGACTGCTTTTGCTCCATTTACTTCTTCCAGATAGGTGCAATAATCTCTCCATAATTTGGGAGACGGAACTCCATGACAAATAATATCAACAACAAGCAAATTGCTGTATTCTTTATTTAAATATTTCTTTAATCCGTCAACTTGACATGGAACGCCAATAAATAATACCTCTCTCCCGGTAAGCAATGTTTCTTTTACTTGTCGAAAAATCAATCCCGGTTGGCTCTGGACGTATTTTGAACCTTGGAATTTTGCGAGATTTTCAACGGTGTTGCAGGAATCAAACATTACTCTTTTGCAATCTTCACTCAATTTTGACGCATAAATAATCCCGCCCTTTTCAAGCACACTTTTCGCCAATTCAGTAAATATCCCACCAGAGCTGCTATTTTTCCGAGTTGCTTTATTCTTTGTAAAAGCAGCATATACTACAGGATCCTTTTGATTTAGTTGTACTCCTGTATTTCTTGGACATACCCTTTTACAGGCATTGCATCCAACGCACTTTTCGCTCACTTCTGGATATAAAAAACCCTTCAAATCTTCATGAAACGAAATCGCGTCCATCGGACATATATTCATACACGCCTGACAGCCTGTGCACCTATTCTTCTCGCAAATTTCCATCAATTAAATCCTCAATTCCTGTTCTATCTTTTCTCTGAGTTTTCCATAATACTTTTGTTCAAAGTAGTTATCGTTCCTTTTATAGTCATAACCGCTCAAAATCTTATCCGCCAAGTATTTTGCCTCATCAAGTGTATTGGCAAAAAATGCCTGTGAGCTATAATGCTCTTTAAACCAATCAACACCTGTTTTTACTTTGTGATCTTTCGTCTGAATCACAATTACAGGTGTATTCGAAACAAGTGAAAAAATCGTTCCATGATACCGATCTGTAATAATCAGTTTATAATGTGCAAACTTCTTGAAATAGTCTTCAATATACTGCTTTAGATTATTTCGAATTACATCCGGTTCCACATGTATTGTTGTATCCAAGCGATCACATTTTGTTCCTTCAAAGTATCTCATCAAATCTTCAATTTGTTCATCCGAATAAAATTTCTCAGAATCATTTCGAATGCAAAAAAGCACACCTTCTCGCTCAAAAGAATACTCATACTGCCCAATCAATGTTGTTACAATATCCGGATAGCTTTCTACATGAATATGTGGAAACATTTTTTTTGCTGTTTCATAGGATACTTGGTCTCTTGCTAAAAATAATAGTCTCTTATGCGCATCGTAAATACGACTTGCCTGATTTTTTCGAGCTTCACTTCTATAATACACAGTCTGCGGTAGCATAACCAGAGGATTATCTGTGAAATCCTGCATCACAGACTGATGCATAATATCTTCTCGTCCTCCCAAGTCCTGCGTACAATACCCGCTTTGAAAAAAGATAATATCACTCGGCTTAATTGTCGTCTTCAAATAGTCACGAATTCCAAAGGAATTATCTAGATAATTTCTTGTAAAAACCTCTGTAACTTTATATTCTGGAAAATATTCTCCCAAGTATTTTCTGATACAGAAGCACTGAGCAAGATCTCCTAGATTTGAATGCTCTGGAACCCCAAAATAAAAAATTCTATTTTTTGAAGAATTAACGTTTTTTATTCTCTTTGAGTTTTTATAGTCATTCATTAACTGTTTCGGACGTCTTCTCAGCCACCCCAGTTTTGCACGAATACCACTCATTTGTTTATCCTCCTTCACATCATCTTTGTGCAAAATTTGTGTACAAGTCCAATTTTTCTTCCGCAGATTTTATCAACTAGCCTCATCGTTTCTTTAAACACCTTCTTCTTTCTAAAGCAAAGGATAAACATGATATTAGGAACTATGCAACTCAAAATCAATCCAACTACAATAGTCATTAAATCACTAGTAAATGAAAACAAATCAGAAATGAAATAAGTCGCCATGCATAAGAGAGCAGATATTCCTGTATAGCGTAATAAATCAATAGTATATTTTTTCTGTCCATTCTTAAATACTACAGTAAACAGATTATGAATCACCCATGGCATTCCAATAAATAGTGTACTCAAAACCGTTGAAAGAAGAATTCCATAGATGCCAATAAATTGTACAAGTATAATATTCATAATTAGATTAGCAAGCGCCGTACACAATGGCCGAAAACGGTCTTCGTGCCACATCCCAGCAGCATCTTTATAAACGATAAGTACTTGATTTAAAATACGAATATAAAAATAAACAACAAAACAAACAACGCAACCAAACGACAACAGATATTTTTCTCCCACCCAAATCCGCATAAAAGGCTGATATAGGCATAAAAAACAAGAACAGCAAAAGCATCCAATCCAAGAAATCAAAAAAGTCAGCTTGTTCAAATCTCTTAGGTTCTTTTCTTCTGTATCAACAATCAGACTATTACCAATTCCAGCAGTGCATGCAGTAAATATTACGGTTACAAACCCAAGTACAGAATTCATAATATAATAGTAGTTGTTATACACGCCTAAAACTGACAATCCAAGAAATGCTGAAATCACAATAGTATCCGCAGAATTAACAATAATTCCGCCAAGCTTCGAAGTGAAAAGATCTCCCACACGGCGATTGATAGTATTTACTTCCTCTTTGTTTAATTTTCCCTCTGGTTTATAAGCTGGATACATTTTGTTTGCAAATACTGCAGTTACAACATTAAGCATAACCTGTGATGCAAGTGCAATTATCAAATACATATAATAATTCTTCCAGACAAGTAAAACCAGAATCTGTAATATGTATTGTACTGTTGTAACTAGAATAGTTGTCTTATTTGCAATATCCGTTCTTTGGTGTGCTGTAAGCAAACTATTTTTGTACGCAAACAACCAATATGATGCCACTGTTGCAGCTAGACTCAATCCGTATATCACAAAAACATTGATTCCAGCAGGCACATCTCCCGAAATTAGTTTCGGAACGAATGGCATAATAACAACACCTGCAATTAAGACGATCCATCCAATTGCTCTATAATAGACTTTATACAAACGAAGCAGTGCGCATATCGTTGTACTATCATCTTCTGCTATCGGTTTATACATACTATAAACCATAGCAGAACCCACACCTAGTTCTGCTAGATTTAGAACCTGCAGGATCGAAGTAAATAAAGAGTTCAAACCTACATATTCCACACCCAGAAAGTATATCATTATAGTTCGTATAATGAATGGTGTGATAAGCTGATATAATTTCAGTGCAATTCCTGATGTAATATTTCTCGTTGCATTTTTTGTTCTATCTATTTTCATGTCCACTCCTGCACATTTTCAAAAGAATCGCTCGATTCCATAGTTAAAGCGTAGTATATCAAGGAGATAAAAACAAAGCTCGGATATGCAATTTGCGCTTGTGCAAACGCAACATTTACAACCATAAAAGTAAATACAAAAAATACCGTATTTGATTGTCTTGTTTTCCAAATCGGATTCAAAAACATATAAAGTAATACAACTGTCGTAAACAGTCCCTTTGTTGCAATCATACCAAATAATGCATTTCCTGTTCCTCCCGTTGCTCCAAATATGCTCTCAACATAGTTTTCAACACGAGATGAACCAATTCCTAAAATAGGGTTTTCTTTCATGGACATCATTGCTGCCCGAACAGGTATCATCCTAGCCGCACCAGACGTATAATTATAATCTCCAGCTAATTGTACTCCATAAAACTTTTGTAAAACATTTACTGAAATCAAACTGCTACTTCCATTACTAACAAAATCACAAAAAAGTAATGCTATTCCTATTGCTACAATGCTCAAAATTTTTCTTCGATAACTATTTTCTTTCTTTTGCAAAATCGAACCGCCAAGAATCACTGCTAATCCCAAGTAACCTGTTGTTGATTTTGTGGTAATAATCGTCAAAATATAAACAACAAGCATTCGTGTTATTGCCTTATCCTCTAAGTTCAAATATCTACGCATATATAATATAATAAATACCGAGCTGTTTATTACAATTTCATATACACCCGGCTCGTAATATATACCTATATTACGCGTATATCCGTCAACTTCAAAACGTCCCCAGAGGATAGAAAACAAGTATTTTCCAAAATAAGTTCTTGAACTCTCACCAAATCTATACGAAGGTAAAATCGACTTTAAAAAATCAACTCCACCAATATTGCATATTAAATATCCAATTAAACTAATGATTGCAAAAACATATGTCAATTTTAGCAATCTTGTCAATGCACTTTTTCTATCGACAGCAATAATAGCGTAACTAACTAAAAAGTTCAAATATATCTGTATTAGTGTCTTAAAATTAAATCCATGGCTTAATGATTCTCCGTTCCATAATCCACTAAAAACAAACAAACAAGCCAAAACTATCCCTAGCAATATTTCTCGTTCAGAAATATTGCCTCTATAATTATAAATAAAGAAAAGACTCAAAACGCATAAAATGCCTAAAACAGTATAACTAAGCGAATTTTTCAAAACCCAAACAACTGCACCATGCATTATCAGCAATAAATACAGAAGGAAATATTGAACAATTGCTTTTTTTCCCACTTTCATATCTTATTCTCCACTTGGCTTGCACGTATTGTCTTTGCCGGATTTCCTGCCCAAATTTCTCCTGCTGGAATATCTTTTGCAACTACTGACCCAGCACCTACAATTGCATGTTCTCCAATTGTGACACCTTTAAGAATATAACACCCTGCCCCGATAAACGCTCCTTCACAGATGCGAACTGGTTTTCTTTTAATAGGACAATCTTTATAATACCCTTTGACCCTTTCACTATATTCCAACGGGTGAAAATCCGTATCATAAATGTGGCATCCAGATCCTATCGTAACATTATCTTCAATAGTTATTTCTTTTTCACAGGTAATTGCAGTATTGGAAATTCCGCAGCCATTCCCAATAGTCAGTACAGCATTTTCATTTACCTGAAAATATGTTTTGTCGCCACATCCTATCGGATTTGCCCATGATGCCGAGTTAATAGATACATTGTTTCCAATCAAAATCTTTGCACTCTCATAATGACGGTATATATATATCATTCCCTTAGACCGAAAGTTCTTTCCATATTGAACTCGATTCAATCGGAACTTAATCTTATTCAACGGTGTATACATTTTACTGCTATAAATGTGAAACGCCTTCTTTATCATCAAAAAAATATCCATTCTCCAACTCCTTATTATTTCTTTGAAATCTGATGGTAAACATCTAGCAAACAGTTAAGATTTTTTTCATACGAATGCGTAATAGCAGCATGCTTTCTGGCATTTTGCCCCATAACACTCGCTCTCTCAAAATCTTTAAATGTCTGCATTACATAGTAGGCCAGCATATAAGGTGCATCGCTTTGATAAAGATATCCCTCTTCTTTATCTTTTAGGAGATCAGCCACGCCTCCAACATTCGATGATACGATTGGAACTCCCAAAAGCATTGCTTCTCCCACAGAATTAGGCGAATTTTCAATAGTGGATGGTGAAACAAACACATTTGCTTCCAGCATCTCCTGCTTCATCTGTGTTTCATTTAAGCTTCCGCAAAAATGAACAATATTTGTCAGGTTGTATTTTTTCAATTGTTTTGAAATATAGATGCCATAGGAATTGCCAAACATGCCTGTCTCTTTTGTAATATCTACACCAGAAACATGCACTGACACGTTGGGATAAAATGAAACAATATCTCTTAGTGCTTCAATAAACAAGTGAAAGCCCTTTACCGGATAAGACGCTTGGCTAATAAATATTCTTTGCTGAACACAATTTTCGGCTTTCCATTCTCCTGAATAAAATGACTCTCGTAATGTTTCATTTCCCACATAATATTCTGCTTTCGGATTCAATCTATATGTACAGGCTTTATCCCACGAAGTTCTACCCATAATATTAGGCGTTAACTGTATAGTTTTTTCTTCATATAAACCTCTTTTTTCAAAGTTCTTTATTCCAGCATAAACATTTTTTCTTCCGATCATTTCCCTAATTGTCGATGCATATTTAACAGACGCCGGAAGATTCAATGCAAAATGCTTTGCATATACACTAACCAAACCCTGAATAGATACTAATAGTTTATCTTCTATCCCCAAATTTTTAGCAGCCTGTGCAAAAAACCAATGATACTGAAATTCAGTACCATGAATATGGATAATATCAGGTTTTACCTCTGATAATATTTTTTCGGCTTCGTGTACACCTGACTCATCATCAAGGCATCCCAGTCTCATTTTTTTTCCATCATACGGAATCCCATAGTATGTTAGATTCTTAATTGAGCCTTTCTCCAATTTACAGTATGGATAACATACAATCAACTCTATACTCTTATTCTGTAATAAGCCCTGCGAAATTCGATCCAGCCAACCACCTATATTCACTTTATTGTTGCCATTCTGCGACCTTGAAATAATCGGCAATTTGACATTTGTTACCCACAAAACTCTCATAACTCTCGCCACCTATCATTTATCTTATATCAAATACGCCTCTTCCCGCAGAGACATGAACTGTTTCCCCAATGACAACATTACCCACATCACTTACAAGCATTCTTGCATAGACCGCTACTTCGTCTGGAACAATATATCTTTCCATTCCATTTTCGTCACAATAAAGATTGTCACCCTCTTTTATACCTAAAAGAGGTGTTGCCGTCGATCCCGGAGCAATTGCATTTACAATAATGCCGTGTGGTAGAAATATTTTGGCCAATCCTTGTGTCATTCCATTCAAGCCCCATTTGGATAAACCATATGGAGAATATGCAGGTTCAGATCCCCTACTAGAAGATATTAATAGAATATGCCCTTTAATCGCATTATCTCTCATATACTTACCAAATGCTTGGCACAAAAAGAATGCTCCCTTTAGATTTATATCCATTATCCGATCATATTCTGCTTCTGACATTTTCCAATAATCTATATTTTCCGAATGGACACCACCAGAATTTACAAGAACGTCTACTCTTCCAAATATCGAGACCGCTTCCTTAACTTTATCATTAAACGTTTCTGTTTTTCCTAAATCCAGTACCATTCCTTTTACATTGACATCTTCAAACTTATCAAGTGTTTCTATCATTTTTTTCTGGTTAGTTCCAGTAATAATAACCTTACATCCACTCTCTAAAAAGTCTTTTGCAATTGCATGACCAATCCCACCAGTTCCACCAACTATAACGGCTGTTTTCCCATTTAACATTTTATTTTCATCAACTATATGTGGAAGAGTCACGACATTTTTAGTTTTAAGGAGAGAGACTATCTTCTTGACGGCTTTTGCAGTTTTTCCCATTTCAGTCCTTCTTCCTTAATCCATTTTATCGTTTGCTAAACCTATTTTTGCTTTATTAATTGACTTTTTAGCACAATATACCGGACAAATTCCAACAGCCAATATTTTCGTTTTTTGTTTCATGTTGACTTTGCTCTTTAGCAGAACAGATAACATTCTTCCTCTTAATTCCTGTCTACATTTTTTATACTCAGCCGCATATTTCTCAGTATTATCACTTCCAATAATCTGTTTTAATAAGAAGAAGTAGTTATTCCAGATATGCCAGTCTGCTGCGTTTCTTAACTTTGATGTGTTGATATATAAGTTATCCTTTATTGTTTGTATATTCTTTAGCGCATTTAATCCGTGTTGTACATTGTAGTTTGTAACACCACTATTAACGTTATTTAATCTATAATTGTACACTTTTCTATGACCAACTCCGACATGATTCGCATGCTGAGCTGCAGTAGCAGCAAAATACAGTCCCTCTCCAAACCAAGGTACCGAGAACGAAATATTGTTATCTCGTAATAATTTCAAGCTATATATTTTATTCCATGGGCCAATTGCCATATGTGGATAAATAATAGCTGCTGTTGCATCTTCTGCCGTCCATGTTTCAATATGATCATGCTCTATTTGCACCTGATCACGCGAAGTGAATACCTTATCTGAGAAAGCCATTGTCGAACCAGTTTCATTAATTAGTTTCATCATATATTCAACACAGTCTAACGATAACCAATCATCGCCATCAATGATCATCACATAATCACCAGTAGCTGCATTAAGGCCGTAATTTCTTGCCTCGCATGTGCCACCATTGACTTTATGAATAACTTTTATCCTTTCATCTTTGGTCGCATATGCATCACATATCTCGCCGCTATTATCTGGTGACCCATCATCTACTAAAATTACTTCTATATTTTGATAAGTCTGCTTAATAATAGAAGTAATCAACTTATCTAAAAATGGTGCCGATTTATAAACAGCAACAATTAAACTCACTTTTGCATTGTTTTTCATATTATTCTCCATTTAACTCAATAAAAAATCTTCAATTCTATTTGCCCAATTTCTGTATCCAAATTTTTCAATAGCAGTTTTCCTTGAATTTTCGTGCATGGCCACAAACTTATCATCTGGCATCTTGATACCCATTCTAATTGCATCAACCAGGCTCTTCTTAGATCCAACTTCACAGAAAATGCTGTCAACCATATTTTTCAGATAATATGTCGTATAGTCTCCTACTTTTGAACAAATTGGAACTATTCCGTAACACATATTTTCTGGTATCTTGCTTGGAAAATTTGCCCGTGTCAATTCATTATCAAATCTTGCCAGTACTAGATAATCCATTTGTTTGTACAACGCAATTAAATCCGAATATTCCATCCATGAATGTACAATTACTACGTCTTTTAATTCATCTAAAACACTGGGATTTTTTATTTTGCTTTTCAGCTGCTCTTCAGTTGTTCCTGTAATATGAAAAACCACCTTTGCCTTTTCTTCCTCTGAAAGAGAATTAAACGCATCCAACATTAAATCAATATCATCTTCACAGCCATTTAATTTTGCACCTGGATAAATAAACTGTATTTTAGAAGGCTTACTTACTTTTAATGCTACCCCATATTCTTCAGGATCGGCCATAATCGGAAGTCTCAAGGTTGTACATCCATATTTTTTTTCTTTTTTTTCTAATGCTTCACTGATTGGAAATGCTTTTTTTATCTTTCTAAATTTCAGATTCCATTTGTAAACATTTGTCCAGTACTGTGGATTGATATATGGCAGCTTAAACTGTGATGGTCTTAAATCATCAAAGTGAATATAGCTCACATGATTAATCCCAAAATTTTTAATTAGCCAGTTGATTGATTGCCACCCTAAGTCTCTCAAAACAAAATAATCATCTTTAGAGAATTGATACTTTTCAGCCATTTCCTTATAGAAGGAAACTCCCATGCCATATTTCACCTGTTTCCAGTTCCGCGCATTAAAATATTCAATATTCCTATATTTGTAAGCTGCGCCGTCAAAATCTTGTTTTCTATTTTCTCCAACGCCAAGAATTATCACTTTCCAGCCAAGTTCCATAAGCGACAATGCAAAATATTGCTCATAATTGGCTCCAGCCGTACCTCTTGGAAATTTTATTGATCCCAAAATGAAAAGTCTATTCATGCCTCTTCCTCATCTTTTCTCGTTGTATGCAATAGCTCTCTCAAAAAAGTCAAAGCTTTTCCTTTTTTCAATCGCAACCCTAAGATTAACTTCATCATAATCTATCTTTTTCCTAGATGCTTTTTTTGCTTCATCAACATTTTTCACTGAGCGATACTGCAATCCTGCAATATCAAGAATTGTGTCTATTCTGTCATTAAACATCTTCCACTTTACAGAAACAAACGGAACATTCAGGTTGATTGAAAACGCTGTCGCATGAAATGAATCTGTTACGACAAGAGTTGCCTTCTGAATGTACGAAACAAACTCTCCTACAGTAGGTAACATAATCGTTTTTCCACCATGAATTCTTCTATGAAGTGCTGTGCTAATACGAATGACCTCCATTCCAAGCTCTTTTCCTAATTCAATCGCTATATTCGATGTGGCACTATCTTCATGCAACTGATACACCAAAATGTAATTTTTTTGCTTAATTGGTTCTGCCAATTGAGCCCATTTTTCTCGTGGAATCATAAATGTCGGATCCAGACAACATTGTTGCAGACTTACACCACTTTTCTCGATTATACTAAGTCCAGTTATTTCTCTTGTAGAGATGGCATCGTACCTTTGCAGATAGATATTTATAATCTTTTTTTCTTCGTCACTGAAATCGCTTCTTCCGAAACTTGCAGCATAAGAAATTCTTTTCGTTTTTTTATCGCCAAAATCCAAGAAATATGCTCTGTCAAATTGTTTATTTGCATCTAAAAAATTATTCCAAACCTGATCACTGCCTGTACAGTATATATCCGCCACTGGTGGTTTTGATTCCAATTCAGACATTGATTCATATCTGTTAGATAATGGGATATATTTCCTTATGAACGGCTTAAAAACACGATTCTGTAATTTATATGAGGGCCAGTTTACCGCGGCTACTATCAAACATTCAATTGTATTCTTATGAAATGGTTTCGCATCGATGTATAACTGCTTTAGGGAGCCATATCCAACTAACCGCTCGGGATAGTAATCAATTATTTCCGGTTCTATCCCTACCATTCGAAACATTTCACATGTCGCATATGTCTGTAATACCGAGCCATAATTATTTATCATATGCATAGTAATAATATCAGCTTTCATTACTTTCCACCTTTCCATACACCTTTGTGAGCAATTTCAAATGTGCTTCTAACGAATATCCCTCTTTTACGATTTTCCAAGAAGCTTCCCCGAATGATTTTCTTTCTTTTCTATCTGAAAGTATTTCCGTAATTCCTTCCGCAAATCGATTAACATCACCCGGATCACAACAGCAACCATTCTCTCCATCATGCACAATCTTGGGAATTCCACCCACATTTGTACTTACAACTGGGAGACCATACCCCATTGCATCTAGCACCGACATCGGCATTCCCTCATTATATGACGGTAAAAAAAACACATCTGCTTCCCTAAGCAGTTTATCTTTTATATCACCGCGAACCCATCCAGGAAATTCCACATTATCGGACACACCTTTTTCAGCAATCAATTTTCTGATTGCAGCCTCATCAGCTTCGCTTCCTGCTCCAGCTAAAACAAAATTCACATCCGGTATACTTTTTTTTACCTGTGCTATAACCGCCGGAATATCATAACAGCCTTTTCTTTTTCCTAATTCACCAAGAAACAGAACTGTATTATTACACTCCCTCTGCATCCTTTCCTCTAAAGCATCTTCATGAAGGATACTATAGTTTTCAATTATTTCAATTCTATCTTCCGGAACAATCTGGCTCAGTCGTTCTTTCCATTCCTCAGAAAGAGCAATTAATACGTTACATTTACTATATACTTTTTTAATCTTGTCCTTTTTTTCTTCTGGTGCGTTTACATAGAATTCGTCAAAGTCGGCACCATGTATGTGATTAATAATCGGAATTTTGCGCCAAGACGCCATATAAATAAATGGCATCTTTCTATAAAATGATGGCCCAAAAGAAGAATGAATATGAACTACATCCGGCTTGTGAAACATAAGCACATATGCAAAATGAAAATATCCGCAAATACCTTTCAAAAGCTTATCAAATTTGCTTCCATCTTTATATGACTCTACATAAGTTATTTCATAGTCCTTCTCTAGTTGTGATCCTCTATAGCCATTTATGACCGCGGCTATTCCACCTTTTACCATTCTATTTGGAACGACCATACATACTCTTTTCATATTTACTTTCCCCTTATCATCGCATTCCAAATAAACTTCGTGTTAGTGCTCCAATATCTCTTAAACAATCTCTTAGGATCTTGCACTAAACGATATACCCACTCCAGATTATGTTTCTGCATCCACGACGGAGCGCGCTTGATATTCTCTGCATAATAATCAAATCCAGCTCCAACACCAAGCATCAGTCCATCAATTTTTCCCTGATGTGCTGCCATCCACTTTTCCTGTTTGGGTGCTCCTAGTCCGACCCATACAAAGTCTGGCTTGGTTTCATTGATTCTCTCTATGATTGCTTTATCTTCCTCTTCTGTCATAGGTCTAAACGGTGGGCTGTACATTCCAGCAATTTGAATTCCCGGATAATTGTTCGTAAGTTTTTGATACAACAACTCCAATGTTTCTTCTTTGCTCCCATAAAAATAATGGCGATACCCTTTCTTTGCAGAGATCTTAAAAATCTCTCCCATTAAACTCGGGCCTGTTGTGCGCTCCATATTCTTATGACCGCGTTTCTGACCAACAGTAGAAAGAGGACCGCCATCTGGAATTGCCATTAACCCGCCATTTTGAATAGCACAGTAAGCTGCATCTTCATAGCTGGTTACAGTCGTATGTACATTTGAGACACATATGTAGTCTCCTTTTATTTCAGAGATATTTTTTTCGAGATAGTCTACCAACCACTCCATATTGATCGCCGCAATATTAACGCCCATAATATTGCAAATTGGGATGAGATTTTTATCAACCCTTCTCTTATACTCCATTTATCGCACCTTTTCCTCTTTCTCTTACTTATATGTAAAGCTCATATCGAGCCGATCAATCTATATCAAACAGTGTACTTATCATATTGCCCATACAGCAGTGGTTATCATTTTTATCAGCCATGCACATAGCAACAATTCAACACGTTCTGTACCCGTACCGCGATTTTACAAATCTTTTTCGTAATCTCATACAATTATCATTAAATTAGATTTACAAAAAAAGCTGCCAAACCATTTTATTCAGCAGCAAAACTTATACCATATCTCTATCCACTTTTCCTCCCGCATTTCAACAATTCTCACCATTTATCAACCTAATACTCACAAATAATTCAAAAATATTTCATTAACCATTATACCATTTTAACGTCAATCTGTCAACGGCTTTAATGCGATAAAGTAATCAATTTTTTGGAATTCATGAATTTTGACTAAACTGCACGCTTTTCGACTTTATATTTTATAGATTTTACACCCGCGAAAACCCCGCCCGTGCGCTGTTTTAAACACTTCTGACGTTTTCTTCATGAATTGCCGATGAGTTCGTTACATCTTGCGTCTGCCGATTTTCCAGTATACCTTTTATAATAGGCAATCGTTTCAGCTTAAAGCCCCTTCAAATAAAACCTGTCCATCCCGCCGTGCACTGCCGACGCCGGCTTCCCTATCTGCCGAAAACCCTCCCGCTCGTACAATTTTATCGCTACCGCCAAATTTGTGTGCGTTTCGAGATACAGGTTTTTGTACCCCGCCGACCGCGCCCAACTCTCCGCCAGCCGCAGCAGCTCTCTGCCGTAACCCCTGCCGCGAAACGTGCTGCTCAGATACAGCTTTTGCAGCTCCGCACAGTTTGCTATGCCGCTAAACTCCGCAACGCCCGCTCCGCCGATCACGTTGCCCGCTTCGTCCAGCGCCGTGAAATACACGCGCTTCTGCGGGTCGGCATTGTAAAATCCGCTCATGTGTTCAAGCTCCGGGTCAAAATATACCGTGCCCGCAATGTCAAGATGGTAGTACTCCAAATTTGCGCGTATCAGCTCGGCAAGCGCCTTGTCGTCGGAAGGCTCTATTTTTCGGTAATTCAGCATATTTATCCCTCCGCGGACATTTTCTCTGTCATAATTATAACACATTTCGCGCCTTTCTGTCAATAAAAAACAGCCGAGCAATCACCCCGCCTTGAACAGATCAAACAGATCACGCTCACGCTGAAATGTCGATCGCACAGCAAAAAAGCTCTCCACCGCATTTGGCAGAGAGCCTTTGTCATTTTATCGTTTTAGTTCAGAATATCAGATTATCAGAATATCTGCCCATCGAGCTTTAGCTTCTCTTTCGGCGGAAACCGCTTGTCAAACTCCTCAGCCGCCGCCTCGTCAACAAAATAGCCTGCGGGCGTTGAGTATTCGCCAGTCACGCCGTCAAGATAGCCTGCGGCAAGCTCTTTGCAGAGGAAAAACGACTGATCCGCACACTCTGGCAAGCCATGGTATCTTATGCCGAATTCGCTTGCATATGTGAAGCCGCTCTTGCCGTAAAAGCCGACGCTGCCCTCAAAGCACACCGCTCCGCAGCCCATTTCTTTCGCCCTTTCGAGGGAATAGTCGAGCAGTATCTTTCCGTAACCCTGCCGCTTGAACTCGGGCGCTATGCAGATAGGCCCCATTGTCATTATCGGCAGGTCTTCTCCGCTGTCCGACTTTATCGCCGCACGCACGAACACATTCTGCCCTATTATCCTGCCGTCAAGCAGCATTACAAGATCAAGCTTCGGCACAAAATCCGCGTCGTTCCTCAGCTCATGAAGCACAAAATGCTCCAGACAGCCCGGACGGTAGACGTTCCAAAAGCTTTCTCTGACTAGGTTCTCTACCTCGCGGTGTTCTTCCTTTTTCTCTAAACGTATCACGATATTTTTATTCATTGTTATACCTCCCAAGTGTTGTTAAACTCAACTGCTTCTCAGCGGGAGGTTTGAAAGACTGCCGTAAACCTCCCGTTTACGCTGCAATCTCCGGTGTATTGTACTTGTTCAAAAAGCACTCTCCTATTCAAAAATTTTATGATAAAGCCGTTAGGCTCTGTCAGCTTGTTTTAATTATACGCTAACTGTTCTGCCGGTATCACGCCTTTGCAAGAAATTCTCTTCCTGCCTTGTCGGTATCAAGTATCGCCTTTACAAACTTCTCCTCCGTCGGTTCGCCCGGAACATAAGTCCACTCTACCACGCTCGCCGCCTTGTGTGCGATAGCCGCAACGTCCTCTTCTGCAAGGTCTATCTCGCCCAAAGTGCATGGCAGACCAATGCTGTGATTAAATTCAAATATACGCTTGCGCTCTTCAAGCTGTCCGTCATAGGTCAGCAGACAAAGCACGCCGAATGAAACTATCTCGCCGTGAAGATGATTATGCTCGCACTTCGGGAAAAGCGACGCACCGTAATATACGCAGTGTGCAAGCGACGAATTGTAATAGTAATCGTCCTTCGGGTCGGGGTTGTTCTGATGAACTGTAAAGTTTGAAACAAGTCCCGCTGTGATGATTATATCAAGCGCCACCTGCTCGATGTCTTTTGAGGAGATGTTGTTACTGCAATCCTCCAGCGCTTTCTTTCCGTAAGAGATAAGCGGCTCTGTGCAGGCGGCAGCAAGCACCCTGCCCAGCAGCGGAGTGTGTATCATATCCTTTTCGCGGCAGGCGAAAACAACTTCATATTCCTTGCTTAGAGCGTCGCCGATACCTGCCCAGAAAAGCTTTTCGGGCGACTCTGCGATTATCTTTGTGTTGATGAAAGTGTGCAGGGCGGGTGCTTTTAAGTAGGCATATTCTTTAAAAGTTCCATCGGCATTGTAGATTACCGAGATAGCTGTGCATGAAGCGCAGTTTGAAGCAAGGGTCGGGAAAGTGAAAAACGGCTTGTCGATGCGATCGCAGAGGGTCTTTACAGTATCGACTGCACGTCCGCCGCCAACGCCGAAAACCATATCCGCGTTCTGCACTTCCGGCATAGCCTTGAGCATTTCAATGTTCTCATAATTCGAGTCGCCGCCGTACCAGATAAAATCGGCAAGCTCGATATCAGAGCCTTTCAGCGCCGCAAGCAGTTCGGGCTTAGCCTTTTCCATAGCGGTCTTTCCGCCGATAACGACTGCTTTTTTTCCATAACGTCGGGTAACATATGGTATCTCTTTGTAACAGTCGTCGCCGATAGAGTAGCTTGGTAAAAATTCGTTGTAAGTCATATTCTTCTCCTCCATTATTTCCGACAGCGTGGCGCACGGTCATGTTGTCCATATAGTTTAATAATACAACTATATAAGGAATGATCTGTTTATATTTTTTTGAGATTTTGTTAATATTTCAGATAGGTGAAGTATCCGCGACTATCAGGTTGACCGCATCTTCTTCCGAGAAGATTTCGGGAGCGAACGCAGACCGCCCTCAGCTTAAAGCTATGCTGGACTATGTGCGTGAGGGTGACACCCTCTACATCGAGAGTATCAACCACAAGGAAAACATCGACACCGACACGCCTACGGGCAAATTCATGTTGACCGTGTTTGCTGCCCTCTCTCAGCTTGAAAGAGAACAGCTCAAACAACGTCAGCGTGAGGGCATCGAGATCGCTAAGGCGCAGGGAAAGTACACAGGCAGAAAGCCGATTGAGATCGACTGGACAAGGTTCGGTCAGCTCTATGGGGAATGGAAGTCCAAAAGTATCACAGGGCGTGACTTTATGCGGAGAATTGGCTTGTACGGAACGGATCATGGTTGTGCCAATAGACTACGGGCAAGTAGCACACATCAATATTGTGCCTTAACGAAATCTTAACACCGTAACCGTAATCTTAACAGCACCTTAACCGCTCATGTGATATAATAAAGCTATCATTTGAACGAGAGGTGTACGATGTTACATAAAAATAGAGTAAAAAACAAAACTCATATGACTTCATTTCAGGTCATCATTATCAGTTTCTTTTGCCTAATTCTGGTAGGTACGCTGCTTCTGATGCTGCCGATCTCATCAAGGCAGCGGTGTGTGACTTCATTCCCTGATGCAATGTTCACAGCCGTTTCAGCTACCTGTGTGACTGGGCTTGTTGTAAAGGATACCGCTACATACTGGTCTCTGTTCGGGCAGGCGGTCATTCTGATGCTAATACAGATCGGAGGTATGGGCGTTATCACCGTCGGGCTTGCGATCATTAGAGCATCAGGGCGGAAAATCGGTCTGTGGCAACGCAGTACGATGCAGGAATCCATCTCCGCACCGCAGGTAGGCGGTATTGTAAAGCTGACAGGCTTTATCCTTAAAACATCACTTATCATAGAGATGATCGGTGCGGCTTTGCTTGCACCCGTTTTCTGCAATGATCTTGGTATCGCTAAGGGACTGTGGTATTCCTTGTTTCACAGCATATCGGCTTTTTGCAATGCAGGCTTTGATCTGTTCGGCATAAAAGAACCGTTCTCATCGCTGACCTTTTACCACAGCAACATCTATCTCAATATCATCATTATACTGCTAATTATTACGGGAGGCATCGGCTTTCTCGTCTGGGGCGATATCGGAACACACAAGTACAGGATCAGGCGCTTCTCTCTGCAAAGCAAGGTCGTACTGATGACATCTGCTGTCTTGATCGTTCTGCCTGCGCTGTATTTCTTTTTTTATGAATATGACAGTGAGACTATCCATGACCGGACGATCCATTCACTGTTTCAGTCTGTCACAACACGAACCGCAGGCTTTAACACAACTGATCTCGCTGCTATGGATGAATCAGGTACAGCCATTATGATCATTCTTATGCTTATAGGCGGTTCTCCCGGTTCCACCGCAGGCGGTATGAAAACAGCGACTTTTGCTGTTCTGTTCCTTTCTGCGATCACAGTGTTATGCCGCAGAAATGATGTGCAGTGCTTCAAAAGAAGAATATCAGACGAAGCTGTCCGCAGTGCAGGCGCTGTTTTGTTTATGTATCTTGTATTGTTCTTTACAAGCGGTATCATTATCAGCAGAGTGGAAAATCTGCCGCTGCTGACCTGTCTGTTTGAAACAAGCTCAGCTATTGGTACTGTAGGGCTGTCACTCGGCATTACAAGCGGTCTGTCTGCTGTATCTCGTGTGATACTGATGATACTTATGTTTTTTGGGAGAGTCGGCGGACTGACACTCATTTATGCAGCTCTGCCGTCGACGGACAGTAAGAATTCACGCTTACCGCTTGAAAAAATATCCGTAGGATAAGGAGTCTTATATATTAAAACAATTTTAATTATCGGAGTAGGTCAATTCGGCAGTCATATTGCCAGACACATGAAGGAGCTTCGGTGTGAGGTCATGGCAGTAGATAAAAATGATGAGCATATCAACGATATCCTGCCCTATGTGACAAACGCAAGGATCGGTGACAGCACCAATGAGGAATTTCTCCGTTCGCTTGGTGTAGGAAACTATGATGTTTGTATCGTTGCCCTCGGCAGCCTGTTTCAGTCCTCTCTGGAAACAACGTCTTTGCTCAAGGAGCTGGGGGCAAAGAAAGTCATATCCCGTGCGACAAATGATGTACAAATGAAATTCCTGCTTAAAAATGGAGCCGATGAGGTTGTCTATCCTGAGATGCAGATGGCACTTCGCATCGCTACAAAATATGCATCAGACAGCATACTCGACTTTATTCATCTGGATAACAATTACTCGATCTACGAACTGAAAGTACCGAAGGACTGGTTCGGAAAGTCGCTTTCACAGATCGATATACGAAAGAAATTCAAGATCAATATTCTGACGATCAAACGCGGAGAAGAGGTATTTATCCCTGCACCGGACACTGTAATTGAAACTGATGACATCGCATTTGTCATAGGTGAGGTTCGGGATATCCAGAAATGTTTCAGAATTTAGGAGATGAATTCATCGAGGAGATACAAAAGAGCAGCCGTGGACACAACCTGTCAGAAGATGATGTTGACGAACACAGAAGTGATATGTTATAATAACAAGGGTGATTCTTATGACTGTTAATTCTATAAAAAGCTCTAAAGCATTTTCTGTGTTCAAAGACTCCGCTATATGTCTTGTGGTGCTGACAGCCGCAACACTTGCCGGATACGCATTCAAAGCCTTTCAACTTGCCGATGCGGACATTATCATGCTGTATATTATTGCTGTGCTTGTGATATCCATTTTTACATCAAAGATGTATTTCTGCCTGATATCATCATTAGTAGGAGTAATGCTTTTCAACTGCTTCTTCACCTATCCTGAGTTTTCTCTTTCAGCTCACGATGCAGGCTATCCTGTCACATTTGTGATGATGTTTATTACAGCGTTCATTGCAGGAACGCTTGCCAATAAGCTGAAACGCAATATCCTGATCGCCGAGCAGAATGCCCGTGAAAAGGAGGAGGCGGCACTTCTGGCGCAGAATGAACAACTTAGAGCTGATATGCTCCGTTCCATATCCCATGATCTCAGAACACCGCTGACCTCCATATCAGGCAATGCCAGTACGCTCATTTCCGGCGGCGATACGCTTGATGAATCAGCACGTCAGCAGATATACACGGATATTTATTCCGAATCAATGTGGCTTATCGAAATGGTGGAAAATCTTTTATACGCTACACGAATTGAGGACGGCAGAATGCAGCTCAATATCTCGGTAGAGATACTTGATGACATTGTTCAGGAGGCTGTGAGACACACCAAACGCACTCACCCAAAGCGAAATATCATCGTTGATATGTATGACGAGATAATCCCCGTTATGGCAGATGCGAACCTTATCGTACAGGTCATAGTCAATCTTATGGATAATGCTGTCAAGTACAGTGATGAGGATTCTGATGTTACCGTCAGTGTGCGCCGAGAAAATGCGTATGCTGTGATATCCGTGTCCGATCACGGCACTGGTATCTCCGATGAAGAAAAAGAAAAGGTATTTGATATGTTCTATACGGGCGGCAGCCGCTCCTCAGACAGCAGAAGAAGTCTGGGGCTGGGGCTTGCACTGTGCAGGTCAATTATTACTTCACACGGCGGTACTATATCTGTCAGCGACAACATACCAAACGGTACAGTTGTCAGCTTTACTCTGCCAATAGGAGAGGTCGATTTGAATGAATGAATATCTAGTTCTGGTGGTGGAGGACGACAAGCCTATCAGAAATCTTATTACAACTACTCTTAAAATGAACGACTATCGCTTTATTACTGCTGTCAGGGGCAATGAAGCGATCATGCTCAGCGCCTCGCATAAGCCTGATATTATCATACTTGACCTTGGACTGCCTGATATTGACGGCGTTGAGGTGATAGAGCATATACGCACTTGGAGCGATGTTCCTATCATCATAGTCAGTGCAAGGAGCGAGGACAGGGACAAGATAACAGCCCTTGACAAAGGTGCAGATGATTACCTGACAAAGCCTTTCTCTGTTGATGAACTTCTCGCAAGGCTCAGGGTGATACAAAGGCGGCTTATGAAGTCCGAAAACATCTCGGTCACGGAGTTTGTCAATGGCAGATTACGGATAGACTATGCTTCGGGCTGTGTTCACCTTGATGATGAAGAACTTCACCTGACACCGATAGAATACAAGCTGCTTTGCCTGCTTGCCAAGAATGTCGGCAAGGTGCTGACGCATAAGTACATTATCCAAAGTGTATGGGGAACTCCTGCGGATAACAGCGAAGCCTCCCTGCGTGTATTTATGGCTACCCTGCGAAAAAAGCTGAGTGACAGCAGTCAGGCGCTGATACAAACACATATCGGTATTGGGTATCGTATGATGAAATTATAGTTTTAGGGAGCAGTACAAAGCAGACACTTTATTTGATGATCTGTATCGCCTTCAATGGCTGCAAAAACAATTGAACTGATTTTTTCTAAAGAAAAAAAGGGCAATGCGGTTTCGAATAATAAACTGTGTAAACGCAATAATCGCCAAATTTCTGACAATACTAAAATTGCAGCCAAACAGGGCAACGCTGAGGAGCGACCTGACGCAGGCTGTGAGATAAAACGGTGGAAAGCGGCGGCAGAAATGTCGTCGTTTTTCAATATTCCACCGGATATCTCCAAAGGTTTATCCGCTTTGGAAATATCCGGTGGAATGAAGTGGCTCAGTTTTTTATTGACAAAGGCAGAAAACATCAAACAGCTTTTTTAGAATCTATCTTCCAACTCATCGTTTAAAAGCTTTTCTTTAATGATAATAGTGTTCTGCTATTGATATTCTCGCTTGACAATTCGTAGATCTCATCTAACTCAAGCATTAAGCCGGTGGGATTTCGTCCTATTATTACATATTGGTTTTGCGCATCAAAAGCAATATACTGCCTCATTTTATCGTCCAACAGAATATCTGCATTGTCTATTACAAAAAGCTTATCCTTCGAATTTTTTATTGAAGCTTTGTAATTCTTTTTTTGGTCAAGGTAATTAAAGCACCTTATTCTTTTATCATTTGCAGACAGTTCTTCAATAAATGAATAAAGAGCGGATTTGCCAACGCCAGAGTCGCCTGTGATAAAAGTAACGTTGTAATCGAGATGCAGATCAATGATGAAGGAAGTGTGGGTAGTATTTATCTCTTGCATCACGATCGGTTTAATCTTCATCGCTCCACCACTCCTTCAATTCT
>OGYJ01000302.1_pt1 | contig 48426 bp, 38 predicted proteins | sample 1576531 | NCBI WGS metagenome assembly OGYJ01 (sample SAMEA3541574, study PRJEB24748) | human gut metagenome | biome: human gut; feature: human-associated habitat; material: faeces | place: China | collected 2012 | reverse complement strand
TCGTCTCCTGTTCTGAAGATATGTTCAGACTACCACATTCGTCTAATTCTGTCAATAGGGCTTGACATTTGTAGACTATTGTGATAGTTTCTAATCAGACTATCGCGATAGTGTAAGGAAAGGAGGTTCCGGCAAACAGAGTTACACAGACAACCAACCCGGACGCCGTGCGCGCGGCGGCGTCTTATCGGAGCCTTGAAAGGAGAACTTTTATGCGAAACTACAGGCGCTTTTGCGCCGTTTTGCTTCTGCTGACGCTGCTTTGCGGCTGCGCAGCGGAAAAAGCGGTCACAACCGTATCGCTTCCCGGCGAAACAAACGCAGCCGCGGAAACGCAAAGCACATCTGCGCTTGAAAACACGGCGGCAGAGCCGAATACGGAAGCGGAGACTTTTCACTTGGAGCTTCAAAGGCGCGTGCCGGAGGGGATAAACAGCATCACAGCATGTATAGCTTCTGACAATACGATCATCGCCGGAGGACCTTCGGACAGCGGACCGCAGCTTGTCTGCTTCCCGATGGAAGGCGACAAAACGCGGACGTTGGATGTTCCGGAGGATACGGACTATCTCTATGCGCTGTGTGATGATCCGGACGGCGGTTTTTTTCTTCTGAGCGGGAGCCTTCCGGCAGGGTATGTGGACGCGCGTGGGAATTTTAAGTTCCTGACCGGCGACCCGGAGGGAAACCTGGCGCTTTCCCGGTACGATGAGAATTACAATTTGCAGCAGACGACGCCGCTTGCGAAGACTTACGCAGAGCCCGGAGCGCGGTTTTTCCAGATGGCGAAAACGGACGGCGGGGCCGCGCTTGTCAGTGCGTCGATGCTCGTTCTGCTGGATGATAACGGCGCAGAGACGGCGCGGCAGACGATCGACATGAACGACGGCTGGGCCTTTGCTTCGATGGTAGAATCAGATGGGACGCTTTTCGTCCTCACGCGGGATATGTTTGGCGGCGACGCGCCCGAATTACGCGCGTTTAACGCTAAAACGCTCACCGCACTCGAGGTGCAGACGCTTCCATTCGGCACGTTAGGGCTCGGCATGGATGAAAACAGAACGTTTTTACTGACAGACAGCAACGCACTTTTGAGCTTTGACCTTACGACCGGAAAGGTGCAGACGATCGCACTCTGGCGGGAGCTCGGCGCAAAGACGAACGCAAGCCATGCCTTTCGGACGAAAAACGGTTATGTGCTCTTTTCTCCAAACGAAGAAGCGGTCTCGCTTGTCTTATGGAAGGCAAGCACAACGAACGTGAAAAAGGTTCTGACACTGGCCATTGCGGCCGACTGCCCGGTCTGGTACGAATTTACGCAGCTGTTTGAAACGTTCAATCTCAGCCAGAACGACTATCGGATTGACTATACCGTCTATTCCGACTCTCCGTATGGAGACGGCGAACCGTTGGACGTTCTGCGCACGCAGATCATGGCAGGAGACTCTCCCGACCTGTTTGCTTTTTACTCCGACGGCAATCAGGTCCCGCCGCTGGAGCCCCGTGCGGTCTGCGCGGATGTAAGACCGCTTTTGCCGGACGTGACGGAAACGGCGCTTCTGCCCGGGCTTTTTGACTTGCTCACGCAAGATGACGCGCTTTATGCGCTGCCGCTGACGGTGCGGGTTGATACGCTGATTATGCCGTCAAATTTGATAGACCACCCCGGTGTCACACTGCCTGATTTGGAGGCCGCGCGGGAGAAGATGCCGGACGGCTGGGTGGCAGTTGATTCTTGGAACACACCGAAAAATCTCTTTGCGCTGACTGCCGCCTTCTGCATTGGAAGATTCACAGAACGCGAAAACGGCACATGTAATTTTGAAACGCAGGAGTTTTATGATCTTCTCGACTGGTGCAAGCGCTGGGGCGGCGACGGCTCAACGCCGGAGACTCCCGAAAAAACCCTTCTCAAGCGCGGATGGATCTCGAGCCTCAGCTGGCTTTCCGGGCGTGAGGACATCGCGAAAGAGTGGTTTGACGGCGCGGGCTATACCTACGCAGGCTATCCGGTCGGCTCCGGCGGCAGCGCGTATCTGGTTCTGACAAGCATCGGCGTGAGCGCGTCGTGCCGCGATATGGGCGGCGCGAAGACGCTTTTGAAGTACTGCTTTTCCTGCGAACAGGAAAGCGGTCTGCCCGCAAACATGGATGCGCTGCGGAAAGAGTTTACGCAGTATAGGCTCGGAAATCGCACCGACTGGTACGGCAATCCGGAGACGATCAGCGACGCGGACGAGGCGAAATTTATGGAGCTTCTAAACAGCATCACCGTGCTTGAAGGGATGGACAAACCGCTTGAGGATATTTTGTGCGAGGAGGCAGACGCATATTTTGCAGGCGGCTGCACCGCCCAGCAGGCAGCAAAGAACATTCAGTCCAGAGCGAGTTTGTATCTGCAAGAGCAGTATCAATGAATGATAGAGAACGTACAAACCGTGAAGCATGGCTGGATGAAGAAAACCGCATTGTATCCTTTCACAAAATTCCAAACTGCCGATATTACAGCGCAGAAGGACACGACTTCTGGCAGATGATTGTCAGTCTGATTCTAGCTGGGTACCGGGTACAGTAAAGCATGGATTTTTTAGAAGGCAGCTTGCAAGTTTTTCGGCTTGCAAGCTGTTTTTCTCTGTAAACTCAGAGTCGTTTCTGCTGACGGGGCACCTCCGGGAACGAGATTTGTCCGTTTGTCCGCAGCACCTCCTGATAGCTCATACCGCGCATTTTCTGGTATGCTTGGTATCCTCTCCGCCGCCCTTTGTGTTTTTCGCATACGGGTTCTATTTTGCTCAGAGATGATCAGTGGTGCAGAAGCTGCACACAAAATAGACCGTATGGCTCCATCCGGCCGTTCTCAACGCCGTCGCTGAGGAGACAGTCGCCCTGCATTTCCGGCGGGAGCGCGGCAGGCGCGTTGCTGAAATTACAGCATACACGGATACGCTCTTTGCCGCAGGCGCGTTCATAGACAAGAAGCTGCGGGTGCTCCGGCAGGAGCAGGCGGAACGTCCCACTGCGCAGCGCATCTGAGCTTTGCCGCAGCGCCAGCAGCCTCCGGTAGAAATGCAGGATCGAAGCCGGGTCTGCCTGCGCACGATACACGTTGATCTGCCGGTAGTTCGGATTTACATCGATCCACGGCGTTCCGGCGGTAAAGCCTGCGTTCGCGGAAGCATCCCACTGCATGGGTGTGCGCGCATTGTCGCGGCCCTTTTTGCGGATGCCGTTCCATGCCCAAGCCTCCCGCCCATCCTTCCGGGCCTGCGCAAGCAGATTGAGGCTCTCCACATCGCGGAGCTGCGTCTCGTCCCGGAACGGGAAATTGGTCATGCCGATCTCCTCGCCCTGATACAAAAACGGCGTTCCGCGCAGCAGATACATGGCCGCTGCCAGCATCTTTGCGCTTCGGACGCGCAGCGCCTCCGAAGCGTCGGATCCGAACCGCGACACGACCCGCGGCTGATCGTGGTTGCCCCAGAACAGCGTGTTCCAATCGACCGCCTCCTGCCAGCGCACAAGAAGCTGCTTGAATTTCTTCAGGTCAAACGGAATGACATTCCATTTGCCGTCCCGGCCGTCGAGATCCATAAAATCGAACTGGAACAGCAGATCCAGCTCCCGGCCGTCGCCGACAACGGAGTCTGCATTCTCCGGCGTTACGAAGGTCGTTTCGCCCACGCACATGCAGTTTCTCCCGTCAAAGCAGCGGCAGCGCATTTCCCGTAGATACTCGTGCAGCTTCGGCTGAAATGCGAACTGCTCCGGCGCAAACACATACCCATCGCCCTGTCCGTCCGGCAGGCCGGGCGCTTTTGCAATCAAACTGATCACGTCCATCCGGAAGCCGTCTACGCCGCGGTCAAACCAGCGATTCATCATGGCATAGACCGCTTCCCGGAGCTTTGGATTTTCCCAGTTCAGATCCGGCTGCTTCTCGCTGAACAGATGCAGGTACCATTGGCCGGTTTTTTCATCGTAACTCCACGCCGACGGCGTAAAGAAGGACGACCAGTTGTTCGGCTCCCTTCCGTTCTTGCCGTCGCGCCAGATATAGTAATCCCGATAGGGATTGTCCCGGCTTTTTCTCGATTCCACAAACCAGGCGTGTTCATCGGAGGAGTGATTCACGACGAGATCCATCACCAGCTTGATGTCCCGCTTGTGCAGCTCCCGCAGAAGCGTATCAAAATCCTCCATCGTTCCAAATTCAGACATGATCTTTTCATAGTCACGGATATCATATCCCATGTCCGCATTCGGAGAATCATACACCGGGCACAGCCAGACCGCGCCGACGCCCAGCCATTTCAGATGATCCAGCCGGGAGATGATGCCGGGGATATCTCCGATCCCGTCGCCGTTGGAATCCTGAAAGCTGCGCGGGTAGATCTGGTAAAATACCCGTTCCTTCCACCATGCCGCACGCATTGCGTTTTCTCCTTTCCGTTCCTGCATCGTATCAGCTTCTGACCTCCTTGTAGTATTCCGTCGGGCTCATGCCGGTCATTTTCCGAAACAGCTTGGAAAAATAGTATCGATCCTCGATCCCAACCAGATACGCGATCTCCGAAAACGGCAGATCGGTCGTGGAGATCAGCTGCTTTGCGTTGTTAATCCGCAAAATGTTGAGATAGGCAAACACCGGCGAGCCGGTCAGAGTGGAAAACACCCGGTTCAGATAATCGAAGTTTCCCTCGAACAGCTCCTCGATCTCCCGGCTGGTCAGACGCTTGGTATAGTTCTGATTCAGATAGCGCAGAAGCTGCTCCGCGATCACGTCGGACTTTCGGATTTTTCGTCCCTGTACGCTGTTTTTTGCAAGCAGATGCTCGTGCGCCGTCTGGAGCAGAAAGCTGTGCAGCAGTGCGGACGCCCGGCGCTTATAGTCGTCCTCCCGGCTGTCATAGCATTCTACTGCCGCGTGCAGCTGGGATTTGAATTCCCCGCCGGTCAGATGAAACTGCTTCGGCAGGCAGGTTTCCGGAGCCGTGGGATCGCAGGCATCCAGATTATAGCCGACCAGACTTTGGCGCCGCTTTTCTGCCAGCAGCGCCATCGCCTGCCGGTCGTCTGCGGCCCGGTGCATGTCCGGGTGCGTAAAATGTGCGTAATAATAGTCGCAGGCAGCCTTCTGATAGCCCTCATGCGGAAGGCCCGGCTCCAGCAGGAAGAAATCTCCTGCGCTCAGATGATAACGGACGCCGTCCTCCTGCAAATACAGATTCCCGTCCCGGATCACATACAGGACCCATTCGTTGATGCAGCGGGAAAAATGGATCCACGGCTCGTTATACCGGATCTGTCCCAGCATCCGCACCTTCGGGAGCAGATCTGCATTGTAGGATATCAGCATACCTCTTCCTCCATTGTAAACCAGACTGCGGCCCAATAATCCAGCCGCGCAAGCTCTGCCGTATAGATCCGCCCCTGCGGCGTCTGCCGGCAGGTCAGCGGCAGACGCTCCGCGCACAGGCTTTCGCCGTCCGGCGAAGCGGCAAAAGCACCGGAGATCGGCCGGTCGAGCCGCACATGAATCCGGATGTTCTCCGCAGCCTTCGGCGCGGCCTTTGCCTCGTTCCACCGCGCGTTGTTCCCGCGCAGGTTGACAAGCTGGATGTTCAGGCGGCTCCCGCTTTCCCGGATCATGCTCCAGACGGTATCCGCCTCCGCGTCTGTGGAAAAAACGCAGTCCTCCGCTTCGAACTGAATATCCTCGTTGATGCCGCCGGCCGCAGTGCGTCCAATGTCCATACCGGGATCCAGATACAGAAGCGCGGCATAGCGCACCAGAAAATCGCAGTACCGCTGCACCACGGGCAAGAAGGACGGACGGAGGGCGGCATAGTTGGCATAGTAGCTGTCCTGCAGGGCGGCTTTATTTTCGCCCAGCACCAGCTGTGTGCCGCCTGCCGCGCAGATCGCGGCCCAGGACAGGCGGAACGCCCGTTCCGCGCCGTCCGTGTCCGCCTGCTGGAACGGATGCAGATAGGCCGCAAGCACCACCTGCTTTCCGGAGCACAGCTGCGCTTCACGGATCAGCGTATACAGATCGTAATAGCGGTCGTTCGGCGGCCAGACCTCAATGTAGACTGCGTCCTGCTTTGTTCCGGCTACCGCCTCCATCGGCCAGTTGTTGACGGCGTTGAAAATCACGCCTGCGGCAGAGTCTTCCTTCCGAACTGCCTCCGCCGCCCGGTCGATCAGCTTCGGAAGCGCGTCGGTCAGCTCGACCGGACGCCGCTCCGCGTCCCAGACCTGCTTTGGAAAGCCGTAGGTGTCCATATGGATCCCGGAAAAGCCAAAGGCGACGGCCTTTCGGAATTCTGCCAGAATATGCTCCGACCAGCCGCAGTCGGGCGCGATGTTCATGTAATAGAGCCACCCGGCAAAGGTCATCGCCTGCCCGTCCATGGTATACATGGCCCATTCCTGGTGCTCTGCAAACAGCTCCTTTGCAGCGGCATAGACAGCGCCGTAGGCAATGGGCCGAATTCCGGCGGCCTTGCAGGCGGCGATCTTCGCGCGGATCGCGGCAAGGTCGGTTTCCCTGCCCATGGGATCGAGATACCGCTCCTGCGGCGGCAGCAGCATGTCGTGGCGGTACATCCAGTCATAAAACTGCACGGCGTTAAAATGCAGCCGCCGGAGCCAGTCAACGTCCTGCGTTTCGGTGTCCGCAGAGGTAAAATCCGATAAAAAAGCGTACCGTGTCACCTGACGGGAATCCTCCACAACGTCGAACGCACCCTCCCACTGCGCAGAGCCGGCTTCGACGGCGACTCCGTAGCTGCCAATCGGCAGCGGCGGCAGGATCAGCGTCCGTCCGCTTTGGCGCACGGGGCAGTCAACGAGCGTCTCCAGCCGGTATATGCATACGCGCGGCGCGTTCACGCCCTCCGGCAGGTACAGCCGTATCTCCTGCCCGGTCAGATACTGCGCGCGGTCAAATTCACAGGTCAGCTTCATCCCTTCACCGCCCCCTGTGTCAGGCCACCGACGACCATTTTCCGCTGGAACAGGATAAACAGCGCGACGACCGGTATCAGCGCGAGGATCGACGCGGCAAAGACCCACTCCCAGCGCGTGGCGTACTGCCCGTTGAGCCGCTGCAGCAGCAGCGGGAGCGTCATCATTTTCTCATCCGCGCCAACGAGCACCTTGGCGGTAAAATACTCCTCCCAGAAGCCCTGAAACGCGAAGATGGTCATCGTGCCGATCGCCGGCTTGGAGAGGGGCAGCATGATCTTGAAAAAGATCGTGCCGTGTCCGCCGCCGTCGATAATGACCGATTCAGACAGAGAATCCGGCAGGCCCCGGAAGAAATTCCGAAGGAAAAACGTATGTCCGCAGACGTTGGTCGCCACATACACCAGAATCAGACCGGCGCGCGTCCCGATCAGGCCGTTTGTCAGGCCCGGAAGCGGAATGCCCTTCAAGATCAGGAACTGCGGTATGATGTTCAGAAAGCCCGGCATCATCAGCGTAAACAGATAGATTCCAAAGAGCTTGTCCCGGCCCGGAAACCGGATGCGGGCGAAGCCGTAGGCCGAGAGCGTGGAGATGAACACGGAAAGAACGACCGTTACACAGGTATTGACGACGCTGTTCCAGACCGCCGTCGGGAAAATCTCCAGCTCCAGAATATGCTTGTACGCGGAAAAATCCAGTCTGGTCGGAAGCAGTCTGGGCGGGTACGGCAGCACATAGCTGAATTCCTCAAAGGAATTGCTGATCATGAAGAAAAACGGAACAGAGAAGACCAGCAGCGCACCGATCAGCAGCACCCACAGCAGGATCTGGCCCAGAAGCTCCGATCCCTTTTTGCTTTTGACGTGTTTCAAGCCTATCCCTCCTGTTCTGTGCTGTTCAGCTTCAGCGTCCGGTTCAGGATCACCGTCAGGATCACGATGGTCACGGCGGAGATCATACCAATGGCGGAAGCCTCGCCGAAGGCGAACTGATTGAACGCCTTGTCATACAGCAGGTATTGCAGCGTGGATGTTTTGCCGTTCGGATTGCCGCCGGTCAGCATCATGACCTGGATAAAGACGTTGAACGAACCGATAATCATGTTTACCATGACATAGAAGGTCGTGGGCCGCAGGCTCGGCATGGTGATATACCGGAATCTTGCCCAGAGTCCCGCGCCGTCCAGCTCCGCTGCCTCATAGCGCTCCTTTGGGATGCTCTGAAGCGCCGCCAGATAGATCAGCATGGCCCAGCCGACGTTTTTCCAGATGCCCATGAGCCAGATGGCCGCATTGCCGGACCACTCCCGCAGCAGCCACGGCACATAGTCGTCCAGCACATGCAGCACATCCACGAGGATGTAGTTGATCAGCCCTCGGTTGGAGTTATTGAACATATACTGGAACACCAGACTGACAATGACCCACGAGGTGATGACCGGCAGATAAAAGCCCACGCGGAAAACACCCTGTCCGCGTCTGAGATTGTTGATCAGATACGCAAACAGCATACCGCCCAGCAGGATAAACGGGACGGTCACGAGCGCGTAAAGGAAGTTGTTCCGATAGGCATACCAGAACCGGGAGCCGCCGGACAGGACCTTTTTGAAATTCTCAAGACCGATAAACGTGATGTTTCCCTGCACGATCTGATAATCGGACAGCGCAATGCGGATCGTAAACAGCAGCGGATAGAGCACGAACACCGCCACCAGGATCAGCCCCGGCAGGATAAACGGCAGCGCCGTGAGCCAGCCGCGCACGCCCTTGCGGACTGCGCCGGGCCGCCCGGCCCGCAGGCCGGCTTTTTCGGCAGAAACCATGGGGATACCCCTCCTCCTTTCTCAAAAAGGCCGCAGAACCGTTGGGTCCTGCGGCCTGCTGTAAGACGCGGTTTAGCTGAGCTGCTCGTCGATCCGGGCCGCCGCATCGTGAAGCGCCTGCGCCACATCCGCGCCATCGACGAAGATGCTGGTCACCGTTTCGCTCCAGATCTCCTGGATCGCGGAATTGTTGGGAGACGGAATGCGCGCCTTGGCCGATTCCATCTGCTGCATGTAAACAGACCAGACGGGGTTGCTCTGCACGGCCTCGCTGCTTACCAGCGACTTGAGGATCGGCAGCTGACCGGCCTCGAGCATGGCAAGCTGCACATCCTCGGAGGTCATGAACTTGGCAAATTCATAGGCTGCCTCCGGGTGCGCGCTGGTGGCGAACACGGCGATATCCTCGCCGCCGACCACGGACGCGCTGCGGCCCTCGTAGGTGGGAATGGTCGCTGCGGTAATACCCTTGGAGAGGCTGTCCTCATAGGAGCCGAAATACCACGGGCCTTCAAAGAACATGGCGTATTCGCTGTTGATGCCGTCCCATGCGTCCACGGAGCCGTCCACGTCGCGGATGGTAAAGACCTTCTCGTCATGCAGCTCCACGATCTTCTGCATGGCTGCAATGCTGGCGTCGCTGTCCAGATAGCCGCTGGCCTTGGTAAAGCCGTCGTCGGTCAGCACGCCGCCGAACAGCCAGAAGTACGGGTACATATCCCAGTCGCCGACGCCGGAAACATTCAGGGAGTAGGTGCCGCGGGTCTTGGCGGCCTCAATGAACTCCTCCATGGTAGCCGGGATCTCGTCCAGCCCCAGCTCCTTGAGCACGTTGGTGTTGACAACGGCCGCCTTGCAGTTGGTATCCAGCGGCAGGCCGTAATATTTGCCCTGATAGAGATTGGTCGAAAGCGGTGCGTCCAGATACGATGCGGAAAGCTCTGCAAAGTCCGGGTAATCACTCAGCGCGGTCAGACCGCCCTGCTTGGCATAGGCCGCAATATTGGCAATGTCCACACGGGCAACGTCCGGGCTCATGCCGGTGCCGAAGGAGGTCACGATCATCTGGTGGTACTGGCTGCTGTCCTGACGGACGGCCTCGACCTTGATCTCGGGATGAAGCGTTTCCCAAAGCGGCATGACGACGTTCAGAAACTGCGCTTCCTCGCTGTCACCGTAGGTATGCCAGAACGTGATGGTGACCGGCTCTGCCTGCTCGGGCGCGTCTGCCTGTTCCGGTTCGTCAGCCTGCGCCGGCGTATCGGCTGTCTGCGCAGGTGCGTCGGCGGTATTATCCGACGAAGGCTCCTGCGTCTGGGCCTTGCCGCAGCCTGCCGCGCACATTACGATCATAACGACGGAAAGCAGCAATGCGATCCATTTTGCAACACTCTTTTTCATTGTTTTTCCTCCTGCTTCGTAATCTCTGCGAAGTTCCATTCGCAGTTTGATTATACCCCTCTGTTTTCGGCAGGTGAATGGAGAGCGGCGTTCTTATTTGTATTATAGCGACTTTTTTGAAAATAGCCATGCAGCACAATCTCTATTTGCGCAGAATTTTGCCTTTCCGATTTGTGCATTTCGCTGTCGGAGGGCATACCATTGGAACGTCCGCCTTGCATGGAGTTGCGCTGCCCTGAAGCAGTCCGCGTAGATGTTTTCTCGTATTCTTTGATTACTGCGGCGCAGTTTCTGCGCCGGGTTTTCTGGTTTGACCCACACGCTGACCCACACGGCGAATAAACTGCTCCCAAAGTCAAGGACAAAATAAGGTGACCCATTCCGCTAGCATGGATATCTGCCGGTTGTCAGATATCGGTAATACTCGTTCGGCGAGAGCTTTGCCAGATCCCACTGGTATCGGTCGTTGTTATAGTAGTCCATCCAGTCGTCGATTGACCGCTGCACATCCGCAAAGCACGTCCAGTTTGGAATCTTCTCCGCCAACTCGTCCTTCATATGTCCGAAAAAGCTCTCCTGCGGCGCGTTGTCCCAGCAATTTCCCTTCCGCGACATTGACTGCCGCAGGCTATGATCAGACTCATATAGCTCAGATACAGCGCCAATACCGTCACGGAGCAGATCAGCCCCAGCGCCGTCTGTAATGGAAGTCAATCGTCAATTTAAACGAAAAAAAGCATGGAAGCAGACATCCAATTTCTGCATACGGATCTTGCAGGATGGACCGCGCGGGGAGCGTCTAAGACTCCCCGCGCGTATTGCGTTCAAAGAATATTGGTGTAGCCCATAAGGCTTGCGTCTGCCTGCGCAGCGGCCTGTTTACCGCTGACAGCAGCCAGCACGACGAGCGACGCGCCGGAAGCCATATCGCCTGCTGTCAGGACCGGCACGCCGGTCTTCCGGACGGTCTCATACGCATCCAGAGACGCTGGCTCACACCCGGAAAAGCCGGAGGCAAGCAGCAGCAGATCGCAGGGCAGCTGCTCGCCGCTTCCCTGCAGGATCACCGCATTTACAGAGCCGTCATCGCCGCAGACAAGCCGTTCGATCTGTGTCTCATAGCGCCGGATATCCGCGCCGAAGACAGCCTCCGCCTCCTCATGCGCATGGTCGCGTTTTTCTGTCTGCTCCGTGCGCGGCTTGCGGATCAGCTGCGTGATGGATCGGCAGCCCTGCCGCTGCGCAACGGAGATGCAGTCCGAGGCGCTGTCCCCCGCACCGACAAGCACGACCTGCTTGCCGGACGCCGTTACGGCGGGTCCTGTTTTTTCAAGCAGGGACTGCGCTGAGGCACGCAGATAATCGAGCGCATAGAAAACACCGGCTGTTTCAGCAAACGGCAGCGGTCGCGGCTGCTGAGCGCCGCAGCAGAAGATCACAAGGTCAAACTGTGCAGCCAGTTCCTCCGGGTCGAGCTGCTGCCCGATACAGCGGCTTGTCCGGAAGCTGATGCCCTCGCGCTCCATGAGCGAAATGCGGCGGGCAACGATCTGCTTCGGCAGCTTCATTTCCGGAATACCATAGGTCAAAAGTCCGCCAGGAAGCGGGTCTTTTTCAAAAACCGTCACATGATGACCGCGGCGATTGAGATAATAAGCAGCGGAAAGTCCAGCCGGACCGGAGCCGATCACCGCGATTTTTTTATCCGAGCGCACAGCGGGCGGCGCGGGCTGCATCAGACCGTTTTCAAAGCCATATTCGATGATCGAAAGCTCGTTTTCCCGGATCGTGACCGGCTCGGATACCTGACCGCAGATGCACGCCCTTTCACACAGCGCCGGGCAGACCCGACCTGTAAACTCCGGGAACGGGCTTGTCTTCAGCAGCCGCTGCAGCGCGCCCTCATAATTTCCATTCCAAAGAAGATCGTTCCACTCCGGGATCAGATTATGCAGCGGGCAGCCGAGCAGTATGCCCTCAAACGACACACCCGCCTGGCAAAACGGCACGCCGCAGTCCATACAGCGGCCGGACTGCCGACGGCGGTTCCGTTCAGACAGCGGCAGCTCGACCGGCGCATAGTCGCCTGTGCGTGCCGCCGCATCGCGGCTCGGGCAGTCAACGCGCGAATAGTCCAGAAATCCAGTCGGTTTTCCCATGATTTTATCCCTCCCGCTTCAAAAACGCTTCAAGCTCCGCCTCGTCCCGCGTCATGCCGGCTGCCTCATACCGAGCGATCAGCTGCAGCATATGGCTGTAGTCATACGGAATGATCTTTTTGAAATCTGCGAGCCGCTCATCAAAGTGCTCGAGAATGGCGCGCCCCTTTTTTGAACCTGTGAACGCAACATGGCGCTGCAAAAGCTCCCGTAGACGGGAAATGTCCTGCTTCTGCGTAACAGTTTCGACGGAGACAAGCTCCTTGTTGGCACGCAGATAGAACTTATGCTCCGAATCCAACACATAGGCAACGCCGCCCGACATACCTGCGGCAAAGTTCCGTCCGGTAGGTCCCAGAACGACGACGGTGCCGCCTGTCATATATTCGCAGCCGTGGTCGCCAACTCCTTCCACGACGGCGGTCGCGCCGGAATTGCGCACACAGAAGCGTTCGCCCGCAATACCGGAAATGAAGGCGCTGCCGCTTGTTGCACCGTAGAGTGCGACATTACCGATGATGACGTTCTCAGCAGGCTCAAACGTGCTGGCGCGATCCGCGAAAACGACCAGCCTGCCGCCGGAAAGCCCCTTGCCGAAATAGTCGTTGCTGTCTCCCTCAAGCGAAAGCGTCACGCCCTTCGGCAAAAACGCTCCGAATGACTGCCCTGCGCCGCCGCGGCAGTGGATCTGATAGGTATCGTCCTCCAGCGTACCGCCCCAGCGGCGCGTGATCTCCGCGCCGAAGAGCGTGCCGAACGCACGATCAGAACAGGAAATATCAACGGTGCAGTCCTTTTTAACAGCCGGCTTTCCTTTTTTGGGGAGCAGCGGCAAAAGCACCTGCTTATCCAGCGTCGTATTCAGCTTGAAATCGAACCGCTGTGCAGGGTCATAATGGCAGTTTTCTTCTCCGTAGCGGACCAGAATGCCGGAGACATCTACCATCGCAGCGCGCTGTGTGATCTGATGCGGCAGAACGTGCAGATATTCCGTATGACCGACCAGCTCGTCGACCGTGCGCACGCCGAGTTTCGCCATGATCATGCGCAGCTCCTGCGCGACAAATTCCATAAAATTCATGACATACTCCGGCTTGCCGCAGAAGCTTTTCCGCAGCTCCGGGCGCTGGGTCGCAATGCCCATCGGGCAGGTATCGAGATTGCACACGCGCATCATGACGCAGCCAAGGCAGACCAGCGGCGCAGTTGCAAACCCGAACTCTTCCGCGCCGAGCATACAGGCGATCGCCACATCGCGACCGGTCATGAGCTTGCCGTCCGTCTCTAGCCGCACACGACCGCGCAGACCGTTGGCAATGAGGCTCTGGTGCGCCTCAGCAAGACCAAGCTCCCACGGAAGACCGGCATTGTAAATAGAGCTGCGTGGGGCCGCGCCGGTCCCGCCGTCATAGCCGGAAATGAGCACCGTCTGCGCGCCTGCCTTGGCGACACCTGCGGCAATGGTGCCGACGCCCGCCTCGGAAACAAGCTTGACGGAAATATCCGCGTTTTCATTGGCACATTTGAGATCGTAGATCAGCTGCGCCAGATCCTCGATCGAGTAGACGTCGTGATGCGGCGGCGGTGAAATGAGCGCCACACCGGGCGTGGAATGCCGTGTGTGCGCGATCCATGGCCAGACCTTGCTGCCGGGCAGATGACCGCCCTCTCCGGGCTTGGCGCCCTGCGCCAGCTTGATCTGGATCTCGCTCGCGCTTACAAGATACTCGCTCGTGACGCCGAACCGCCCCGAAGCGACCTGCTTGATGGCGGAGTTTTCCTCTGTACCGAGTCTCATGGGCTCCTCGCCGCCCTCGCCGGAGTTGGACTTTCCGCCCAGGCGGTTCATCACAACGGCAAGGCAGCGGTGCGCTTCTTCGGAGATGGAGCCGTAAGACATGGCGCCGGTTTTGAAGCGCCTGACGATGCTGGAGGCTGGCTCGACCTCGCCCAGCGAAATTGCCTTTGTTTCGTCAAAGCGAAACCCGAGCAGGCCGCGCAGCGTATGCGGCAGCAGTTCATCGTCAACCATGGCGGAGTACCTGCGGAAGCACACAAAATCACCGGTACGAACGGCCTTCTGCAGCGTCAGAATGGTCAGCGGATTATACATGTGATCTTCCATCTCGCTGCCGGAGCGGAGTTTATGGAAGCCGGAGGAATCGACAGTCAGATCAGCGGTCAGATCCATCGGGTCAAACGCCCGGTCATGCCGCCAGACGGCAGCGTCGTTCATCTCCTGCAGGCCGACGCCGCCGACGCGGCTGACTGTGTTCGTAAAATACCGGTCTACAACATCCTTGCAGATGCCGACGGCCTCAAAAATCTGTGCTCCCTCATACGACTGCATGCTGGAAATGCCCATTTTGGACGCGATCCGCATGACGCCGTCCAGAATGGCCTGATCATAGGCATCGACCGCGGCATAGTAGTCCTTGTTGAGCGCCCCTTCAGCGACGAGTTCGCCGATGCAGTCCTGTGCGAGATAGGGATTGACGGCGCTCGCGCCATAGCCGAAGAGCGTGGCGAAATGGTGCACGTCGCGCGGTTCGGCGCTCTCAAGGATCAGAGAGATCGCCGTGCGCTTTTTCGTGCGTACAAGATACTGCTGCACGGCGGACACTGCCAGCAGGGATGGAATGGCGATGTGGTTCTCATCCACACCACGGTCTGAGAGGATAAGGATGTTTGCCCCCGCGTAATATGCCTTATCACAGGCGACAAACAGCCGGTCGAGCGCAAGCGCGAGCGAGGAATTCTTATAATAGAGCAGCGAGACTTTCTTCGCCTGAAGTCCCGGCATATGGAGTCCCTCGATCTTCATGAGATCCCGGCTGGTCAGGACGGGATTGTTGATCTGCAGAACGCGGCAGTTTTCCGCGCAATCGGAAAGAAGATTGCCGTCTGAGCCCGCGTAGACCGTCGTATCGGTGACGATGGCCTCGCGCAGCGCGTCGATTGGCGGATTCGTGACCTGTGCAAACATCTGCTTAAAGTAATAGAACAGCGGCTGGTGCTTTTCTGACAGGACGGCCAGCGGGATATCCGCACCCATGGAAGCGGTCGGTTCCGCGCCGTTTTTCGCCATGGGCAATATGGCTGAGTGGATCTCGTCATAGGTATAGCCGAAAATTTTATACAGGCGGCTGCGCTCCAGCGCCGTGTATTCCGGAACCTTCCGGTTTGGAATCGGAATATCCGCCAGCTGCAGCAGCTCCTGATCGAGCCACTCGCCGTAGGGATGCTCCGCCGCATAGCGGTGCTTGAGTTCCCGGTCTTCCAGAACGGTGCCGGTCCGGGTATCGACCAGCAGCATTTTTCCCGGCTGCAGGCGGGATTTGCGGACGATCCGTTCCGGTGGGATCGGCAGCGCGCCGACCTCTGAGGCCAAAATCAGGTAACCGTCGTTTGTGACCAGATAGCGCGCCGGGCGCAGGCCGTTGCGGTCAAGTACGGCGCCGACCTGTTCGCCGTCGGAGAAGAGGATGGCTGCCGGGCCGTCCCATGGCTCCATCATGGAAGCATAATAGTGGAACATATCGCGCTTTTCCCGGGGCATGTTCTTATCCCGTCCCCACGGCTCCGGGATGCACAGCATCACTGCCTTTGGCAGTTCGATGCCGCTGTACATGAGAAATTCCAGTGTGTTGTCCAGCATGGACGAATCAGAACCGTCTGTCTCCACGACAGGATAGGCTCTGGCGATTTCCTCGCCCAGAACCGGAGATGCCATCGTCTCCTCGCGGGCAAGCATTCGGTTGATGTTGCCGCGGATGGTATTGATCTCGCCGTTATGAAGAATGATGCGGTTGGGATGTGCCCGCTTCCACGAGGGTGTGGTGTTGGTGGAAAAGCGGGAATGCACGAGCGCGAGGGCAGAAACAAAGTCCGCGTCCTCCAGATCCGGATAGAATTTCCGCAGCTGCCAGACCAGAAACAGCCCCTTGTATACGATTGTCCGGCTGGACATCGATACGACGTAGGTGCCGGAGACGGAATGCTCATATTCGCGCCGGGCCAGATACAGCTTCCGGTCAAAATCCAGGCCGCGCACAGTATTCTCCGGGCGGCGGATAAAGCACTGCGCGATCGCAGGCATGCTGCTCCGCGCTTTTTCGCTCAGGATCTCCGGACAGACCGGCACATCCCGCCAGAACAGCAGCCCCAGCCCCTCGCGCGACAGGATCATCTCCAGCAGCTTTCGGCTGCGCATGCGTTTGAGCGGATCCTGCGGAAAAAAGATCATGGCAATGCCGTAATCGCCCGCTTCCGGGAGCGTTTTTCCCGCCTGCTGCGCTGTTTTTTCAAAAAAAGCATGTGGAATCTGCGTCATAATGCCGACTCCATCACCGGTGGTGCCGTCAGCGTCCTTGCCGGTGCGGTGCTCAAGCTTTTCAACGATCTTCAGCGCGTCGTCTACTGCCCGATGCGTTTTCTGCCCGCTGATATTGACAACGGCGCCGATGCCGCAGGCGTCATGCTGCGGCTGCTGCGTCAAAGGTCGATACGGATGTGACTGCTTCATGCTTTTCTGACCCCTTTTCAGCTGCAAGATCTGTGTCGCCTCATACAATGCGGGGATCCGAATATTTCGGGAGTGTCCTTGCGATGCGTGCACTTGTCCTTACAGAAAGAATTTTTCATTTATTTTAGTGACACCTATCGTCAATGTCAATGATTTTTATCCATTTGATTTATTCGTATTGCTGAACGCTGCCTTAAGAAATTCTAATATCGCTTTTTTCAGACCGACGCTTGACATTTATTTGCTGCTGAGGAAGGAGCATCATGCGAAATGTGTCGGCTCACGCACGAAAAGATTCTGTGAGCGGCGAAGCGGATGCTCGTCTTATCAGCTTTGAGCTCCGCTATGACACGGAATGGGAAAACGGCAGCCAGAGCTATGCCGTGGACAGCTCGTATGAAGAGGCATATTATTACACTACGCAAAGCGGCTGTGAATTTCTGATCACAGCGGACAGCGGTCATGTTTGGGCGGAATGCTGTATCACGCACGCAAACGTCGACCTGCATGGCGCCTATCTGACGACCGCCAAGGTTGAGCAGATCGTCGAGCATCTGGCTCTTTCAATCAAGGAATAATACTATTTTCTGATTAAATTCTTTAATCAGAAAGGTTCCGCCTTTGGCGTAACCGATTCCGTGATTTTGATAAAATCACGGAATCTCGTCTCATAATGATCTTCATATTAAAAACTTCCATTCCATGAATGAAAGTTTTTAATTGAATATCAATATAAAGGCACAACGCGCCGGAGGGGGCGAGACCGTCCCCTCCGGCGCACGTTATATTTGGGTGTATTCTTCCAGCTGTCAACGCACCCGGACAGCGGGTCGTCTCGCGCTGCGCCAGCGTTGAAATACGTCAGCATTCCTGCGAAAAAATGTCTTGCTCAGCGCAAAAATTCCTCGCTGCCGGGCACATCGCCGGCTGGAAGAATACGCCCTAGTATCTTGCTAGATCGTTCAATCATCTTATGGTGGAAGTGCATATCAGATGATGGAGAGCGGGGTGTGGCAGGTGGGAGCGGGGAAGACGGAGTTGATGTCGTCCCAGTCCTCCTGTGTGAAGGTGACGAACTGCGTGCCGAAGTTTCACTCTGTGTGCTCGGGGAGCTCGTGGCGGGGGATCGCGATCACGTCGTCACGCTGAAGCGTGAAGGCAAGCATGAACTGCATCATGGTCAGCCCGTGGCGCTCCGCGACGCGGTGCAGGACCTCGCTGTCCATCATGCGCTTGCGCGTCTCGCCGCCGTGACCCATCGGGGCATATGGTCGAGGCTGTCATCCTCCAGCAAAAGTGCGTGGACACCGCCAAGCAGACAAATCCCGAAAAGAAAGCGTCTGTCTACGATATGCGATTTCAAAAGAAGTGGATGGAGGACTGTGACGAAGCCGAGAAAATTATGATCGGCAAGTGTGCATTCAAGGCATACTCCGCGACCAATGTGGCCTGCACGGTCTTAGCCATCGTGCTCGCGCTCTGTGCGCTTGTGTTCGAGATCGGATTTTTGCCCTCGCTTACGGTCTGCCTTGTCTGGATCGTCAATCTGTCGGCGTACTGTAAGGAGGCAATGCGATATTCCAAAGCCGGGAATAAAATCTCCTGAGTATCGATCGGAAGGGATGCGCAAATGGACAGTCTTTACCTTATTTTGCTCGCCCTGTTCCTTCTCGTGATCATCCCGCAGATCATGCGGCGAAGGAAATCAGCGGCGATCAGACATATTTTGAATCAAAAAAAGCTGAACAAGGAGAGCGGCGAAATGAAAGAGCTGGCAAAACGGTTTATCGGAGAAGATTGCATCATTTATACGATCACTTCAAATGACGGCAGCCTACAGGGCGTGATAACGAAGATCGATGACGGCGGTATGGTCATCGAGAAGAAGACGGGCGAGCTGGAGATCGTCAATCTGGATTTCGTCACCCGCATCCGGCAATATCCGAGGAAGAAAAGCGGCAAGAAAAAGGACATCGTGTTGGACTGAGCATCCTGACCGCCGCTGCAACAGCAGCGAGTTTTGGGAACGGCGGAAAAACAGACGATCGCGCTTCCAGCCGATTCAAAGCTCCGGCGGCGGACATCAGATCCTGAAAACAAACGGCTGAACTCCTCAAAGGGGAGCTCAGCCGTTTTTTATTATGGAAATGTCAGCGCAGGTCATTGCTTTGCGCGCAGCGCGCTCCGTTTGACCCGAAACACACCGTTGCCTGCCCATCGCCGTAGGAGATCAGGTCTTCCGATTTCCCGTAGTGGTCCCAATCTACGAGGTAATCCCGGATGGAAGCGTAGGGGGCATGATAAGAGGCGATCACAGCCTCGGCTGCCGCAGCGTCGTTTTCCAGAAGCCGCGCCGCCAGCGCGAGCTGCCCCTCGGCAGAGACAAGGCAGGCGTTTTCCGGATTTACGATGCGGTAGTCGTCGCCATGGCTTTTGCCTGCCGCGCCGCCAATGTACGGATGAAGAACCGGCATAACGCAGCTGACATTTCCCATATCGGTGGAACCGGAGCCCCAGTTGTTCGTGCGCAGGGTCCGGCCGCTCCCGACGAGCTGCGACATGACCTCCACGGCAAAATCGACCATCATCGGCGCGTTGTGCAGCGGCGCGTAGCCCGGATAATCCGTCACATGAAGCCTCGCGCCCAGTGCAAGCGCTCCGGCGGCAAGCGCACGGTCGACCTTCACGCTGGTCTGCCGGATGGAGCTCAGTGAACCGCCGCGGACCATCATCGCGAGCGCTGAGGAGGACGGAATGACGCTTACGGAATCGCCGCCGTCGGTCATGATCGGGTGAACGCGGACGTGGTCCTGATCGCGGAAGGTTTCGCGCAGGGAATTGATCGCCTGAAGCCCCAGCGAGGCGGCATACAGTGCGTTGACGCCAAGCTCCGGAGTGGAAGCGGCGTGTGTGGCGACCCCTTCATAGCGCGCCTGCTTGATGATCGAGCCATTGCAGCCCGCGTGAACATCGAAAAGACTTTTTCCGCTGCCGCCGGTGTGGAACATGAACGCCAGATTGACGCCGTCAAAGTAACCGCGGTACATGAATTCGTCCTTGCCGCCCAGATAGCGGATCACGCCCTGCTGTCGAAGACCGGCGCGAAATTCCGTCTGAATGCACTCTTCTGCGGGAACCGCCATCAGCCGAATGGAGCCGCTGAGCCCATCCAGCGCGCCCGACGCCTTCAGAGCCAGCGCAAGACCGACCATGGCGGCGCACTGCGCGTGATGACCGCAGGCGTGCGCGCAGCCGTCCACGGCTGCGAAATGGTTCGGCACATAAAGCGCATCCAGCTCGCAGAGGATCAGAAGCTTCGGACCGGGTCTTCCGGTGTCGATGTCCGTGTAGAAGCCGGGAATATTTCCGGCTTTTGTAAGCGTGTAGCCGGCGTTTTCAAAGATCTGCTCCAGATAGGCGCTTGTGTTCCATTCCCTGTATCCGGTCTCGGGATGCGCCCAGATGTACTGCTCTGCCGCGAGGATCTCGGACCGGTGCGCCTGTACAAGGCGGACATATTTTTCGGTGTCCATATTCAATCAGCCAAAATGGTCTCCTTCTCGTGCGACAGACCCTGATACAGCGTCAGGAAGTTCTCCTGCTTCAGACCGGTCAGCTTGAGGATCTTGGAGTTGTCATAGACGCGGTTGAACATACGCGCGTAGCGCAGCTGCCAGATCGCGCCAAGACTCTTCTCCGGGTCGAAGGACGGGTCGCGGAAGCGCTGATAGGAGACCTCGTCGACCCACTCGTAATTCAGACCGAAAATGTCGTGATAATACGAGGCGATCTCGCCCCACGTGCGCGATTCGGAGGAGGTAATGTTGAAGTCGTTGCAGAGCGAGGCGTCGTTCGTCAGGATGCCGTAGAACATTTCCGCCACATCGCCTGCCCATGTCAGCGATGCGGGGATGTCCTTCGCCTTGTCATAGAGCAGGACCGGCTCGCCCGAGCGGATATGCGGCAGCAGATGGTTGCGCTCGAGCGTCAGAAGCTGGCAGCGCTTTCTGGAGTAGGTCGTCGAGGGACGGACGATCGTCCAGTTTTTGAACTTGCTTGCGCGCAGCGCGTCCTCACCGCGCGCCTTGTGCATACAGTAGTCGTCGGAGAACAGCAGATCGCGGTCTGTGGTCACGTCCAGAAGCTGCGGAGAGGATTCCCGGATCGGGCTTTCCTCATTGGCGTAAACGCGGCAGGAGGAGAGGTAGACATAATGGTCGGTGTTTGCAAGGTAGATCGGGAAGGCGATGCGGAAGGAGATCGAATTGTAGATCATGAAGTCCACGACTGCGTCATAGTGATTCTTCATGATCTCACGGATGAACTCCGGGTCGCGCGCGTCCTTTACAGTGATGTAGCGCAGATTGGGAAGTGCGGTTTCAGGCTGGTCCAGGCATACGCCGTCGACAGCCCAGCCTTCACGGAGAAGCTTTTCGGTCAGATAAGTACCCATGGCGCCAGTGGCGCCGACGATCAATGCTTTTTTCATTTTTATGGTCCTTTCCTTTTTATTGGAGCAGCCGGTCAGACCGGCTGGCACCGTTCGCTTATTCAAAATATTTTCGATCCTCTTCGCGGAGCGACAAAATCGTCCGCATACGGAACGCGCCCATCCATCCGGAAAGACAGTCGTTATAATGACCGCGCTCTTCACAGGTCGGACGGTATTTTGTCCAGCGGCAGCAGAAGTGCCCCTCGTTCTGACTTCCGAGCGGGCGCACCTGACCGTGAATGGAGACACCTTCCTCGCTGGCAACATCCAGCAGGCAGTTGCACCAGGTCAGCACCGCCCGCGTTCTCCAGCGTTCGTCGCCCGTGATATGCCAGAGCTCCATCAGCTCCGGGACGATCGCCGCGCCCCATGCGTCGATCGCGTGGTGTTCGACCGAGATGGCGGTGCCGCCGGTGGTGTAATAGCCGTAGCGCGAAAACTCGCTGGAATCGGGGTAAAGGCAGTCATAATGGTACATCCAGGAGCAGAAATAGTACGCCGCCTGCTGCGCCATACGCAGAAAACGAGGCTCTCCGGTCAAACGCCACAGGCGAAGCCCAGCGTTTACAAAGGGATATGCAGTCTCCTTGTCGATGCTGACGCAGTCCAGCGCGCCGGCTGCGCAGAGGAACTGATCGAGATCGCGCTTTGCATAGAAGTCCATGGCGCGGATGCAGACGGAGAGAATTTCCGGGTCGTCCAGGACCTCGTTTGCACAGAGCAGCCCCATGATCAGGAAACCGCCCGCGCTGCCGTCGGTCTGATCGGCTTCGCCGGAGAGCTTCCAGCGCTTTCCGAAGCCGCAGGTATTGCTGAAATGCGTGCAGGCGAAGCGGCTCAGACGCTGGATGAAGGTGTGGTAATTTTTCTTTGTGCGTCCGTGCTCCTGCAGGAATTGATAGGCGCGCGTAAATTCACACAGCGCCCAGCCCATATTGCAGGCGTCCGGGTTTGCTTTTTCGGTCTTATCGTCCGGGAAATTGTTCTGATACTGCGGATACAGAAGGCCGTTTTCCTGCTGTGTAGCAGCCCAGTCGTCCAGCATCTGCTCGCCGAGCGCCATCCGCGCCCGGTCGCTCTTTTTCCAGCCGGCGACGATGCGCATCCGGGCGTACATCGCGCCCTGATCTGCCCAGCCGATCTCATAGCGGCTTCCGAACTGCCCGAGTATGAGATAATATGGGTCCTGCATGAGCTGCGCCATCCGCGCCGGTGTGATCTTCACCATGTGCTGATAGGCAAACAGACGCGGTGCGAAGTTGGTGTAGGACATGATGTGTCCGTGACAGTCCTTCAGCAGCTGATCTGAAAAGGCGCAGCCAAGCTCCCAGACGCGGGAAAGCTGAAGGCAGGGCGTTTTCTGCGGCTGAAACAGATCCAGCACACAGTCGAGCAGATTTGCGCAGGCGTAGTTTTCCCACCGGGGGACGCAGACGAACAGATACATTTGCAGCGAGACGAGACCGCCGGGTGGGATCGGAAGATATTCTTCATAGACTTCGCGCATGATGCGCTTGCTGGCATAGGTATACGGCGCCTCCGTGACCGGATGGAAAATACGCTGCCGGATGCCTCCACGCACGGTGCGGAGCATGGAGCAGGACGAGCGAAGGCTCAACTCGTCGCGGCTTGATGCAAACAGCGCCACACCAAATTGGTGGTTTTCACTGAGGGTACAGGAGGGGATGCCTTCGCGGTCGTATGCGAAGACCCACGGCTTTCCGTCGCGCTCCAGACCGGTCGGTGTATCCTGATTGCCGAAGACATTCCCGTTGTAATTAACGCAGGGAATGACATAGTGCGCCGGGACGAACGCGGTCTCCGTCTCGAAAATGCTTTTGATGCTGCGGCGGCGCGCACAGTGGTTGAGCAGACGGCGCGTGATGCCGAACAGACCGTTGTTTCCTAGGGGCTGAATCGTATCGCGGATCTCAAGACCGTCGTGCCGGTATGTGAGGCATCCGTCCGCGCATTCTGTAAGCGGCAGGACCTGCTCCACGCCGTCTTCGACGATCACTGCCGGGTCAAGGCGCACGACCGCGCCGCGCTCATTTTCAGACAGAGAAAATGCGCCGTTTTCGTAAACAATGTTCATTCGCGCACCTCCTGCGGCTCTGCGGCGGTGCCGCAGTCCAGAATGCGCCAGTCGGGGCATTTGCGCAGAATGTCCATCCGGAAAGCGCCGGGCCATGCGACTAGCCACTGCGTGGGCTGATACGGACCGAGCGTGCGCCGTGACCAGCGTGTGTGATATACCGCTTCATCCTGAGAACCGGCGGGGCGGACATGACCGGCGATGCTCAGTGTTCCATCCGAGATGAGCTGCGTGGTGCTGCACCAGAAGGCAAGCGCGTAGCGCTGCCAGATGCTGTTTCCGGTCAGCTCCGCGAGCTTGAAGAAGGAAAGCACGTCGTGTACGGCGTATTGGTCGATCGCGTTATGCGCAGTGGAAACTGCCGTCATGCCGAAGGTATCGTAGCCAATCTGCCCGCAGACGGTATCCTTCGAATATTCCACACGATAGTGCATCATCCATGTGCACAGATACCATGCGACGTTCTGCGCCTTTTGAAGCAGCGCAGCATCGCGCGTCTGCGCATACAGCGCGAGCGCGGCGGCGAGCAGTGGACTAGCGGACTCCTTGTCAATGCAGTAGGTATCGAGCGCGCCTGCCGTTGTAAAGCCGTTGCGGTCAAATTCACCGTAATAGAAGTCAAATGCGGCTTTTGCGCTTTGCAAGAACTCCGGCTCCGCCGTGCGCTGATATGCCGTGAGCAGCGGGCAGATCAGGAAGCTGCCGACAGAGCCGTTCTGGCTCTGAACGCTTCCGTCGTCGTTCCAGCTTTTTGCAAAGGCACCGTCCGGGCTCTGATGGCGGACGACAAAGCGGCAGATGCCGAGCGCGGTCTCGCGGTATTCCGGACGCGGAACGCCCGCCTTTTCCGCGAGATCTGCGGCTTCAAACAGACCGGACGCTGCGCCGCCGAGGTTGCAGGCGTCGATCGGGAACACGCGATGTCCGTTCTGCGAGGCAAGCTCTGGCATATAGGCGCGTGTATCAGGCGGCGTGCTTGCGGCGGGATCGCCGTCAAATTTGACACGCATTAAGCCGTTCGGCAGCACGGCACAGCGTATCCAGCTGTCAAGCGTGAGGATCGCCTTGTCGCGGCATTCCGTGTCTCCGGTTTTCAGATAATCCTCCAGCAGAATGCAGCTGAGAAGGGCGTTTTGACCGACCCAGCCGATCTCATATCGGATGGAGGTGCGCTTTTCGTAGTAACAGGTCTTGCTGTTCCAGTCCAGCCCCCGGTTGAAGGCGCAGAAGCCGCTGGGCTCCTGTGTCCACAGACTCTTGAAGAATGCGAGCGTATAGCGGTAGAGGTCGGCTGCGGGCATGGAAGGACGGAGCGGATGCGAAAAGCGCTTCCACGCGAAGGTGAGCAGCTTCTCATAGCGCTGCCGCACGCGCCCGCCGTTTGAGAGGACGATGAGTGCCCGGAATTCCGTGCGCGGCTCCATCGTGCCGCGGAAGGGCAGGACCCACTCGTGACGCATCAGAACACGCGGGCCCTCCTGTTCCGGCCAAACGAGCGCGTGGTGTGCAGTGCCGCTGCCGTCGGACCAGAGCGAACAGCTTGCCCGTTCGGACGGGTCTGCGAGCAGCGCGAGGCTGATATCGTCCGCCTCTGTATAGGTACAGGCAGGGATGGTGCAGCGGTGCCAGACAAACGTCCACGGAATACCGCCGTCTGTGCCGCCGACATATTCTGCGCTGTCGCCCCAGCCGTTTCCGTTATAGCTGACGCCGGGAATCATGGTGAATGTGACTTCTGTGCTACGCAGCAGCTCCATGCGCATTTCCGAAACAGGCGTGTCGGACCGGCGCTGCCAGTACAAGACGCCGTCCTCCAGCTGCGTGAAGGAATCGGTGCAGTGTGCCTGCGGGACGATTTCCGCAATGGGCTTGCCGTCGGCAAAAAGGCGGAATACGTCTGTTCCGGGGCTTCGGCGGAATCCTGCATTCATAGTGTGCATTCTCCTCTTATTTGCGCGTGATCTTTTCAATCAGGAAGCGACCGGATGCCGCGGCAAAGGCAAGCCCGGCAGGAACGAGTGCCGGATCCATGTGTGTGAAGAACTTCGGAATTTCCAGTGTGAGATCGCCGCGATAGCCGATCTCGCGCAGCGCATCGCAGATGGCGTCCCAGTGCTGAAGACCGAGGAAGGGGGGGAGATGGCGGTCATCCAGATAATCGGTGTCCTGGATATGCAGCGCCGTAAGACGGGCGGCAGAAATGCCGCGAATCAGCGTTTCCGGCTCCGTGCCGCCGATGGCGGCATGACCGACGTCGACGCAGGCGGTGAGGCCGGGATGATTCAGTGTATCCAGAAAGCGGTTCATAAGCTCGGGCGTAGCAAAGCGCCCAAGGCAGCGGTGCGTCGGGTCGTAGTCGAAAATATTCTCAAATGCAATGTGAATGCCATATTTTTCGCAGTATGGAATCAGACTGCGGAAATAAACCAGATTGTATTCTGTCAGATCGACGCCTGCCGGCGTCAGGACGCTGTGTACGACGATGCTTTCCGCGCCCAGCCGCGCTGCCAGCTCGATGGAACGGACAAGCGCCAGATAGGACGGCTCAGACAGATCCATTTCACCTCCAAAGTTGAAGGAAAAGGGCGCGTGCGCCTGATTGCAGACGATCCCGTTCTGCTGCGCGGCGTCGAGCACCTCCTCCGCAAGCTGCGCGTAGTCGCCTCTGCACAGGCGCTGCTCGATCTCAGAGAGATAAAAGGAAAAATCAAAGCAGTCGAAGCCGGCGCTGCGGATTTGGCGGAGATTTTCGGCGATACTGTAGAATTGCGATGTGCAGCCGGTGTTGATGGAAAGTCTCATGGTATCATCCTCCGTGAATTTTCCTGATTTTGAGTGTGAATCGCTGTATGGGCAGAATATTCTGCGTATAAACGATTCAGACGAGTGCGGCGAGCGTGCCCTTCAGGACGGAATCGTCCCCGGTACGCTCCATCTCGGCGAGCAGCGCCGCGCGCATCTGCTGGGCGGTCTCCTGCGCCTGCGGCACATGAATCAGATTGTGCATTTCAAACGGGTCTTCCTGCAAATTGTAAAGCTCATGCAGTTCGTTCTCGGTCGCGGTGTATTTCCAGCAGTCCTTATAGAGGGTACGCTGCTGGAGGTGGACCTGAAAGTGACCGTAGTGCTCACTCATCAGAACCTCACGCGGTGCGATTTTTCCGTCGGCAAGCGACAGAAGGCTTCTGCCGTCCATGTATGACGGAACCGGCAGACCTGCCATTTCAAGAATGGTCGGCGCGACATCCAGATTGCTCGTCAGCGACGGAATGGTCTGACCGCCGACCCGACCCGGGATGTAGAGGACCATCGGAACATCCATCAGCTCCTCCTGCATATCGCCGCACTTGTCGAACATACCGCCGTGCGTGCCGATGCCATCGCCGTGATCGGCTGTCATCAGGATGCAGGTGTTTTCGCCATAGCCGCGCGCGCGCACCGCGTCGATCAGACGACCGAACGCGCGGTCGATGTGCGTATATTGCGCATAGGCGCGGGAGGCGACCAGCTGCCATTCGCTTTCCGAGCAGATGGCGGCGTGCATACCGCGCAGATTTCCGAGGAACGTGCTGTAAAATTCTGGCTTTTCTCCGGCGGTGTAGGGCGTATGCAAACTGGGGTAGGGGCGGATATCCTCCGCATGAATTTCATCTGCGACCGATTTCGGCGGCTGGTAGGCATGATGCGGTCCCCAGGTGTCCAGCCGCAGGACGAACGGGCGGGAGCTGTCTCTGTGGTCCAACCAGTTCAGCGCCTTCGCGACCAGAAAATCGACTTCATGCACCGGATCAGTGTTGTCCAGATAGCCGCTGGCGTAGCAGTTGAAGAGATCTTCCCGGCTCAGATCAACCAGTCCGTCCGGATGGGCGAGAGACGTTTCCAGATGCTGTCCCCATTCCTGACGGAACATGGGGTGCTGATAGCCGTTTTTCTCCAGATACGCCCGATATTCCGGCGTCAGATAGGGATTGCCGTATCCGCCGGGAAAGAAGCCGTCAAAGCAGAAACGGCTGTCGGTATATCCGGAATGATTCTTGCCGAAGTAGCCGAGATCAAAGCCGTGCTCGCGGAGCGTCTGGCAGATCAGCCGTGCGCCCTTTTCCGGCTGCGGGTCATTATTGAGCTTTCCGTGCTTGTGCGCATAGAGCCCCGTGAGCATACTGGCGCGCGCCGGCATACAGAGCGGATGTACGGATTTGCAGTTCGTGAAGCTGATGCCCTCGCGGCACAGATGCTCATAGGTATCCAGCACAGGGCGTGCGCCAAGCGTATTTTTATAATGATGAAACGTAACGTGGTCCATGGTCAGCCACAGAACATTTCGATAAGCTGTTCCCATAAAGCGCTCCTCCCTGCTCGTCATTGTTGATCTTTCCACTTAAGGCGGATAGCAGCGTGCTGCGTAAAATCAAAGCAGCACGCTGCTTGAAGCCGCTGTACATATCATCTCTTGCCAATGCACTTGAAAAATTGCGTGGAACGACCCGTTAAACTTTGCTCCAATCAAATACTGTGCCTAACGGGAAGTCTTTATCGTCGCAAAGCTCATTGTAAATCCGCGGTGCATCTACGGGCGATTCAACACGCGAAACAATCGGCTCTACCTGGATGCGTTTTGAGGCGATCATATCAAGGATTGCGTTGCAGTCATCATGGTGTGTCCAGTGATGCGGATAGGACTCGTGCTTTGGTCTTACAAAATTGTGCGCACCGATCAGTTTTATTCCGGGTCTGTGAACCTGCTGATAATAGTCGATCGGGCAATCTGAAACTCTCGTGCAGCCGAGAAGCGATATTCTGCCCATCCATGATGCACAATCCAATGCTTGCTTCATTGCCGAAGCTACGCCTGTGACCTCAACGCAGCCTTTTACTCCCTTGCCTTTCGTGGCGTCTTTTACCTTTTGAACAAAGTTTTCATCTGAAGGGTCGAATGCGTAGTCAGCGCCGAGCTTCAACGCAAGCTCACGTCTTTGAGGGTTCAAATCGACTGCGATTACAGGGTTTGCACCGGAAAGCCTTAAAAATTGTGTTGCAAATATTCCGAGAAGCCCCTGCCCCATTACCATTGCGCTTTCCCCAAGCTCAATTTCGAGTTTTCTGACTCCTCCGAGCCCCATGGAAGCAATAATAACAAATGCAGCTTCAAGAGATGAAATAGCGTTGTTTTCAACCTTTGTTATATCGCTTTCCGGACGAATATTATACTTTGAATGGCATCCATGGTATACCAAAACCCGATCACCCACGGACACTTTGTTCACCCCAGAACCGACTTCTTCCACATACCCCACGCCGCAATAGCCCAATGACATCGGATAATTTTGCGGAGTGTTGTTCATTCCCAGAATGCAGGCTCTTTCTGTACCGCCGCTCACAACGGTATATTCCATTTTAGTAAGAACCTCGTTTTCTTTTACCTTACCAACTTCATTTTCCAAAAGCTCTGCCTTATGAACATCTGTAAAAAATATCTGTTTGTTTAACATATCGCACCTCACATTATTTTTCTATATATCCTCGCAGCTGGTGAAGCTGACGCGCTCGCGGCACAGACGCTCATCGGTATCCAGCACAGGGCGTGCGCCAAGCGTATTTCCATAATGATGAACCGTAACGTGCTCCATGGTCAGTCACGGAGCATTTCAATAAGCTGTTCCCGTAAAAGTACTCTTTCCTGCTCGTTACGGCGTCATGGTGACGCTGAGCCGGTCGCCGTCGATCTGGATCCGATCTGCGCGCATGACGCGGCAATCCATTGTGCCGCTGCGCTGTGCGTTTACGTCGCGTCCGTGATAGACGATCCACCAGCTTCCGGCGGCGAAAATCACGCTGTTGTGCCCGGTGCCCTCGACGAAGCTGTTGGCGCAGAGCAGAGGCGCATAGGTATGCTCGTCCGGCTGCTTTTGCCACTGAAGCGCGCGAAGATCCTCCGGATCGCCGTGCGCGACGGCGTAGCCGACAAAATAGGTCGGACGACCATATGCGGAGCCGCTGTAGGTGAGATAATGCGTGCCGCCGCTGCGGAAGTAGAAAGCGCCTTCGATCGTGTGCCAGTGCTCGCCTTTGCGGTAGCGGTCGCGGCAGAAGATCTCTTCGTCCAGCGTCGGCACGACGCAGCGTACCGGTCTCCCCTCTACCTGCGTCGGGGAGACCATCCGGTCCAGGGCGATATATGTACCGGGACGGGCTGCCTTCTCATCGTCGAGACTGTAGAACAGATACAAAGAACCCTTGTATTCCACGACGTGTGCGTCAATGCTGAAGGGCGGGAGAAGGTTTGCGGCAAACACAAACGGACCCTCCGGAGAGTCTGCGACGGCGACATGCATAGCTTCTGTTTTGGCGGTGTCCCCATTTTCCGGTGTATAGGAAACGTAGAGATAGTACTTCCCGGCGGTGCGGATGACGGCTGGCGCCCAATAATTCTTGCAGCCCTCGACTGCAAAGCAGAAACCAAGGTATTCCCACTCGCCGGTGATGGACTGGCTGCGGTAAAGCTGTACGCCGTCCTGATGCGTGGCGTAGATATAATAAACTCCGTTGTCATAAAAGATGAACGGATCGGGCTGACCGGGCGGGATGGTTCCGCAGCGGCTGAAGGCATGAAGCTTCATAACGTTTTCCTCTCTGCTTTCGTATTTCCTTGCGGTGCTTTCGGGATATGCGGATATTATGACAGAAACAGAACACCGCAGAGTGTTCGGAAGATTTCCGGATCCGGCTGGCGGGCAGAAGGATCAGAAATTCTTAGCTATGTATGATTGTATCCGTTTCTTCATGGAAGAGATAGGGAAAAAAGAATTGCTTATTTGCGTATTACAATTTTCTCATCGCAGAAAAAGATGATAAAACAAGAATGTGAATTATTTTATACATATTTTGACGTGCAATTTTCTTGTAAGGAAACAGAAATTCTGCTATGATGAGAATGAGAAAGATAGACCTGAATCGTGTATAGAAGGAGCAGTCAAAGCCTTTGCAGCTTCCACTTTCCGCTGCGCTCGCGCAGAACCAGCACAAGGCTGCGGATTGCCTCATCCGCGGCGAATGCAAGCCAGCACCCGCCGAGCCCGAGCTTCAGTACGACGCCGAGCAGATAGGTAAGCGGAATGACGACCAGCCATTCGCACAGGATTGAGGTAAGCATCGGATAGGTCACGTCGCCCGCGCCGCGCAGAAAATGCTCTTGAATGTGATTTGTACCGCGGGCAAGCTCCACGAAAATATCGATGAACAGGATTGGGCGGCAAAGCTCGATGATGGAGGCATCCTTTGTAAACAGATGCAGCGCAATGCGCCCAAACAGCGCGATGAGAAGAGACAAACTCCCGTTGAGCAACCAGACAAGCTTCTGATTGCGCCAGTTGAGCCGTTCCGCCTCGTCCTGCCGCCCTGCGCCGACGTACCAGCCGGTCACAAGACCATGCGCCTGCGACAGCGAGTAGCCGGCAAGATAGACATATTGCACAAGGTTGGAGATGTAAATTTTCGCGCTGACGATGGTCATGCCAAGTGTGACCAGGATGCTGGTCGTAACAGCCTGAGACGCGCTGTAGGAGAAGGACATGACGCCGCCGGGAATGCTGTAATGCAGGATCGGACGTACATTCGGGTCCTTCCAGACGGGGAGAAATTTCGGTTTGAACCGAACGGGACCGAATTTCAGAAGCAGCAGCATCGCTGCGGCGGCACACAGTCGGCTTGCGACATTTGCCGCTGCAACGCCGGGGATGCCGCTGAGCGGGACGAGCGTGGGTCGATAGACCGCAAGATAGCACAGAATCAAATTGACGATGTTCATACCAAACGTCACAATGACGGAAATGTGCTGATAATTGTGGCTGCGGAAGATCGCGGAAACGGAATTGATGATGCCCATCAGGAAGCAGGGCGCGACAACGATTCGAAAATAGACCGATGCTTCCTCCAGAGCGGCGCCCTCCAGATTCATCAGGCGCAGAAGCGGTACGCTGAAAAAGGACAGCCCGAAGCCCAGCACGAGGCTGATGAGAATTGACATATGCAGCAGACAGTTCGCCATGCTGTTCGCCTCTTCGTAGTCCTTGCGCCCGACGCTGTGGCACAGCGCGATCGCGCCGCCACCCCCGATGGAGGCATAAAAGACAGTGATGAGAGAGACCAGCTGGTTCGCTGTGCCGATGATTCCGACGGCTTCGTCGGAATAACCGCTCATAACGACCGTGTTGACAAAGCCGACGGTGTTGGAAAGAATCTGCTCGGCGAAGAAGGGAAGGAAAATCTTCAGGAGGCTGGTCGGACCATACGGAGCGTCGATCCGGAGCTGCTGGCGAAAGTGGCTCATGCGTTCTGTTCCTGCCTTTCAGGAGAGTTAGCTTCTTTCATTGTACCTTATTTGATGCAAATAGACATGGACAATCCACTTTAAATTCGGTGTAAAAGCATTTTCCGATCAAGATCAGCTGCAAAAGGAGTGTATTTCAATGTACAGAGAAACAAAAAAGCATTTTAATCCGCCTGATGCTGCACAGCCGTTCTGGATACAGCTGACCGGCACATCCTACTGTGATTATACCTACCGCATCAGCAGAACGCTCGCCCAATCCGACGTATATGTGATCGAATACATCATATCCGGTGAGGGAACGATCAACATCAACGATCAGCAGTATCACCCGCGGGCGGGCGACTTTTATCTGCTTCAGCCTGGAACACCGCATGAATACTATTCCAGCGCCGACCGTCCGTGGGTGAAAATCTTCGCAAATGTTTACGGACCGCTCTGCCGCCATGTGATCTCGACCTATGGGCTGGAGCAGACGATCTTGGTCAGAGACTGCGATGTGCAGGATAAGCTTCAAAATTTCATCAACACCGCAAATTCTCTGGAGCTGACGGAATCGCAGATCATGATCCGCTGCGCGGCGCTGTTTGTGGAGATCATTGCGATGGCGTCCGCTGTGAAGAACAGCGACCGGGAGCCCGGCAGCAACGCCGAAGCAGACAAGCTGCGCGACTACATCAACGCCAATACGCAGCGGACGCTGAATATCAACGATCTGGCAAAGCTGGTGTACCGTTCGCCGGACTATGTGATCAAGCTCTTCAAAAAAACCTTCGGCTGTACGCCATATTACTATCAGATCCAGCAGAAGATCGAGATCTGCAAGCGCCGCCTCTGCGACAGTGACGACAGCGTCGCCGAGATCGCCGCAGACCTTGGCTACAGTGACCCGCAGCATTTTTCAAAGCTGTTCAAAAGCAAATGCGGCATGAGTCCGAGAGAATACAGAAAGTGCTTTCTGGATGGAAAGAAAGAGAACATCCCGTGGTGAGTTGCGGGATAAATACGAAAGGAGCAACTGAAGCAAATGAGCATTCCCAGAAGTGAATTTCCGCGCCCGGATCTTCAGAGAGACAACTGGACCTGCCTGAACGGCGTGTGGGCGTTTTCGTTCGATGAGCCGGTGTTTGACAAAGAAATTCTTGCTCCGTTTTGCTACCAGAGCGAAAAAAGCGGGATCGGCTGTACGGAAAACCATGATACGGTCTGGTATCGGCGTAGCTTTTCCCCAGATGCGGAGAAGCTCTCGGGGCGCAGGCTGCTGCTGAAATTCGGTGCCGTGGACTATGAAGCGGACGTCTGGGTGAACGGGCGCTACGCCGGGCGGCACGTCGGCGGCTACAGCCCGTTTTCCTTTGATATCACGACGCTGGTGCAGGAAGGGGAAAATGAGCTCTGCGTTCGTGTACACGACGATCTTGGCGCGGACAGACCGCGCGGAAAGCAGAGCTGGAAGGACGGACCCTTTGCCTGCTGGTACACGCCGGTGACAGGCATCTGGCAGAGCGTGTGGCTGGAATATACAGCGCAGAAGTATGTAGAGCGCGTGAAGTGCACGCCGGACGTGCGTGCGCTTGCGGCGATGTGCGAGGTCTTCGCCGCGGAGGGCGCGAATGGAAGCGTCCGTATCCGCGCATACGTCCGGGGCGAGAAGGTGAGCGAGAGCTGCGCGCCGTGTCGGTTCGGGTATGCCCGAGCGGTGCTCAGCTTCGCGGAGTATGAAACGCGGCTGTCGGATATCCTGTGGTCGCCGGAAACTCCGAACCTGATCGATCTGGAGGTCGAACTGGATGCGGGCGGCGCGGAGCCGGATGCGGTAAAAAGCTATTTCGGAATGCGCAGCGTGGAAGCGCGCGCCGGGCGTATCCTGCTCAACGGGAGCCGGTGCTTTGAGCGCCTGATCCTCGATCAGGGCTACTGGCCGGATACGCTCCTGACGCCGCCGGACGACGAGGCGATCCGCCGGGATATCCGGCTTGTGCAGGAAATGGGCTTCAACGGCGTCCGCAAGCATCAGAAGCTGGAGGACCCGCGCTTTTATTACTGGGCGGACCGGATGGGGCTGCTCGTCTGGGGCGAGCTTCCGAGCGCCTATCTTTTCAACGACCGCGCGATCCGCGCAGGCAGCGAGGCGGCGTTCGATTTTCTGGAGCGCGACTACAACCATCCCTGCATCATCACCTGGGTGCCGGCAAACGAAAGCTGGGGCATTTCGAATGTGCGCAGCGACAGATCGCAGCAGGAATACTGCCGGATGCTGACGAGCCAGCTCCACGCCCTCGACCCGACGCGGCTCGTGAGCGCCAACGACGGCTGGGAGCAGGTCGAGCAGACGGACCTGTGCGCGATCCACGACTATTCTCTCGCGCCGGAAAGCTGCGATGCGTATGAGGACTGGGATGCCGTGACAAAGACGCAGATGCGCCCGAGGCTCGTGTTTGCGGACGGAAACAGCTGGCGCGGGCAGCCGGTCATGATCACGGAATTTGGCGGGATCGCGTTTGAGACCGGTGAAGAAGACGACTCCTGGGGCTATAATGAGCGGGCAAAGAGCGACAGAGAATTCTGCGACCGCCTTGCGCCGGTCGTCCGCTATCTTTCCAGGGATGAGCGCTTTGCCGGCTTCTGCTATACGCAGCTTACGGACGTCATGCAGGAAACGAATGGACTGCTGACGCCGGAGCGGGAGCCGAAGATTCCAATCGATGCGCTGCGCGCGATCTTCTGCCCCGAAAAGCAGAAATGAGCGCGTGCGTACAGCGCCGGGGCGGCAGGTAGAAAAACATGACGACACTTATTTTGCACATCTTTTATATTATTTTTTGCATTAAATATTAGGTCGAGAAAATGTATACTAAAAATGCAAGCAAAAGCAGCAAAATATGTGTAAATTCACAAGTGCACGAAAACAAACAAAAGGAGAGTAAAAATGAAAAGGTTAACTGCATTCATCCTTTGTCTTGCGATGATCTTCGCACTGGCTGCCTGTACGGCTGCTCCCGCGGCGGACGACGGCAAGAAGACAGAAACCACGGATCAGACCACGACCAACACGCCGACCCAAGCGGAAAAGCCTGCTGAGGAAAACAGCCTCGCGGGCAAGAAGATCGAAATGGCGACCAGAACCTCTGGCAAGAGCAACGAGCTGCTGACCGCGCTGATTGCACAGTTCAAGGAAGAGACCGGCATTGAGGTCGTTCTGACGACCTACAACGCGGATGATTATGAGTCCGCGCTCAAGACTCGTATGGCGTCCAACGAGCTGCCCGACGTCTGGGAGACCCACGGCTGGTCCCGTCTCCGCTACGGCGAGTATCTGTACCCGGTCAACGACGAGCCCTGGTACGCAAATGAGAGCGACCTTGCAAAGGGCATTCTGACCGGCGACGGCAATACCGCCTACGCTCTGATGCTCACCACCTCCGTCCTCGGCGTTGTCTGCAACAAGACCGCTGCGGAGGCTGCGGGCATCGACGTTTACGCGATCAATACCCTCGATGACTTCACCGCGGCTTGCCAGACGGCAGTTGACGCAGGGCTCGTCCCGATGGTCAACCACTCCTCCGCCGGCGACCTGACCCACATTGCGGGCGTCTTCACCACCTATGACGATGCGGTCGCCAGCGATATGGCTGCACAGCTCGACGGCACTTGGGATTGGGAAGACTTCATGCTGGAGCTGCACTATTTCTCCAACCTGATCGACATGGGCGCTTACTGGGAGGACCGTTCCACGATGGACAGCACCGCCGACATCGAGCGCCTTGCCACCGGCAAGTCCCTGTTCTATTTTGCCAACAGCTCCAGCTACATTGCCAAGCTGCATGATCTGAACCCGGACGCTGAGTTCGTTATGATCCCGTTCCCGGCTGCAAGCGAGACTGCCAAGCGCTACATCGCCGGCGGCGAAGGCTACGCGGTCGGCGCCAACAAGGACAGCGCAGAGCTGGATGCGGCGCGCGCATGGCTGAGCTTCCTGTCTGAAAACGGCGGCGAGCTGGGTCAGAGCTACTCCGGCATCTCCTGCATCTCCACCGCCCCGAGAAATGAAGACGACTACGGCGCAAGCGCGGGCTATGCCGTCATGGATAAGTACCCGGAGGCTGAGTTCGTCAATATGTGGGACCGCGAGTATATGCCCAGCGGTATGTGGGGCTCCTTCGGCGAGGCTGCCGGTATGTTCTACGCCGACAACTCCGAAGAGAACCTTGTCGCAATCAAGGACTTCCTGCACGATAACTACCTCGAGAAGTACGCAGCGGCACACGGTTAAGCCGCAGAAATAATATCCATATAATCATATTTTCGGAGAAAGCGGAGGCAGCCGCCTTCGCTTTCTCCGGATACGGCAACCGAAAATCAGCTATGAAAGAAAGTAATTCGGGCAGCGGGCTTCTTCGCGCGGTGAATTTTGCCGCCGATCTTGTGACGCTGAGCCTCCTGTGGTTCGTATGTTCGCTGCCGGTCCTGACCATCGGAATGAGCAGCGCGGCGCTGTTTCATACCTATGAAAAGGTGCTCGTGGACGGGGAAGGAAGACTGATCCCAAGCTTCTTCCGCTCGTGCAGAGACAATCTGAGCATTGCACTTCCGGCGGGCGCGCTTCTGATATTGATGAGTGCCGCCATGGTGTTTTTCTGGAGCGTGAGTATGCGCGGCACATCGTCTGTGCTCGTGGTGCCAATGGCACTGAGCCTTGTGGTTTTGCTGCTGCTTGTGTGCGTGCAATGCTATTTCTATCCGCTTACCGGGCATTACAGCCTGAGCGGAAAACTGACTGCTGCGTTATCGATGCGGCTCGTATTTGCGCATCTGCCGCAAAGCCTGCTTTTGCTTGTCATGCAGATTGCGTGCGTGGCTGGCGTGATTCTGTATCCGCCGCTCGTGTGTATTCTTCCGGCGGCGGAGACGGCTCTGGCGGAAAAAATGTTGATGCCGCTCTTCAAAAAGTATATTCGTGCATCCGACAACAGCACTTCGGAACTGTCAGCGGAGTAGAAACTGGAGGGAAACAATTTGCTGAAGAGAAGAAAAAGAATGCTCCTGTACATCACGATCCCGGGCATCCTGCTGATCGTCATGTTCGTGTTTGTTCCTCTGCTGAATGGCGGCAGGATCGCGTTTTTCTCATGGAACGGCTACAGTAAAAACATGAGATTCGTTGGGCTTGCGAACTTTGCCGCTTTGTTCAAAGATGCGCGCCTGACAAGAACGACCATCAATACCCTGATCTACGGCATCGGAAGCTGCTTCCTGCAGAACGTTCTGGGACTGCTGTTGGCAGTGTTCGTCGATCAGAAATTCCGCGGTCGCAACACGGTTCGTGCGATCGTGTATATGCCGATCATGATCTCTGCGTTCATTATGGGACGGATCATGTCGTCGATGTTTTCCTTTGATAACGGTGTCCTGAACGATATTGTGAATCTGTTCGGGCATGAAAATATTTACTGGATGAAAAACAGCTGGGTTGGCGTGCTGATCATCACGCTGGTGAATACCTGGCAGTATGTCGGGCTGTGTATGCTGATCTATCTGGCGGGGCTTCAGTCGATCTCTGCAAGCTACGTGGAGGCGGCGACCATTGACGGCGCCAGCGGCGTGCAGATCTTCTTCAACGTGAAGCTTCCGCTTCTGATTCCGTCGATCACGACCTGTGTGGTTACGAACCTGATCAACGGACTAAAGCTGTATGAGATGGTCATCGGCTTGACGGGCGGCGGTCCGAACCGCGAGACCATGTCGCTGTCGCAGTACATTCAGATTTTGTACTTTGATGATGAAAAGGCTGGATACGCGTCTGCGGTCGGCATTTTCATGTTCCTGCTGATCATGCTCATCGCGCTGCCGATCAACAACTATCTGAGAAGCAGGGAGGTATATTCGTAATGAACCAGAAGTATTCACCTGCGAGAAAAATCGGAATTTTTCTCATCAGTCTGCTGCTGATCGTCCTGTACTGCTTCCCGCTGTATCTCCTCGTTAACGTCTCGCTGCGTGATTATCAGGATCTCAGCTCGCGGCTTGCGTTTACGAAAGACCCGATGTTTGACCATTACGTCAAGATCGCAACCGATCCTCTGTTCTGGACTGCGCTGAAGAATACGGTGCTGCTGTTCCTGCTTGAGGCGGTCATCCTCATCCCGATCGCAAGCCTTGCGGGCTACGGCCTTTCGCGTTCGAGCGGTCTTGTGGTGCGCAGCATCCGGACGATCAACGTTCTGATCATGATGATCCCCGGCACGGCTTTGCTGGTCGGTACATACTCTCTGATGGTAAAGCTCGGACTGACAAACAGCATCCCTGGACTTGCGCTGCTCAGCGCAGGTACCGGCATGACAGGCACCATGTTCTTCTACACGACTTTTACGAGCATGATCCCGAGCAATCTGGATGAAGCGGCGGCGATTGACGGCGCCGGTGTGATCCGGACCTACTTCAGTGTGATCTTCCCGCAGATGAAGGCGATCACGATCACGCGCCTCATCGGCGTTCTGACCGGCTGCTGGAACAGCTACCTGATGCCGATGTATATGCTGACCAAATCGGAAAAGTTTACGCTTCTGCTTTACGTCCGCAAGCTCTTCAGTGGTCAGGTCAACATCCCGAACATTCCTCTGGCGTATACGGGATGCCTGTTTATGATCCTGCCGATTCTTGTGTTCTATTTTGCAATGCAGAAATATATTATTGGCGGTCAGCTCGACAGCGCCGTCAAGGGATAAGACCCCATACAGCGTGTCAAAGAAATTTGACACGCTGTAACAGTATCAGGAGGACCGCAATGGAATTCGTAAAGGAGAACGAACGGACGCTTCCGCTCCGCGATGCCTGCGATGTGCTCGTCGCAGGCGGCGGAATCGCTGGAGCGGCCGCCGCGCTCGCGGCAGCGAGGCAGGGGAGAAGCGTTCTGCTTGTGGAACGGGAATATATGCTGGGCGGGCTCGGAACCGCCGGACTTGTGACGATTTATCTTCCGATCGACGATGGCGCGGGACATCAGGTCTGCTATGGAATCGCGGAGGAGCTCCTCAGACTTGCTCTGCCGAATGCCTTTGAGGACCTTTATCCGGCGCTCTGGCTTCGCGAAAGCTCTGCGGAGGAGCGGCGCGCCGGGCAGAGATTCGAGCTTCAGTATAATGCGCAGATGTATGCGCTGGAGCTGGAGCGGCTGCTGCTGGAAAACGGTGTGCGAATCCTGTACGGCACGGTCGTTTGCGGCACTGAGGTGTTGGATGAGCGCATCCGGTATGTCACGGTGGAAAATAAATCCGGTCGCTCGGCGATTCGGGTTCGCAGTGTGATCGACTGCTCGGGCGATGCGGATGTCTGCGCCCTTTGCGGCGCGCCGACGAGGCTGCATACCGCGAAAAATCCGCTGGCAAACTGGTATTATCATCTGGATGGCGGAAAGCTCCGGCTCAACTGTCTCGGCGCCTGCGATGACAGCGGAGAAGCCACGGCGAGCGATGAGCAGCGCATCGGCGAGGAGCGTGTTTCCGGCATTGACGGCTGGGAAAACAGCCTGTTTGTGCAGCGCGGGCACCGCGCCATGCGGTCGGATATCCTTGCGCGCCGCGCGCGCGGCGAGAGCTGCGTGCCGGTCACAATGCCGACGATCCCGGAGCTGCGCATGACCCGCTGTATGGAAGGCGCATCGACGCTGACGCGCGCGTCGGACAGGCAGTTTTTTGCCGATTCGGTCGGGCTGTTTCCGGACTGGTCAAAACGCGGACCGATCTATGAGCTCCCGTTTTCGGCGCTGCGCACGAACGCGGTCAAAAACCTGCTGGTCGCCGGGCGGTGCGTTTCCACAGACGATGCAATGTGGAACGTCACGCGCGTGATACCGGTCTGCGCGGTCACCGGCGAGGCTGCCGGTACGGCTGCCGGATTGACGGACGATTTTGAACAGGTGGACATGGCGCTTTTGCAGCGCACGCTTCAAAGTGCAGGAGTGCGCCTGCATACGGAAGAGCTTGGAATATAGACAGGAGAAAAATAAAATATGCGTATGATCATCGGTCAGGCGATCGGAATCCTGGGCATTCTGTTTTCCTATTTTATTTTTTCGCAGAAAAACAACAAGAGTATCTTAAAGTTCAAATTGATGTCCGATCTGATGTGGGTCGCGCATTTTATGCTGATCGGTGCCTATACCGGAATGGCGACTATAAGCCTTTCACTGATTCGGGATATTCTGTTTATCAATCGGGATAAAAGCAAAATGCTGCAAAGCAAATGGTGGGTCGTCGCGTTTTGCTTCGGCTACGGCCTATGCGCGGCTGTGACGTGGGGCGGCGCGTGGAGCATCTTCTCGCCGGTCGCGTCGTGTCTTTCGACGATCGGATTCTGGAACCGGAATGTCAAGACCATTCGGATCGTCAATCTGGCGGTGTGCGTTTGTATGCTCATTTACGGCGTCGCAACGCATTCGCTTGCAACCGTGATCAATCAGATATACACTGTTGTGTCAATTTTTGTGATTCTGGTGAGAGTCAAAAAGGCGGGACAGACAGGCTGACGGAGCATGGGTGCGGAGGAAGGTAAAATGCGAGGGAAATTGACAGAAGGACCGGCGCCGCTTCTTGCGGCTGTGGTCAAGGAACCGAATCTGCGGCAGGCGGCGGCTGCCATCCGGCGCGCGCAGCTTGCCGGTGCGAGCGTCATAGACCTGCATCTGTCGATGCTTCCGCGTGGAGAGGTGACAGAGCAGTCGCTGCGGCGGCTGATGCAGGGCTCTGTGCTTCCAATTCTGGCGCTGCAATATAACTGGGATATGGAGATGCAGCCGCTTGATTTTACGGAGGAAGAACGTATCGAGCAGCTGAAAACGGCGGTCCGGGCAGGCGCAGCGTGCATCGATCTTCAGGGACATACCTTCAGCCGCGAGGATACCCGCAGCTCTCTGCGGCTGCCGCAGGCGGCGGTGTACAGCTTTGCGGAAGCAATGCCGAAGGAGGTGTCGCTGGACCCGGAGGTCATTGAAAAACAGACGGATTATATACGCGAGATCCACGCGCTTGGCGCGGAGGTGCTGCTGTCCGTCCACACGGGGGTCAGTATGCGCTGTGAGCAGGTGCTTTCGATGGTGCGCCTTCTGGCAGAGCGCGGACCGGATCTTGTGAAGGTCGTCGGGCTGTGCGATACGGACGAAGAACTGGTGGAATTTTGCAGGACGGTCCTGATGCTGCAAAAGGAGGTCCCGCAGGTCCGGGTCAGCTATCATTGCAATGGAGCACGCGGCGCATTGACGCGGCTGCTGGGACCGCTCCTTGGAGGCTGGATGATGTTCTGCAACGAAAGCTATACGGCTGTGAGCGATCTCAACCAGCTGCATCTGGCAACGATGGCAGAGGTATGGGAACGGCTCAGACGGCAAGGTTTGGTTTAACAAGAAGAACGGAGAAAATATGAGCTTACTTTGTATTGAAAACGGAAAACTTTGGGACGGGGAGCGCTTTTTTCACGCCAATGTGCTTGTAAACGAGGAAACCGGTCTTGTGGAGTATATCGGTCCGGAGCGGCAGCGCGCGGAGACCGTCTTTGACGCATCTGACGCGATCGTTTCGGCGGGATTGGTGGATGCACACGTTCATCTGTGGGGCGTTTCCTCCGACCGGTACGGTATGCAGGCGGAGATGGCTTGCCTGCCCTTCGGCGTGACGGCGTGCGCGGATGCGGGCGCGGAAAAAGAGGGCGCGCAGCGTCTGGACTGCGCGGCGGTCAGGAGCTGCGTCTTTGTCCCGGTCGAGATACGGAAAAACACGCCGAACCTTTTGGCGGCAGAGAAGCTGCTCTGCCACTACGGCAGCCGCGCGATCGGGCTGAAGGTCTACTTTGACACAACGGTGTCCGACGTATGGGATGCCGCCGCGCTCAAAGCCGTATGTGCCTTTGCGCATACGCGCGGGCTGAGGGTGATGGTGCATTGTTCGCACGCGCCGGTGGCGATGCGGGAGCTGCTTTCCGAGCTGGGAGCCGGAGATATTCTGACGCACATCTATCATGGCGGAGAAAACTCTGCTGCCGAGGATGACTTTGCGTCGCTGCTCCGCGCGCAGCAGCGCGGCGTGATTTTGGACAGCGGCAATGCCGGAAATGTCCATACGGACTTCGCTATGATGCGCGCGGGAATCGCGCGCGGCGTGCTTCCCAATACGATCAGCAGCGATATCACAAGGCTCAGCGCCTTCCGGCGCGGCGGGATCTACGGACTCACGCTGTGCATGAGTATGTTCCGAACGCTGGATGTCCCGGAGGATGTAATCTTCCGCGCCGTGACATCATCAGCCGCTGCTGCGCTTGGGCAGGCGGACTGGGGAAGCCTCCGCGCCGGAGCGCGCGCGGACATCGCGGTGCTGCGCTATGGATACCAGCCATACCGGCTTGAAGATGCAGCTGGAAATGTGCTGGAGGACCGCAACGGCTACAGCTGCTGTCTGACGATCGTGAACGGGCAGCTCCTGTACAGAGTGCTTTGAGGAAGATAGGAGGAACAGAAAATGAAAACCAGAATCGGTATTTTTGGAGTCGGACATGAACATGGCGCGCCTGCTGTGCAGACATTACGGAAAAATCCAAATGTAGAGATCGTCGGACTGTGCGAGCAGGATCCCGAAATGCTCCGCGAGCGCATCGCGGGAAACCCGGCGGCATATGACGGCATTCCGGTCGTGAGCATGGAAGAGCTCTTTGCCATGAAGCCGGATGCCGCGATGGTGGAGACCAGCGTACCGGAGCTCGTCCCAATGGCGACGGAATGCGCACGCCGGGGTCTGCATCTGCATATGGACAAGCCGGCGGGAATCGACCTGCCAGCTTATAAAGCGCTTTTGGACATTCTGGAGCAGAAGCATCTCGTATTTCAGACGGGCTTCATGTACCGCTACAATGCGGGCATCCGATACTGTCTGGAGAAGGTACGCGACGGCTCGCTCGGGCGCATCTACAACATCAGCGCTCAGATGTGCACCAAGCATCCGGAATGGTATAAGCAGCTTCTGCTCAGCTACCATGTGAAAGCACCGGATATGTTCATTTTCGGCGGACATCTGCTGGACCTGTGTTTGCAGATCAAAGGCATTCCGCAGCAGATGCAGGCGTTCCATGCAAAATCGATGGACGAGGGGACCGAGCTTACGGACACCTCGGTCGCGGTGCTTCAGTACCTGGATGGAATCGCCACGGTAAAGGTTTCTTCTGTCGAGGTTAACGGCTGGGGACTGCGCGAGCTCATTGTATATGGTGAAAAAGGCACGGTGGAGCTGCGCCCGATGGAGAGCCCGATGGAGCTGCGTGAAACGTGGCTTGCAGAGCAGATGCCCTGGCGCGCCATATCAAAGAAGGTCGATATTGCAGAGACGGGAAGATACGACATCATGATGGACGAGTTCGTCAAGATGGTTCGCGGGGAAATTCCCTATGATGTGGATTTCAGACACGAATATGAATTGCAGAAGTACACGCTTCTTGCGTGCGGATATGACTGCTGAAGCGGCGGGAGAGCCTGCGGGCGGAAAGGATGACAATGAAAGCAATGCTGACCGACCAGGAGCATAACTTGGTCTGGAGTGATGTGGAGGAGCCACAGGTCAAGGCGGACAGCGTCCTGATCGAGGTACACGCCGCGGCGGTGAATCGCGCCGATATTTTGCAGCGGCAGGGGAAATACCCAAGCCCGGCGGGCTGCCCGCAATGGATGGGACTGGAGGTTGCCGGCGTGGTTGTGAAGACCGGCGCGGCAGTGACGCGCTGGAAGGTGGGCGACCGCGTCTGCGCGCTGCTTGGCGGCGGCGGTTATGCCGAATATGCGGCGGTAACGGAAAAAATGGTCATGCCGATCCCGCAGGGGCTTTCGTTTGAGGAAGCGGCAAGCCTGCCGGAGGCATATGCGACGTGCTATCTGAACCTCTTTATAGATGGTGGAATGAAAGCAGGGGAGACCGTGTTCTTCCCGGCTGGCAACAGCGGGCTTGCAAGCGTCGGAATCCCAATGGCAAAGGCGTTCGGAGCATACGTCATCACAACGGTGCGCACGGCTGAGAAAAAGGAGAAGATTACGCATCTTGGTGCGGACGAGATCATCGACACCTCGTCAGAGGCGGTCGGCGATGCGATTGAAAGAATTGCAGCAGCTGGACATCCCGTGGATATCGCCGTGGACTGCGTGGGCGGAGACGCGATCGGTCAGTGTCTGCCATATGTCAATACCGGCTGCCGATGGATGCTCATCAGCACAATGGGCGGTACTGCGGCGACGCTGCCGCTGCGCGCGCTGCTTACAAAGCGCGTCATGCTCAAGGGAAGCCTCCTGCGCGTGCGTCCGGAGGAAGAAAAAGGGGAAATTCTGGAGGAGCTGGTTCGGCGGGTTTGGCCGAAGATCGAGGACGGAACCATTCGACCGACGATTTTCAGAGTCTTCCCGATTCAGCAGGCAATGCAGGCACATACACTGATGGAAACCGGGCAGAATGTCGGCAAGCTTGTGCTGACGGTTCGCTGAGAGATCACGGATATCGAAAGCCGGACATAGGCATTGCTTATGTCCGGCTCAGATTTAGATGCGATTATGGTTTCCTGAACACAGTGCAGGAAAGCGTTATGGATTCCAGTCCCAGAGCACTCCGATCGGGAAGCTGCGGTCCGTCGCCAGACGCGCATAGACGGCAGGGCAGTCCTCAGGCTTGTGAATCTCGTGAATGATATCATGGATGTTGAGCTTCCCGGTATGCAGTAGGCGCAGTGCCGCCGCGCAGTCGTCCTGCGAGGTCCACCAGCCGTGTGAGGATTCATGGTCGGGGCGCGCCATGGTGTGCGCGCCAATCAGGGAGATGCCCGGGAAGTGGACGTCGTTGTAGAGATTTAAGGTGGTCGGCACGCGCGTACAGCCAAGCAGCGCGACACGCCCAAAGCGCGCCGTACACAAAAGGGCGGTATTGAGCGCGTCCGGATTGCCGGTGACCTCAATTACGCAATTTGCGCCGCGCCCCTCCGTCACAGCCTTGACCTTTTCCGTGAGCTCCGGGTCGGAGGGGTCAAACACGTAATCTGCGCCGAGCTTCTGCGCCAGAGCGCGGCGCTCGGGCGAAAAGTCAAGCGCAATGACCGGATATGCGCCGCCGATACGCGCGTACTCGACCGCGAACTGACCAAGCAGCCCAAGCCCGACGACCATACAGCTTTCGCCGATCTCCATCCCGGTCTTGCGGATCGCGGCAAGAGAGAAGATCGAGATAAAAGCGAGGGAAGCATCCGCAAGAGAAATATCGTCATAGGGAATGCGGATGACATTTTCCCGGGTATAGACATTGTATTCCTGATGCTTGCCCCAGAAGCCGATGACACGGTCGCCGATGTGAATGTCGGTAATTCCGGCTCCGACCTCCTCGACGATGCCGCTGACGCTGTAGCCGAGGACGCGCGGCCAGGGGCGCAGATTGCCGCGCGCACCGCCGCAGTTTGGGTCGCCGGTGACATTTGCGCGTTCCGTTCCGGCGCTCAGAGCGCTGTAGCAGGTCCGCACGACGACCGTCCCGGCTGTGACTTCCGGGCGCGCCACATCCAGCAGCACCGCCGTATTCGGCGCCGTAAAAGCGATTTGTTTCATATCTGCTGCCCCCTTCAGACTGCGTCGTTTCGGACGACGAGTACCATTTTGCCCGCGCTGCGACCGGACTGCATTTCCTCGTGCGCCTGCTCTGCCTGCGACATGGGGAACACCTTGTAGATCGTCGGACGCACCTCGCCGCTCTCGACCTTCGGCCAGAGGATCTCGGTCATTTCGGTCAGAAGCTGCTTTTTCTGCGCTGGAGTACGGCTGCGCAGGTTCGTGCCGATCAGCCGTGTTCTTCTTGCGTACATACTGCGCATATCAACCTTTGTAAAGTCGCTTGCCAGCGTTGCGATCATGATCCAACGGCCGTCGAAGTTCATGTACGGCAGGCACTCGCCAACGGTGTCTCCGCCGAGGCAGTCGATCGTGATATCCACGCCACGGCCCGCTTCCAACTCGGCTTTCATGACGTCTTTGAGCGACTGGCGGGAAGTATTGACGATGATATCGGCAGGCAGATGCTGGATCTTCTGCTCCAGCTCGTCATTCATGACGGTCGTAATAACGCGCGCGCCAAAGGCTTTCGCCATCGGGATGATCACACTGGCGAGACCGCTTGCACCCGCCTGCATGAGAAGCGTGTCGCCGGATTTGATTCTGCCCTCCAGACACAGGAACAGGTAAGCGGCACCATAGACCTCCGGCAGTGCCGCAGCCTGCACCATGGACAGACCCTTGGGGATCGGCATGAGCAGACCTTCCGGAACAGCTACATATTCGGCGTATCCGCCGCTGCCGAGCAGCGCGCAGACCTTGTCTCCGACGTGCCATTTGCCCTCTTTTTCGACCTCGCTGCCGACTGCCTTGATGATGCCCGCAGCTTCCAGTCCGAAATAATCCGGCCAACCGGGAGGGGGCGGATACTGTCCGGCGCGCTGAAGAAGATCGGCGCGGTTGATGCCTGCGGCGTAAATTTCAAGCAGGACTTCGTCGTCATGTACCTCCGGCATGGAAACTTCGGACCAGTGCAGATGACTGTCTGCTCCGTTCAGCATTGCATACATAGAATCACCTCGTGTGTAATTTGCGGGGAAACGTCCCCCTTCCTGCAAAGTATACATCTTTTCTGAGAAACGGAACATGGACGAAACAGAGTAAAAAATGTAAGAAACGGAAGTGATCACATGGGGATAGCCTTCGATCTCAGCGTGCGGCATCAGGTCGTCGCAGCAAACGCGCACTACTATAAAACGCAGACAGACGAACGATATATCGACCGCACGCTTCAGCATCACGACCTGATCTATCTGATCGACGGCGGCTGGAGCATCGCGGAAGGGGAACGGGAATACGCGCTGGAACGGGACGACGTGCTGCTGCTCGCCGCCAGACGGCACCACTATACGCGCCAGCCGTGCCGCCCGGAGACGAGGACGTTCTGCATCCACGTGACCAGCCTTCCGCAGGACAGCGCTGAAAATCCGGCGGCGATGCAGCTGCCGACGCTTTTGCATATGAGCGCTGCGCCGGGGGCAAAGATGTATTTTGAGGAGATCGTCCGGACGTTCTGGGTCGACGCGCCGTTCCGGCAGGAGCGAATGTCCGCGCTGCTCGATCTGCTGCTGTTGGAGCTGCATCGCGAACAGCTGCGCCAGTCGATGCAGCGGAACGACATCGCGGCGCAGGCGATCGAGATCGTCACGGCTGCGCCGCACCGCCGCTATCCGGCAAAGGAAGTGGCGGATATGCTCCACGTCAGCACAAAGACGCTGAACCACGCGATGCACGCCAGGGTCGGAACGGCCGAGTTGATGCGCTTGGCAATGACCGGGTTGTTGGTCAGGATCAGGCCGCCGCGGGGGCCGCGCAGGGTCTTGTGGGTGGTGGTGGTCACCACATCGGCATAGGGCACCGGGCTCTGGTGCTGGCCGCCGGCCACCAGACCGGCAATGTGGGCCATATCCACCATCAGATATGCACCATAGCCGTGGGCGATCTCAGCGATCTTCTCAAAATCGATGGCACGGGGATATGCAGACGCACCGGCCACGATCAGCTTGGGGCGCACCTTCTTGACCTGCTTTTCCAGCTCGGCGTAGTCGATCACGCCATCGGCATTGACGCCGTAGGAAACAAAGTGGTAGTTCTTGCCGGACATGTTCACGGGGGAGCCATGGGTCAGATGGCCGCCCTGGGACAGATCCATGCCCATGACGGTATCGCCCAGATCCAGCAGGGCGAAGTAGACGGCCAGGTTGGCCTGTGCACCGGAATGGGGCTGGACGTTGGCGTACTTGGCACCGAACAGCTTGCAGGCGCGCTGGATGGCGATGTTCTCCACCTCATCCACATAGACGCAGCCGCCGTAGTAACGCTTGCCGGGCAGGCCCTCGGCGTACTTGTTGGTGAGCACACTGCCCATGGCAGCCATGACGGCGGGCGAGACGATGTTCTCCCTGGCGATGAGCTCGATATTTTCCCGCTGGCGGGCCAGCTCACGGTCCATGGCCGCAGCCAGCTCCGGGTCGGCCTTTTCCACGAGGCCGATGGTATCCATCATATCGTTGTACATACTATTTACCCCTCTCTCTGATGCAAAAATCAGTTTGCACGGGCATCCGCTCATTCCGGCCCCGCCTGTTTCCATGATACCAGACATCGTGGATTTCTTCAACAGCATTTCGCACAAACCGATACAGTTTGATTCGTTTCTTTTCGTTTGGATGAAGATATTTCACCCATCCTGCCAAAGCCTTGCTTTTTCTGCGCCCAGCGCTTATTATTATAACAAAAATCCGTTCCGGTTTTTGTGCAGATTTGCCCACCGGGTGCAGAAAGGAGCGCATTGCCATGACCATCACGGAGCAAAAAGCCGCACAGCGCAAAGCGGGCATTGCGGCCCGCCGGGCGTTGTCGGACACCGAGCGCACCAGTTCCAACGCCGCTCTCTGCGCCCGCATCATGGCTCTGGACTGCTTCAAAAAGGCAGAAAACATCCTGCTCTACGCGGCCTTCGGCGGCGAAGCCGATCTCTCGACGCTGGCTGTGGAAGGTGCCCGGCAGGGCAAAAAGCTGGCCT
>OGYJ01000288.1_pt1 | contig 49144 bp, 41 predicted proteins | sample 1576531 | NCBI WGS metagenome assembly OGYJ01 (sample SAMEA3541574, study PRJEB24748) | human gut metagenome | biome: human gut; feature: human-associated habitat; material: faeces | place: China | collected 2012 | reverse complement strand
TCTGTTTTACTGCTCTTTGGAGAAAGTACTTTGCATAATTGATTTCTGTTCATAACGTCGTTTATGTGCTTCAATACATAAACGCCGTTTTCAAAGAAAAGATACGACGGTCGCTTCTCTTTAACCACTCTGGCCAGTTCAAAGAAGAGAGTACCTCTTGCATCTTCAAATCCTTTCCTCCTGCCAGCTGTAGAAAACGCCTGGCAGGGGAAGCCTCCGCACAGGAGGTCGAAGTCGGGGAGTTCTTTGGGGTCAATGGTTCTTGCGTCGGGATAGTAGACTTCCTCCTTTCCGGGCGCGTGGATGGCGCGATAGCTGGCGTCTGCATATTTGTCGATTTCGCAATGCCCAATACACTGGAATCCGCCTGCCAAGTCCAAGCCTGCCCGGAAACCGCCGACTCCCGCGAACATATCAAAATATCGGATTATACGTTCAGCTTTCTTCACCTTCTTCCTGCAGCGCGCGCAAAAAGCCGAGAACGTCATCGTCGACGCTCCCGGCTGACTGCGGCCGCGAAATTGCTTGTGGATCGGAGCTGTTTTGCAGCTCCGTTTGGAGAATTGTTTTCAAGTCCTTCAGAAATTGCTCCCGCTGCGCCTGCTGACATAACGCCAGACAGAGCCAGTTTGTGCGCTGCCCGGCAGGGATGGCAGACAGAAGCTCCCACGCCTGCCGGTGCAGCGGATTGTCCAGAAACAGCGTTGTACCAAACCGGGCGGTTTTGGGTTTATCCTGCATGGCCTGCTACCTGCGATGCCAGCCGCTCGTATGCCTGTGCATTCAGTTTGTCATCATCTAAAATGATGAGACGGGGAACACTTCCTTGCGGCAGGTATCGTTTCATAAGTCCGGCCCCACCGCCGAGGAACACGACCGGCATAGCGCGGCAGTCCAGACCAGCTTCGGCAATGGCAGAGAGAATGCGTCTGGCATAAAGCCCAGCTTCGCGCTGGATGATGGCTTTCACACGGTCATCCATACTGTCCGGGATGCCGCGCAGAACATTTTCAATCTGCACACTGGTGAGCGATAAATTCAGGCTCCGGCGCACCTGCTCCGCGATCTCATCCAGACAGCGGATCATGCCAAGCTCCAAGCTGCGGCAAGAAGCTGCGTGCGGGATGCGGTTGTCCAGCCGCATAATATCCACGGTCCACCCGCCAATGTCCGCATGGATCACGGACGGTTCATTCAGCAGATCGCTGTGCTGGAGGATCGCCGCATAGCCCTGCGGGAACAGCTTCACATCCTGCACGGAAATCTCATACGAAATCCCTTCATACAAAAAAGAGACCGGCTTGCCCTCGCGCAGCAGATATGCCCGGAATGCTTTCTTCTCCCGGCCGAAGCTCGTTAGCGGCAGGCCCGCCGCAAGGATCACCGGCGTTGCGGTCGGCGCGTCCCGGTACGCGATCTCTTTGGCAATGGCCGCCAGTGTCAGCAGGTAATAGTTTTCATCCGCTGTCTTATCCTTCTGAAGCGGCTGCCGTCCGCTGCCGACAACGTAGTATTTTCCGTCATAGCAGAGGACGTTTTTCTGCGTGTACGGTTCATGCTCGTATTCTGCCAAGCCGGAGGGAAATGAGCAATGCGCGGTTTTCATGGCCGCGTAGCCATGATCCACGCCAATGGTAATGGGTTCTGTCATCGTTCTTCCACCTTTCCTTTCTCTTTTTGCCTGTTCATATCCTTCTGCGGTGCGCGTTCCTCTGGGAGCAGTTTCCCAAAGCCCAGCTTACGCAGCGTCTTTTCATACAGCTTTTTCTCAAACGCCAGATACTCTGGAGATGTGTAATCGGTATGAAGCGAAACAGCTTCTTCATAGCACGGCGCGACGATCTCATACTCCACAGAGCCGAAACGGTCCGCGGTCAGGTATCGCAGCATCCCGTAACCGTCCATTTCCTCGAATTTCCCCAGGTTATCTTCCGTTGCAAACTCCGTGCTGATATGAAAGCGCGTCAACTCGGCAGCGCTCCTATAAAGCACAAATCCGCCCGGATCAAGGTAGGGCGCAACCGTCTTATAGAACCGCCGACAGTGTTCCCGGCTGTTCAGCCGCGGGACCAGCTTTGCAAGGGCTGTTTCCAGCGCTTTGTTCTTTCGGGACAACTGCCTGTTATCGATTTGCAGATTGTTATACGCAATGGAGAGCTGAACCGCCGTGCGCTCTTGGGACGCTTGCTGCTCGCGCATGGCCTCATATTTGATCTTCAGCGCGGGGTATTCTCGGATCGCAGTCAGCATTTCAGATAATCTCATCTGCGCTTCCTCCGATACCGTGAAAACCGCTGCAGCACCTGCAAACGATTGTCAATCTTACATGACGCCTGATCAACTGCTTCCATGTCCTTATCCAGCTTCTTGTGGATGTGTTCCAGCGCGTCGCGGTCATTGCAGCAGTCCACCAGAACGTAGGTGCTGCCGGTGGAGAACACCTCGCGCCTGCCGTATGGATCGCGGAGACTGGCAATGAGACGCTGGCCGACCTTTTTCCTGTACGCAATTTGCAATGCTTCCGGTTCTCCGCAGACACCATACCGCTTCAAGATCTGCGCAACCTCGTCGGAGGAGATCTGCTGGTGCGTCATCAGCTTCTCCAAGATCTCAGCGGCGGCATCCTCCGGAACGCCGGAATAACCATCTAAATATGCCGTCATGTTTGGAACTCCTTTCTGCGCGCAAACGGCCATCCCGCAATGGGATGGCCGCTTCGTTCGTTACGCTGCCGCAGGAAGCTCCGCAGCATCGCCCAGTTCTTTCCGGGGCGAGAGAAACTCCACCTCGGTCGCTTTGAGCAGGAAGCCGGGCTGCCGCTCCGGTTCCTCGGCAAAGGTGATCGTTTCAAAATCACCGCTGGCCGCAATCTTGCAGCCCTTTCTGGCAAACTCCGCGCAGCGTTCTGCGAGGATACCGCGCACCTTGATCGAGATAAAATCGGTCAGCTTTTCTCCATCCGGAGATTTGTAGCGGCGGTCCGAGGCAATGCGCATGATGGCGTAGGGCTTGCCGGTTTCTTCGTTGGTCTTGAGGACGGGATCTCCCGTCAGGTTGCCGATGGCAATCATTTTAAGCATATTGATGCCCTTCTTTCTTTGTAATTACGCCCATTCGACGACGAACAGGACGGAGAGGATGTTGGCGTTTGTGACTGGCTGAGACAGTGCGCTGACAACGGCGTCATAGTCAAGCGTCAGGCTTTCTTCCTCGGAAATTTTCCATGGCGCAGTGGGAATGAACGTTGCGCTGCTGCCGGTTTTGTCGGTTTCATGGTTCAGAATACGGAAGCCAAGTTGATTGCTGTCCACCTTGGCGTGGGACATATCCGAAGCATACGGCACCAGCGTCCAGCCGTTTTCTGCCGTCAGGGTCACGGAGGACACCTGCACAGCGGCGGTGGAGTGGTTGACGATCTCCGCGTTGGAGACGTAGACCTTTCCGTTCTGGTCAACTGTTACCGGCAGCACAGCCGGAACAACGACAGAGAAAACCGTCGCTTCTTCCCAATGCGCATAGTAGGTGGTAGAAGCTACCTCTTTGAATACGGTGTTGCCATCTACCTGCGTGCCGCCGGTTTCCTGCGTAAACCAGCCGAGGAACGCATAGCCCCTGCGAGTCGGCTCTGTGGGCAGATTCAGCGTTTCACCGTAGGTCTGGTTCGTGGTTTCTGTTTTGCCGGTACCGAGATCCCATGTGATCTTATATTCTGCCGGGGCAAACTGCGCGTAAAATGTCCGCGCAGCCGTGATCGTGACCGTGCTGTACAGCACGCCGCCTGTCTTTTCGGTGTACCAGCCGGAGAACGTGTGACCTGCCTTGACCGGCGTGTAACCGGGGGCAACGGCGGTCTGGTTGGGCGCGACGGAGGTCGTCACGCTGTTCTTGCCGCCGACGCTGCCGCCGTTGGACGAGGCGTCCCACGTCACGATCAGCGCGACATTCGCGCCACAATCATCGCAGACACCATCCGCATTGGAATCCCGATGGTCGCCATACTCATAGTCCGAATCGCTGCAGGCCGAACAGGTCTTTGTTCTGCGATGCTGCGTTTCGTCGTATTTTGACCAGTTCCCGTAGGAATAACTGTGATTGGCATAGTCATAGTCTGTCGCGCCGCAGCCGGAGCAGGTTTTCGAGCGTCGGTGCTGGGCATCAGAATACTTGCTCCACGAGCCCGTAGCATAAGAATGCGAACCGTAGTCCGTGGTACTGTATCCGCAGGTGCGGCAGGACACCGTCCGGCTGTGCTGACTGGAGGAATCGTTGCTCCAGCTTCCGTAGCTCAAGCTGTGCGACGCATAGTCATAGCTGGATGCACCGCAATTTCGGCAATAGCTTTCCCGGCGATGCTGGCTGCTGGAGTATTCCTCCCAAGAGCCGTAGCTATAGCTGTGACCGCTGGAGTAAATCGTTTCCGTTTTACTCTGGCCGCAGACACACGAATACGAACGATAACCGTTGCTGGTGCAGGTTGCGTCGCTTTGGTAGTCCAGCACCCATGTATGGCTGCCGCAGGAAGGGCAGGTCCAGGACCCATAGCTGCCGTCGCCGTGCTCCTTGTAAACGTAAGTGCCAAGATTTTTTACATAATGGCACTTATAACACTCGTAGTACTCCTGATGACCTCTGGATGTATGCGTCTGCTCGACGTAGGTGCCTTGCAAAGAATACTGCTTACAGCTTGGGCAGGTGCCGACAATGCCGGTGGACGCGCGGGTGGAAACTTGTGCAGGCGCTTTCTTGATGCCGCCTGCGGTGGCGGCATCTGCGTTCTGATACACACCGTAAAGATCGTGGAAATATCGGTTGCTTCGATTGGATGCTGTCCAGTCATAATCGTGGAAAGGCACAGAAGAATCCGGGTATCCAATGATGTACGCAACATAGAGCGTATCGCCGTTGTCGGTTTCACGCCAGAATGCATCTTCTCCGATGCTGTCCAGCGTATGCTCTCCGTAATAAATGGACAGCTTCGCCAGCAGTGGGCAGTTATAAAAGGCGTGCCTGCCGATGACTGGCGTGGTGCTGGGGATCTCGGCAGTCGTGAGATTGGTACAGTCCTCGAACCAGTAAGCGAGATCGGGGATCGCCAGACTCTCCATGCCGTCAAACCAAACCTGTGTGATCTGGCTGCGGTATTCTGCCCACGGTTGATCGTCTTTGCTTGCAAAGGCGCTGCAGTCCCCGCTGCCGGAGATCGTCAGCCAGCCTTTGTCGTCCAGCTTCCATGTGATCTTGCTGTCGGGGATCGTGCCGCTGGCAATGGCATCATCTGCCGCAAACGCAGAAACACTGAGCGAAAGGAGCATGCAGAGGGCAAGCAGGATTGCTGTGAGTTTTCTTGTTTTCATAGCGGTTCCTCCCTCCTTTACGAATTGCCGGTTGCAGGCGCGATGGTGAAGATCAGCGTCGCGGCGTTCACTTTCTCCACCTTTTCAGCTGTCGCGACCTTCGCCGTGTATGCGATCCGCAGGTTTTTCCCTGCGTCAATGACCGGGAACGCGCCGTCAGCCAGCGTCAGTTTGCCTTCCTTGACCGTCTTGCAGCCGTTGATGCTGAACGCGATCTTTCCAGCTTCGCTGCCGAAGTTCTCAAAATCGCCAATGGCAAACGCGCCGGGCTGCACATCGACGGCAACAACCTGCACCGCACCGCTCTGTGCGCGGTTTTCAATGACGGCGTTGGATGCCGTTACAACATAGCCGTCCAAAACCGTGACCGGCAGGCAGGCGGGGACGCTGACGGAGATGGGCGAGACAGAGTTCACGACGGTCAGCACAACCGGGACGCTGGCCTGCGCGGTTTCTGCTGCAAAGGCAGAAACCGACAGCGAGCAGAGCATCAGAACAGCCAGCAGGAGAGAAAACAATTTCTTTGTTCTCATTTTGACATTACCTCCTTCGGCCACAGGTATGCAGCGTGCAGCGCAGTCTTGACCTCCAGTGTGCCGACCGTCTTGCCATCTCGGGTGGCTGTGATCGTCGCGGTGCAGGCGGCGTTGCCGTATTCCGGCGCTTCTTTCAGCGTGATGGAACTGACCGACGCGCCCGCTGCAAGGGTGATGGGATCTGCAATGAGGCTGCCGTCGGAATCTCTGCGGATCTCGATGGTATAGGTGTCTGTTTTGCTGTTGTTTTTCAGTACGGCAGATACCGTCTGCTCTCCGACGAGGGCGTACAGATGCGCGGGGATCTCTGCCTGAATGAGATTCTCGTCTACTATCTTATTGAGGTCGCGCTGCGCGTTCAGGAGGTCATCCATTGCGTAAAATACAATCTCTGTTTCCGGGAATTTGCCTGCGCGCTCTGTGATGCGGGTTTTGATTTTGTCGTAGACCAGCAGCGTCGATTCGCGGTCAAAGATGATCTTGACCGGGCCGTCCACACGGCAGGCAATGACTTCGGCTGCCGTTGTGCCGTCGTTACAATAGACCGCCGCTGTGCCGCCACCCCACACGACAAGGCGTCCGGAGATTTTTACATTGGACAGCGTGATCTTGCCGTCTGCAACGCCGTTGCCGATGATGAGATCGCCGTCAATGGACATGTCCTTCAGTTCGACATCTTTCGTGCGGACAAGCAGATTGCCCTTGTAGTCCTTCGTATAGCTGCCGCTCTTGGTGATATAGGACTGGATGATGTTGAAATAGAGCTGCGCGAACTCGGCTCTTGTGATATTGGCCTGCGGGACAAGCCCCTGCGTGCGGCCATGCACATAACCGGCTGCGACCATTGCTTTCATGTACGGCAGCGCCCATGCGGAAATATCCTTCGCATCCGCAAACTTGGACAGATCCGTCTTGGTGTAATCATCCAAATTAAGCTGCAAAGCTCTTGCCACAACTGCAATGGCCTCCTGACGAGTGATGGCCCGATCCGGCTGCATGCTGCTGGCGGAAACGCCGTTATACGTCCCCATCTGGACGGCGAGGGCTACATCTTTGTAGTACCACTTGGATTTTGCAACGTCCTTGTACGCAGAAATGTCCGCTGCTTTATAACAACCGAAAGACCGATTCGTAATGGCGGCCATTTCCGCACGGGTCAGCAGTCCGTTGGGGTCAAGCTGCGTCCTGGATTTACCGTAAAGCAAGCCGTTATCTACAGCCGCAGACACGGCTTCGGCGTACCACGCTTTGGTGTCCACATCCTTAAAATCTGAAATGCTCGCCGCGGATGTGGAAACGGCGAGAGACAGGCAGGTCACGACAGCCAGAAACAGCGCAAGAATTCGTTTTGTTTTCAAAGTGAATCCCTCCTATGATAAAAGCTGCCGGGGGAAGCAGGTTCCCCCGGCGATGTATGGGTGTGGCTTAGACCGCATCCCAGCAGATCACGAACAGAACGGACGCAACGGAAGCGTTGACGACAGCTTCGGAGACCGGGCTGACGATGGCGTCATACGCGATGCCGATGGAGTTTGCGCTCTGGTCGCCGTTGCCGGACATATAGCAGCCTTCGATGGCACCGTCGATGAGGGTCTGGGAAGCCGCATTCTCGGCATTGGTGAGCTGCTCCGCGCCGCCGCCAAGCGCGAGCTTGAAGCCGATCATGTTGCTGTCCACCTTGACCTTAGCAAGGCTGTCCTTGCTGCCGAATGCAGTCAGCTTCCAGCCAGCACCGGCTTCGACCTTGACATTGTCGACCTTAACTGCGCCAAAGGAATTGTTGGTGATGCGGATATCCGTGGCCGTCGTGACCGTGCCATCCACGCCGACCGCGATGGGGAGGATGGTCGGGATCACAACATTCATCTTGGTCGCAGCAGGATCGCCGTCAAGGGTGCCATCCGAGGTGGAAGACAGGCTGACGTTGGAGGTGCCGGTGCCGCCAGAGACATCCACGGTAGTGGGTTCAGCAGCGGATGCGCCAATGGCGAGACTTGCCATAAGACAGACGGCGAGGAGCAGGGATACGAGTTTCTTCATGTTCTTCATAATTGGTTCTCCTTTTTCGTTTTGTTAGTGTTGAATGGTAATATGGATGATGGCCCCAGCTACACCAAGCGTTGCGCCGGAGTCAGGATCTAAGTTGGAAAAATAGGCAGTACATTCGTACTCGCCTGCAGGCAGCTCTACATCGAGCTTTGCACGCTCGATTTTGCTGCCAATTGCAATGGCTTTGGACTCGTAGATCTTTTCGCCCGTGTCATTGCGATAAAATTCTACCTTTTGCGGGTAGAGATTGTTCAGCTCATTGACCAGCATGACGTTGCCTTCACTTTTGCCGTCTTTGAAATACGGTGCGGTGTTGCAGCTGATGTTAATCATGCCCGCCTGCACCTTGTCGTTGAGGCGCTGCTCGATTTCCTCCTGCGAGAGCGTCTCCCAGCCGCCTTCGACGGCGGAGTCGTCATAGACGATGCCGCTCTGCGCGGCAGGCTCCTTCGGCTCGTCCTTTTTGACAGCGAACGTGACAATTACGGCAATGACCACCAGGATGGCCAGCGCAATGAGGCTGATGTGGATGGGGCTGAGCTTTGTTTTCCGTTTATACATGGTTGATCTCCTTTTTGTTTTTACGAATTTGATTATGCCGCCGCTTCAAAATAGCTCCGCGGCTTGACGGTGTAGAGGAATTGTCGGATATCGGATACCTCTGTCAAGATCGGCATTTCCGGCAGCGCATTCAGAACATCCTGCCGGTAGCGGCCTCTGGCGCTGCAACGCTCATCTAAGATGGCAACCACGCAGGTGTCCGTTTCCGTGCGGATGGCGCGCCCAAAGCCCTGCTTGAGCTTGATCTGCATTTCCGGTACGATGACGCTCCGAATGAAGTCACGCAGGGCGGGATAGTTTCTCTTTTCATGCTCGTGGATGGCGTCCGGGAATGCAAACGGCAGCCGGGGAATGATAAGCAGCGACACGCAGTCGCCGGGGAAGTCCATGCCTTCCCACGCAGCGCCGGTTGCCAAGAGGACGGCTCCGGGGGTGCTCTTGAATTGCCGCAGTATCTGCGGGTGGTTCCTGCGCAGTGAGAAAATGGGGACTCTTGCTGTAGCCAGCCGCTCGTTGACAGCGGATAAATCTGCGTATGAGGTAAAGAGCACAAGCGCATGACCATTTGCTGTATATAGAAGCCGCAAAATTTCTGCTGCGATCTCATCGTAATACCGCTCGGAGCTGAGACGCACGGAATATCGGGGAAAGAACAACCGGCAGTTGTCTGCATAATTGAACGGCGAGACAGCAACGGATTCCATAACTCGCGGATTGCAGCATAGCCCGCATTCGTCCTGAAACCGGCGAAAGCTGCTGCCAATGGCAAGCGTTCCGGAGGTAAGTAGGAGTGGGATCTGTTTGCTCCAGACCGTGTGCTGCATTCTGGATGTGATGTCTGCCGGGACACTGCACAGCATGAGCTTGCCGTCGTCATCCTCTGCGGTGTAGCGGATGGCGTCTGTCTTGGGGCGAAGAAACAGCACGACTTTATCGGTGAGCTGCTCCAGTGCCCGCTTTGTGGCAGGTTCCAGAAACGTGGACAGCTTCCTGCCGATCAAAAACAGCGTAGAAAGGACTCTGCTGAGATCATCATGGAGCAGCTCAAAAGGGTACTCCGGCGACAGCTCTGCCATCTTTTGCAGAAGCATAGAAGAAGCCGAAAACAGCCGGTCTGCTGCCAGCGCGTATCCGTCCTGCTTCAGCCGGACGACCGCGCTGCGGATCTCTCTGGCCACTAAGGTCGTGCCAAACATTTCCCGTGCCGTTTCCGGCAGCTTGTGTGCTTCATCCACAATGACCGTGCAGGCGTCTGGGAGGATGGGCTTCAAGCCGCTTTCCCGGTGCATACAGTCTGCCAGCCAGAGGTTCTGGTTGCAGATCTGGAACAAATACCGTTTCTGCCCGCACTCGGTCAAATGCCGACGATAGCGGCAGTCCGGGTGCTTGCAGTCACAAAACTGCGGAACGCAGACACGCTCGCGGTCAAAGCTGCTGAGTTTCTGTGTTTCATCCAGATCCAGAACATCCCGCAGGGAATAAAGTTCTTTCTTCTGCATGACGTTTTTCCCGTTCGGGCGCTGCTGCAGGTGCTGGCGCAGCCGCTCGTCACAGACATAATGACTCTTGCCCTTGCGCAAGGCGGCAAGAATGGGCGTTGTGATATGCGGATCGTCCGACAGCGCATCCGACAGGAACGGCAGATACTCCCGCACAATGGCGTTCTGGAGGGCGATGCTGGAAGTTGCGATGATCACCGGCTGGAATGGGAGCCCGTCTACCAGCCTGCTGTGGCTGTACACGATGGCAGCGGTCAGGTAGGCGTATGTCTTGCCAATGCCGGTCCCGGCGTCGCTCAGTGCAATGCGGTTTTCAAACATGGCGTCCAGCATGGTGTGACTGAGACGGATCTGTTCCGGCCGCTCTGTCATGCCGTGCGCAGGTAGAATGGTTTTGAAGATGTGGTCGAGTTCGGTATGTGCGTTTTTTCTGGTAAGTTCGTTGATCATGATTCTTTCATCCTATCTTGAAAAGTTTGTTCCGCCGTATTTGCAGCTCGCACCCCGGCGATGGGGAACAGCGCAGACAGAGCCTGGCAGCTCTCACAGCCTGTGACTGGGGTCTCGACTGCTTTCAACCCCAGCGCATGGCAGCCTGTCTTACGTGCAGGCTAGACGTTGTGTGTCCAAACAGGTTGGGCGGCATGATGCAGCCTGCCAAGGCTGCCCACGGCGCGTTTCTCGCTCGCCGGAAGCTCGCTGCTTCCGGGTCGTCGCGCGCGCCGTGCGCGTTTCCCAACCTGCGGTGTGATCCGCGTTGCTGGTATTCACTTTTCAAGGTTCAGTGAGGGGTGTTTCGAATCCCCTCACTATCCCTCCCGAAAAAACGACCAAGTGAATAACAGATTTTCAAAAATTTTTGAAATAATTTTTCACAGCATTTTTCGAAGCGCTTTCAGGAGACGCTCCATCCGATAAACGACTGCGCGGGGATATACGCCAAGCCGCTTTGCGTACTCGCGCATCGACAGACCATCAAAAAACACCGCGTGGATCATTTCCCGATCTGCCGGGTCCAACGTTTCCAAGACTGCGTGTAACCTTTTGACCAGCAGCTTGTCCGCAATCATGTCCTCCAGATTCTCTGCGCTGCAGAGTGCAGCTTCGGAGTAGCCTTCCTCCAAGAGCGCATCCACGGACAACGGCTTGTCGTCGTTATCCCGTTCTTCCAGATACCGCTCCCGGCGGTCCATGCTTGCGTAGGCTTCATACACTTCATCTGAAACGGCTACTTCCTTGCCATCAACGTAAATAATATTGACAATGACATTGCCGTTTTCGTCGCGGAAGCGTCTGTAATTCCGCGTATCTTTCCAGTTGTACATTCGTAAGCTCCAATCTCAAAATTTTGTAATATTTCAAGATGGAGTTACGGATATTTCGCTGTGCTCTCAGACCATCTGCGCATGTATGCCCTTTCCGCTATTCAGCGAAAAGGGCATAAACGCAAAAAAAGAAGCCCTACGGAAAGCTGAACAGCTTACCGTAAGGCTCCGAACGCGGCGTTCCCACATTCTAAGGTGGGCGGTTGGTGCGCTTGACTGGTATCATAGTATTTGGTTTTTGAATTGCAGTTTAGATGATTACTTCAACCGGGCAGATTGCGATCCCGATTTGCTGCCCGCACTTCGGGCATTTGGAAAACCATTGCGCACGGTCTGCCTGCTCCGGTCGGAACAGGCGCAAGCTGCGAAGGTCTGTATGTTCGGCGGCATTGAGAAGCCGTCCTCTTTGGCAAATCGGACATCTGATCGCCCGATCCGCTTTCACTGCACAATTTACTGCTTGTTTCATGCGTACCTCTCTTTCCTGATTCCATGTTTGACTTCAGATTCTGTATGCTGACAATCCTTTATTGGAACAGATCTGTCTGGAGAGGCTTCGACAGACACGCCCAAGGAGTGGAGGCGCGTGTTCCAGAGGTTATTGGATTGACGATGGTTTTATTATATAGACGCTATAAAGAACCGTCAATGACGCATTTGTAAACACACGAGAACATTTCATTGACAAGCATACCTGCGACGGCTATAATGAGAACATCCCAAATTGGAGGAATACATCATGACAACAGGAATGAAACACTTGGCTGCGTATCAGGCAAATCTGCTGGACTACAATGCGGCAAAAGACCGTGAGTGCAATTATATTGGCAACCAGATTCGTGCTGCGCGAAAAAGCATGAAATTGAGCTTGGAGCAGCTCAGTCAGATCTTAATGGGATATGGCGTGGACATTGGGCGCGTTGCGGTGAACAAGTGGGAAAAGGGTATATCGATTCCAAGTGCGTATCAGCTTTTGGCCGTCTGTGCTGCGCTGCATCTGGAGGATGGCTTTGATTATTTTGTGAGCAATACAAAACGCCCCCTGCTGAACGCAGAGGGGCGTCGAAAAGTGAAAGAGTATCGGGAGGATCTGATTGCATCCGGGAAGTATCGGGAGGTACCGCCAGTGCTGGAGATCCGCTATCTGGACATGCCGGTCAGCGACCTGCCGGTATCCGCTGGTACAGGCGCGTTTCTGGACGAGGGAAACTTCGAAATGGTCAGCTTCCCGGAGAGCAGCATCCCGGATGGTGCAGAGTTCGGGGTTCGGGTGTCCGGTGACAGTATGGAACCGGTTTATCACGACGGTCAGATCGTGTGGGTACAGCAATGTGAAACACTCCGTACCGGCGAAGTTGGTGTCATGATCTACGATGGGCAAGGCTACATTAAGGCATACGCCGAACAGGAACCGGATGATCCGGAAGCATATCTCAGCAGTGACGGCGTGCGGCGGATGCAGCCGGTTATGGTGTCTTACAACAAGGCATATGCACCGAAGCCAGCTTCACCGGAACTGGAGTTCCGAATCGTAGGCCGAGTTCTATAAGTCCTGTTTATTGGACAGTATTTGTGATATGATACTATCATCAAAAGTTTACCCTGCTTTTTTTGATAGGAGTGAAAGGACATTGAATACGCACGCACGATTGGATGAACTACTGCATGAGAGAAACATGACATTATATCAGCTATGCCAAAGCGGAAACATTCCCTACACGACGCTTCGTGTCTCTCGCTGCAGAGGCAGCCAGCTTTCTGTAGATACCATTGAACAAATTTGCAGGGTGCTTGGAATCTCAATGGCGGAGTTTTTTACTCCAAGCAACCAAGTCCGTACACATTGATAGCTATCGTGTATCTCTGTAGTCCAAATGGCATTTCCACAAAACTGCTTACTCTGCCAAGCCGTATTTGGTCTTGATCCGGTCGAGCTTTTCGAGCATGGGTTCGGCAATCAACCACAGGAAGAAAAACGTGGCAATGGCGCGCACCAGATCGACCGGAAGGCCGGTGACGTAGTAGCTCAAAATAATTTTCCAGTTGATTGTATTCGACCACATGAGCGCCGATGCGGGATTCATAATGCCGCCATACACGATGGTCGAGCAGATCACGCCGAAGATACAAAGGCTCAGCCGCCCGCGCCGCAGAACGCCCTTGCGGTACAAGACACCTGCCAGCCAGCCGATAATCCCCATCGAGAACATCTGCCACGGCGTCCAAGGTCCTTGTGAAAACAGCATATTCGAGACAAGCATCGTCATTGCGCCAACTAAGAATCCCGTTTCGCCGCCAAAGGCCACGCCTGCCAGAATCGTCATGGCAACGACCGGCTTGAACTCCGGCAACATGAAGAACGCAGCGCGTCCTGCCACATTCAGCGCGACGAGCACGGCAATGAGCACTAGCTCCCGCGCCTGCGGCTTTCTGCCCTCGAAAATCAGGAAGAATGGCAGCATACATTCGAGCAATATCAGCAGTGAAATGAAGTAATATTTCCGTCCTGCGAAGTAGTACACGCCGACAAACAGCGTCAGAGGAATCAAAAGCAGGATGAGCAGCGTGGCAGTCACGGTGCGCTTTTGGAGCTTTCGCTTTTCCAGCGGCGTCTGCACCAGGTAATCCGGCCTGTCTGCTTTGCGGCTGATCGAGAGCGCAAAGACAAGCAAGGAAACAAGCAGAATCCCATAGAGCTTCAGCTGGCCGCCTGCAAGACCTGTCAATCCGCCCGCGTCCACGAGCTTTGTCAGGTCGGTCACGCCGATGGTCTGCACGATGAGCGCCAGCGAAGCGGCACCGGACACGGCGGCAAGAATCTTTCGCCAGACCGGGAGCTTTTTCATCGCCCGTGATTCTTTTTCCGGTGCGGGCGGGATGCGCTGGTATTCCGGTAAAGCCGCTCCCGGTTCGACTGTGCCGCCGCAGGCGGCGATCACATCCTCGGGCGTGACCGCTTCGGGCAGAAGCTCTCGCGCGATACGGTTTGCGGCGGTCGTATAGAAGCTGTTGCCGGAGAAGAACGTTCTTGGTTCGGCTTCGGTGACGATGTTGCCGTCAAAGAACAGGGCGCAGCGGTCGGCGTACTTTGCACAGAACTCGATGTCGTGGCTGACCATGAGGATCGCCACGCCGGATGCTTGCAGCGTCCGGAGGATCTGCCCGAAAACCTGTTTGAACTCCGCGTCCAGACCTTTTGTCGGTTCGTCAAGGAGCAGAATGTCCGGGTTCAGAAGCAGGATTTTTGCCAGCGCCGCGCGCTGCTGTTCACCGCCGGAAAGGTCATACGGATGGCGGTCCAGCAGCTCCGCCAGCTTGCAGAGGGAAACGACTTGTGCATGCCGCTCGGTTTTGCGTTCGGATTTTGGTAAAATCTCCAACAAATCCGCGCGCACCGTGGATTTCACAAACAATGCCTGCGGATTCTGCGGCAGCATCCCAACCGTGCCGGTGATGGCAAGCTCGCCGCGATAAGCTTTTTTCAGGTTTGCCAGCAGCTTGAGCGTGGTCGTTTTGCCCGTGCCGTTGCCGCCGAGCAGCGCCAGAAATTCGCCCTTGTGCAGCTCCAAGGACAAGCCTTTGACCACGTCGGGCAAGTCTTTTTCATATTTGAACCAGAGTTCCTGCGCCGAGACAACGGTTTCGCCGTTCGGCGTGTTTTTCTTTTCTTCCGGAACAGGTCGCAACTCATGCGTTTTCGCATAATCGAGCAGCCAGTTTCGGCCGTTGCAGACGGAGATGGGGCAAGTCGCTTTGGAATCCGACGCTGCCCAGATGCGCATGGCGGCGGGCATGGCGAGGAACATCGCGTTCCCACTGCTTTTCAGCTCCGCGCCCACTTCGGCGGGCGTGCCGGTGCAAAGGAGCTTGCCGCCGTCCATGACCGCGACACGCGACGCAAAGGAGAACGCTTCTTCCAGACGATGTTCGGTCAGGAGGATGGTCGTTCCCAATTCGCGGTTGATCTTGCCAAGCGTCGCAAGAAAATCCGACGCGGCAATCGGGTCGAGCTGGCTCGTCGGCTCGTCGAGAATCAAAACTTTCGGCTGGAGCACCATAACGGATGCGAGATTCAAGAGCTGCTTTTGCCCACCGGACAGCTCTGTGACCGGCTTATAAAACCATTCCTGAATCCCGAAAAACGATGCCATTTCCGCAACGCGGCGGCGAATCGTCGGCGTATCATAGCCGAGGGATTCCAAACCGAACGCCAGCTCGTGCCAGACCTTATCCGTGACGATCTGATTCTCCGGGCTTTGCTGCACAAAGCCGATTCTTTCAGCCTGTTCGCGCTGGGGCAGTTCATCGAGCTTTTTTTCGTCGAACAGGATTTCACCGTTTCTGCGTCCATGCGGCGCGAGGACGGTTTTGAGCTGCCGGAGCAGCGTACTTTTGCCGCACCCGGAGGGGCCGCAGAGCACCAGAAACTCGCCCGGCTGGACGGACAATGTAAGGTCAGAGATTGCATTTTTCTCCTGTTCGGGATATGCAAACGTTAAATTTCGGATCGTAAAGACTTCCACTGCCTGTCCTCCTTTCGGTCGAGAATCACGGGGGTAAGAACAAGTGCCAGATACACGAACATGAAGCTGATTGTCAATGGCGTCCATAAGGTGGTTTTAACAGTAGGGTAATACCTAAAATACATTCCGCCTGCCAACCAGCCCGAAAGAATGTACGCGCCGCAGAAGATCAGCCACGCGAGAACGTTTTTGTCTCTATCATCAAAACGATAGATGGAAAACGCCGTGCGTCCGGGCAGACCGTAGCCGCGCGACCGCATGGAATCCGCTGTTTCAATCGCGTTCTCAAGTGACCACGTTACCATGATGGAGAAAATCTTGATTGCGTTAGAAACCCTACGAATCACGCTGCCGGTTTTTGTGTCGCGCCCGATGCAGCTCTGTGCTTCGGCAACCACGTCCATCTGCGATTTGAATTTTGGGATGAAGCGCAACGCCATGGAGAGGACGAGGGACAGCGCGGGAATGACGCGCCCGAACAGGTACACGAACTTATCTGACGTCATCACCTCGTTATAGCTGGAAAACCACAATACGACGCTTGCCAGCATGACCGCCGCGGCCACACCGTAGAACATGGATTCGAGCGTCAGCGGATTGCCGGAGGGCAGATAGGTCAAAATCGTTTGACCTTCGTGATTGAACGCCGGGTTGACGAGCGCGGCAACGGCCGCCATGGGGAGAAGCCCCATGACGGCAAAGCGCACCGCTTTTCTGCCCTTGAGATAGATGTCATACGCCAGCGCACCTGTCAGGGAAATTGCCAGATAGACCGGGTGCATCAGGCACATCGAAAAGAGAAGAACGAGCGCGTAGTATAAAAAATTGATCGTCGGATGGTAGCCTGAAAAGGCGTCTTTGTTTCTCATTCGCTTCCAGTCGCGTAGCCGCCGCCCACATCATCTCCGAGGTCACAGGTATAGACCCACTCAATCACGTCGCCGTTTTGCAGCTGATACCGGCTGCATCCGTAATTGGGGAACCAGCCGTTGACCTTGTACATCCAACCGGAAGTGTTACCAACGTCAAACTCATAGAGATTATTGATTCCTTCGATATAGGCGGAATTGTAGATCGGCGTGTTCTCAAATTCCATGTGGATCTTCTGCTGTTTGCAGGTGCGCTGTAGGATGTTAAAAACGCTCTCACCCTCATAAAATGTGACGGTCATCGGTTTCAGAATCCAGCCGTCCTCCGGCACCAGCTCACGCTTTTCCTTATTACAAAGGTCCATATTGTCAAGGATTGTCGCGCAGGAGATGGAGAGGGTGCAGGTGTATTCCGCATCGCCAATTTCCACGTCCTCCGGCTCGACTGGAATTGGCTTGCCCTCCGGCACGGGGTCGGTCTGGTACTTGTCCTTGCCCGTGCCGGTGTCGATCATCATGCCGCCCACTTCTTCATATTCGCCGGTTGCACTTGCCTGGATTTCCTCCGGCGAAACGTATTCTGGCTGTTCGGTATTAGCCTGTGCAGATTCTCCCGTCTGCGGGTCGCCAGACGGCTCTGGTGTGCTTTCGGCGGGTGTCTCTACCGGTCCCGTCTCAACGTCATCCGGCACGTCTGCCGCCGCTGTGTCCTGCTCCGGTGTCTCCACCGGAGCGGCAACGGTCGGCTGTTCCGACGTGTCTTTCTGTTTCGGCATATCCCGGTCGCCAAGGGTAAAGGCAGCAGCCAGTGCCAGAACGATCAATACCGGAACAATGATTTTCCATTTGTGTTTCTGCCAAAATGTCATGTTAAATCAACTCCGCAGCGGTCAACATATTGTAAAGCATCTGTGCGATCTCGCAGCGCAGAATCGCTTTTGTGGGTTCAATATTGAGGTCACTCTGGTCGAGGATATTGACGGAGTAGCAGAACGCCATCGGTTTCTTCGCCCAGGATGCCACGCTGCGGTAATCTCCGAACTGTGCCAGCATATCCTTTGTCGCTGCCGCGTCCATCGCAGTGTCCAGCCCGCAGAGCTTCGCAGCTCTTGCCACCATTGCGGCGGCCTCCTGCCGGGTGATGGTGCCGTCCGGATTAAACTTGCCGCTGCCAACGCCGTTGACAATGCCGCTGCTGTTGGCCGTGCCGATGTAACCGGCGTACCATTTGGAGCTGGGAACGTCCGTAAAGGCTTTCGTGTCCTTGGCTGCTAAACCAAGCGCACGGGTGACGATAGCGGCAAATTCCGCGCGCGTCATGGTCTTGTTGGGCATGAACGTGCCCTTACCCATGCCATTGATGATGCCGCGGGATGCAAGTTCTTCGATAGCAGCTTTGTTTGCGTGATTCTTGATGTCCGAGAACGTTGTGCCGGGAGCGGTTACGCCGGGAACATTCACAGAAGCGTCCACATTGCCCTTGTTGACGCTTGTGCTGGGTTTCGAGGTGTTCTTGGTCACATCGCCCATACGGTACAGGCTGTTTTCGCCATTTGCCGCGCGGTCAATGGCGACCAAAGCGTAAAAGCCCTGTTCCGCAGACATCTGGTTGTTGCCGTCCGAACCGTCGAGAACGTGGTAGAAGCCGCCGTTAGACTGCCGGAACGAGAGAAGATTTTCCGTCAGCGTGTGGCCGTTTTTCACAAAGCGGCTGTCTCCAAGGTCAATTCCAAGCTCACAGAGCGCGACCACGACCTGCGCGACAGATTCGACGTTCGTCGTTCCCCACGACGCATAGCCGCCTTTGCTGTCCTGCACATCGGAGAGATAATCCAGTGCCTTGTCTGTTGCGCTCTTGACCGCTTTCTGGTCCTGATATTTTGCCAACGCCTGCAATGCCATTGCGGTAATATCCACATCAGAATCGCCTGTGTCAGTCAAAGACCATCCACCGTCTTTTTTCTGATTCTTGACGATCTCATCGATGTAGAGCTGCCGGGTTGCCTGCGTTTTTGCGGCGGGATTTTGGGGAATATCGTAATTGCCGGAATCCAGCGCGATCAATGCCCAAATGGGGCCGTTCATGCCCTGCCAGATCGTTTTTTCAAAATCGCCCAGCGGGGTCAGAAGATTGTAGCCCGCGACCTTGGACGGATCGCGTCCAATGGCGGTCAGCGCGAGGATGACGCGGGAATACTCGGTGTATTTTCTTTCATGCAGCACGCCAGAGCAATTCTTGACGTACTTCTCGACGCGAGCATAGTAATCTTCATAGTAATTTGCGGGAACAGAATAGCCGGAACGAGCAAGACCGATAATTGCCCATTCGCCGCCGATGGAGCCGACTTCCGGAGACTTCACGGAAGAGAGCATAAAAGCGGCGCTTGACTGCACCTCACTCTGGACGCTGGACGCTGCAAATGTGGGAACAGCCAGCGAGAACAGGACGGAAAACGCCAGAATCAGCGCTGCAAATTTACGAATTTGCTTCATATTTTAATCCCCCTATAATGCGGCAAGCAGGGCTGCCCCCAAAGGGGGGCAGTCCTGTGCTGCAAAGTGTTATTTGGTGGTTGCTACATTTTCCACGAAACGGTGGAGAATAGCTGCAACCTGTGCGCGGGTGGCGTTGCCGGTCGGCATGAGCTTACCGGCGGAGCCGTTGACCAGCTTTTCGGCAACAGCCCATTCCAGCGAAGCCGCGGCATAGCCGGACACGCTTGCATGGTCTGTAAAACCGTTCAGGCCGGAGCTTGCGGCGGTATTGTACTTCTTGTGCTGCGCATAGCGGTACAGAATTGCCGCCATCTGCTCACGCGTGACGTTTGCGTTCGGAGAGAACGTCGTGGTGCTGGTGCCGTTGACGATGCCGTTGTCGGCTGCCCACGTCACAGCGTCCTCATAGTAGCCGTTGTACTGGACATCCGAGAATCCGCTGCGTCCGTTGACTGCGGGCTGACCTTCCAGTCGGTACAGAACCGTGACGAGCATCGCGCGGGTCATGGATGCGTTCGGAGAGAACGTTGTGTCGCTCGTGCCTGCGAACAGACCGTTTTCATACGCGAATGCAACATCCTCGTAGAACCAGTCGCTTTCACGCACGTCAGTGAACGGAAGTTTACCATTGGTGAACTCAACTTCGATTCTGGTCGATACCGTGAGCTTGTCAATGGTATAGGTCTTGACCGCACCGACAGACTTGCCGTTGACCTTGACATCCTTGACCTTATAGCCGGTGTCCGGTTTGAAGGTGAAGGTGACAGACTTGCCGATATGCTGGAACGTCAGCTTCGGTTCGACCGTGCCATGCTTGCCGACTGTCAGGATCTTGCCAAGGAGCTGCTGGACGTACTGCTCCGGTGCAATGTCCGCAGCGCGGAGCCAGCCATTGTAGTAGGTGCCATTCCCCAGCGACGGGTACTTCGGATCGTTGAACCAGTCTGCGACCTCATGCGAGTAGTCGTTGACATAGTGCCAAACAACCACATCGCCGTCTTTCAGCGTCCAGTTTTTAAGGCCCTGATTCGGATGGCTGCCGTTGACCGTATACATCCAGCCGGATTTCTTGCCGTTGGTAAATTCGCTGAGTGCGTAGCTGCCCATGCAGGAGGGCGCATAGATGGTGCTGACATAGTTGCTCTCCGCACCGATGTACCGCAAGCCAGCATCGCTCATTGCCTCGGTAAAGAGGTCATAAACCGTAGCGTTCTCTGCAAGTGCATACGTCGTGGTGGGCACCCATGTGACATATTCGGGCAGATAGCTGTCAGTCGTCAGGTCAACATCCTGCGTTGCTTCCAGCGCGCCAATGAGACGGAACGTGACTTCAATATCGCCCGGCTTCACAGCATCAAGGTCAGCAATGGCCTTGTTGTAAACGTCCATGACGCGCTCACAGGATTTTGCAGCGTTCATATCCGTCTGTGCCTGCTGGAGAATACTTGCGAGTTTCTTCTTTGCGGCGGTACCGTACTTCTTGGTTTTGTCGTTCAGAAGATCATCATAGTGCGCTTTCAATGCCTTGTACTGATCTGTCTGCTTCTGCTTCAGAATTGCCTTGTACGAAGTTTCGGCAGCAGTCAGGGTATTGTAGTTTTCTACCTTTGCCTTGTCAGCAGCAGAGAGCTTGTTGTAGGCATTGCGCGCTTCCGCAATCGCGTTATAGCTGGATTCATCGACATAGCCAATCTGGTTGATCATGTCGATAACAGCCTGTGCGTCCGCGTTCTCACGCTTTGTCACGTCGGACATATCGTACAGACGCTTGCTTCCGTTTACATGGCGGTCATACGCAACGAGCGTGTAGGCCGCCTGCTCGGATGCCATCTGATTGACCGTGCTGTTCGGCTGCTTGTCGTGCAGGAAGCCCTTGGAGTTGGGGTCCGCATAGCTCAGGAAGTTGGACAAAACGCTGATGCCGTTATGCTGGAATCTGCTGTCTATCTTTGCGTCGATGTTCAGTGCGGACAGCGCGACAATGACCTGTGCGGCGGATTCGGAGCTGCCATAATCGCCGGTTTTCTGGTATTCAGCAGACAGCCATTTCACCGCCTTATCTACCGCATCTTTGACGTTGGCATTTGTGCTGCAATACGGAGCCAATGCCTGTACGACCATTGCCGTCATATCAACGTTGGAGCCGGGGAAATCTGCATCGATGCCCCAAGAGCCATCGCTGATCTGCGCGTCAAGCAAGCTATTGATCCACGCATTGCGTGCAGTTGTGCCGGTCGCATTGTCGTAATAGTTGCCGGAATCCAGTGCAATCAGTGCAAATGCCGTGCCGTTGTTGCCCTGCTCGGAAACGCGGTAGGTGCTGCCGTTCTTCTCAAACAGCGGTTCAACAAGGTTGTAGACCGTGCTGTTGGAGCCGGTGAACTTCGTCGCATCCTCACCGAGCGCGGTCAGCGCCAGAATGACGCGGGAATACTCGGTATGCTTGGTCTGCGTACTGGTGGGATCGAGCTTGCCGTTCATCGAAGCAACACTTTTTGCAATATTGCTCAGATATTTGTCGTACCAGACCGATGCACTAACGTTACCTCTGGCTTCGGCCAGAACCGCCCACTCGCCATAGGTCGAGCCGAGAGACGGATTGTACGTCTCCGCTTTGACGTATTCGAGTACATTGTTGAGGTACTCCTCATAAATCGCGGTCTTACCGAGATTTTCAAGCGCTTCTTCGGCGTCTGTCAGCTTGGAATAATTGCTGACCTGCTTTTTCTGCGCTTCGCTCAGATTGTTGTACGCAGTGCGTGCAGCTTCAATCGCTGCCCGATCCTTTGCCGTTACGGTGTCTTTTCCGGGAAGTGCAGCGATCAGTCCGTACACATATCCAACTTCAAGCGTAGAGACAGTGGAAACAGCCGCGTTCAGCTTGTTCACTTCGCTCTGCGTCAGATAGGCTTTCTGGTCATCTGTCAGCTTGTTGTAAGCTTCTTCCGCGGAACGGATTGCGCCAATGTCATCAACAGTCGGCGTTGCAGGCAGAGCAGCAATCGCGTCAGAGACGATCTTCGCTGCTTCCATGTCCGTAATGGCCGTATAGCAATCGTTCAGCTTCTTCTTCAGCGCTTCGGAGATTTTCTTTTTCTGTTCATCGGTCAGTAAATCGAACTGCGCTTTTGCCGTGCGCACATCCGAAGCATCTGCCAACGTGATCTTGCCCGGAGACGGAAGATCGGAAATGAGCTTCTGCACATCTGCTGCATTGCCCTCCTGCACGACGGTGATGGTATAGCGGGTCGTCGTGTAGTTGGATGCCTTGTTCATGGTGGGCCAGCTCTTGTCACCAACACCGACGTAGATCACGTCGCCGGACGAAACGGCCATAATGTCGCCGTTTGCGTAGTAGGCGTTATCGCTGCCGTAGGTGTTCAGATAAGCCCTGGTCTGGAAGTTCTTATTTGCGGCGGAATAGTTGATGCGCGTGCCGATCTGCTCACTGGGAATGACCAAGAGATAATCGGTGGTCGCACTGCTATACGCCGGAGTCAGCGTACCGCTGCTGAATTCCAGACCGGACAGCGTCGTTTCGTTGTTCGTCCACGAACCGCCGATGTCCTCACCAAGATTCGTGGTAAACATGACGCGGATCACATCGCCGGATTTCAGGCTGCCGTTTTTGACTGTGAAGCCTGCAAAGCCCTGATTGACGAACCAATCGTTCTTGGTTCCCATCCAGCCAGCGCCCTTGCTGCCATCCTTTTCGGCCAGCGACTTGCCGCCCTTATGGATGGATGCAATGTAGGTGGTCTTGGTGTAGGAGTCCGTTGTCCAATCCGTATTGCCGTTCCATGTGAAGTTGCCGAGCTCCAACGCCTGAAGCACCATTGTCATCATGCTGTCGTTTTCGCCAAGGGCGTATTCACCAGAAACGAGCGTACCGGTAATTGGAGCACCGTCTTTCTCTTTCCACGTCGTGTTTTCAACAGTGACCGTGACCGAGCCGACCGTATCACCGGAGTTATAATGGGTCTTGTCTGTCGAAATGATATTCGACTTTGCTTTCGGAACAGCCTTGATCGCTGCGACAGCCTTATCACGGGCGGCTTTGATTTCAGCTTCCGTTCCCGCTGCCTTGATGTTATCTTCGCCGGAGTTCCTTGCATCCGTCAGAGCCTTGATGCCGGCTGCATCGTATTCGCTCTGATTGCAGGCATCGAACGCAGCTTTGACAACCGCGATAGCCGCATTTCTCAGCTTGGCAATCGTTGCCTCGTCGAGCGTTTCAAACATCTTCTGGTATTCCGTCTTGGAAACCATCTTGACAGAGAACGTAACGGTGCTGTCATTTTTGGCGTTCTTCGGAATCTGGTAAGAAATCAGATAGTAGCCGGACCAATCGACTCCGTGAACGCTTGTCAGCGTTTGCGGTTCAGAACGCAGCCATGTTTTACCGCCGTCAATCGACCAGACAGGCCAGTACAACTCGTCTGTTGTGTCCAGATAATAGCGGATAAATACATAATCGCCAGCCAAGGCAGTTTCCGGCAAGTTGCCAGAGAACTTCCACCAGTTACCAGACATTGAGGGCAGGCTGCCGTCAGGATTCGGGGTCTGTTTCCATTTCAGGTTTTCGTAACCGAATTGTGCCGCGCCCATAGTGGCATCTGTGATTTTCGGGAATTTGCTTTCATCCGCATCAAGAGCCAGATGCACAACAGCGACAGCCGGAAGCTCCTCAGTTTTGATTGCAGCCAGTTCTTCCAGCGTTGCTTTTTCGTTCGTCGTCAGCAACGATTTCTGATACGAGTTCAAGGCAGCGTAAGCGGTCTGGATTTCTTCAACCAAATCTTTATTGCCCGCAGTCAGCGTACTCAAATCGTCCGGGAGATAGGACAGGTTCTTGCGGATCGCAGCAATGATAGCCGCATGGTCAAGCGCGTTTGCACCTGCTGCCTGCAATGCTGCATAGTCTGCATCGAACGAATCCATCAGATCTTTGAACGTTGTCGCGGAGTTCTGGTTGGATTTCAGCGTGCTATATGCGGATGTGAATGTCCGATAGTCCGCAGTTGTGAAATCGTAGTCGTGGAAGCTCTCATAATACGCTTTTGCCGCCGCAAGGTTTTCACTGCGGTACTTGGCAATCAGCGCATTGATGTCTGCTGCTTCGGTGACATGGACAATCGCGTAATCACCCGCATACAGGGAGTAATACTCGCCAATCGTGACCTCGCCGTACACAGACTTATACGTCATATCGTCCGGCGTCACATTGAACATGGCGACGGTATAATAGCCGGGTTCTCTGAAAATGTATTCCAGATTGCCGCTGGCATCCGTTGTCGCCGTTGTCTTGTGCGTCGGCTGCGACAGCGTTTCCGTCTCCGACGGGTCGCTGATAAAGAGCGTGATGTTCTCTGCGCTCTTACTGCCGGATGCACCTGCGTATGCGCCGGTCACAGTAGCCGAGAACGCAGCCTGATCGCCCACGGTCGTGCTGGCAGGAGCCGATGCGTGGATCATGGCATAGCTGTTTTCGTAGTAACCGAAACCGGGGGATGCAGGGAGGATCGAGACTTTGGAAGAATCGTAGCCGGACGAATCCTCACTGTTGAACATCTGAAGCGGGATACGCACCAGACGAACAACATCGCCGTAATGGAGCTGGACGTTGTTCCACTTTTCTTTTGCCGACCAACGGTAATCTCCGTAATGGCTGCCGTTGACATAGAGTGCGAACACCGGGTTTTCATCGCCGTTATTGCTCGTCCCCAAGCCGGGGAGCGTCGTGTCATTGTGCGTATCAACAGTGATCCCAGCAAGGTCAAACGCCGCGCCGAGCGTGGCGTTTCCACTTGTCAGGCCAAGACTGGCGTTGGCATACAGATCAGTCCCTTTCCCCCGGAACCCCTCGTACTGTGCGGAGAAGTTGTTGATATAGGTAAAGGAAATGGTAACGTCCTTTGTGCTGGCAAGCTGCTTGCGGGCATCCTTCAGCGCGTCAATATGTGCCGGATAATGCGTCCACTGACCGCTTTCATTGTAGGCATAATAGCCGTTGAACGCTTTCAGCATGGCGTAATCTTCCGTCGTACCGCCGATGATCCGGTACGCCATATCGTCCTTGAGCACATTGTAGGCGCTGACATACGCCGCCCACGTCTCTGCGCTGTAATCGCTTTCGCTCAGTTTGGCCGGGTCATACTGCTCAATCAGTGCTTCGGCTTCTGCCTTGCTGCTCAGATAGTTTTCATAGGCGGTGTTGTAAAGCTCTGCGTTGACCAGTTTGTGCGGATCAGCCGCCGATACCGCTGCATCGAGTTCCGGCTGACGTTCGGCAGCAGGAGCCGTACCATCTACATAGAGCGAATCCAAAAGCGTCTTTGCCGCCGTCCATGCCGCTTCATAGGCGTCCCATGTGATAGCGGTACAGTTGTCTGCGCTGACCGGTGTGCCTGTCGTATCGCTCAACTCTCCCTGCTGCCAGCACCATGTGGTATTGACAGTCTCATAGAGCGCCGTTGAATTGGCTTCTGTCTTTGGAATGAGATTAGCAATTGCAGTTTCCAGCGTAGCCTTTGCTACGTCAATTTCCTCTTGGCTTTTCGCTTTATTGAGGATACTGTTTGCATTAGCTAATGCTGCTTGGTACTCTTGCCAAAAGCCTGTTTCACTGGTCGTGCTGCCATTGTAGCGATCATCAGTGGTGTAATATTTGTTGTCAGATTCTACCGGCGCGGAATCTATGATTTTCTGCAATGCTGTTTTATCCAGCTTGATGCTTTCACCGATCTGAACCAAAACCGCATGGGTAATATCTGTTCCGTTATAACTACCTTCCTGTGAAAAAAGTTGGTTGGAGTCTGTACTGATTTCAACAATTCGGTATCTTACCGTATTGTCAAATTGAACATTGCTTGTTCCAAATAGCGAATCGAATGTATTTTGGGCAACGCCACTAAGATCACTGATTTTTAATGTGCATGACGAACCGGTGAACGAATCTGCGTGGAATTTATCATTCCAAAATGCCTCAGCAGACTCATATCCCTCACACTCCGTTATATGCTGTTCGGAATTTTCACACCCACCACAGTAATCACTCAAAAAATCTTCAATGGTGTCATATCCGATGTTTTCAACGTCATCCAGTTCGCCATAGCACGCATATATGGCAGCATCGTCATACGAAGTATACCAAGACTCCTTTTCGAGAACTGCTGTTGGGGCATATGCCTCTACAAGACCAATGCTTGAACGAGCTTTAATAAAACTGTCACCCGGAATCGTAATCGTTATATCGGATAAATTAGATGGTAGCACAGCAAGGTACACATCTACATTGCTATTATATGCTGAGCCAGATATTTGCTCCAAGGTCGTATTTGCCACAGAAATAGGAGCGTCCGACGCGCCGACATTTGGCAAATAACCTAAAAGCATAATCAGGCATAAAAAAAGAGATATTAACCGTCTAAAAGCGGACCAAGGGCAAATGCCCTTGGTCCGCTTTTTTTGAATACGACTTTTCATTCTGCTTGATTACTCTCCTATGGTCACACTTCTGGTTGCAGCACTTCCAGTCAGCTTAATAACTTCGATGTAAGGCTGACGTGTTCCCGTCTGTGTAATAACCTGATATGTAGCGGTTTCGCCTGCTGCAAGATTAACAGAAACAGTATATGGGTTGGAAGCGCTTGTTCCAGTGATTTGGACACCATTGACATAAAGATAATCTGCGCTGGAGTTGATGCTAAGGGTTTGTTCTGTCCCAGCCGGAACGCTCGCAGTAATAAATCTCTGCGTGGAGGAGACCACCGTGCCGGTCGTAGAAATTGTCGTGCCAGCCAATTTTGCAATCGCTCTAGGTGTCGGGTTCGTGTTGCTGCTTGTGCCTCTTGCAGTAAAGATGCCGGTGATTTCCGGAGAAGTTTCACCAAATCTGCCGAAATCCAAAACAGCGGAATAAACACGGACGTATTTCACCTTTTGACCGGACAGGTTTACCGGTTCGCCGGTTGCAATATCAACGGCCCAAGCAAGGTCAAAGCCATCGCCGCCGGTTTTGTCGGAAGTGTACGGCGTATAGGGGTTCACAGCTTCACCGTATTCGCTGGGGCTGCCGTTCGGAGTAACGTCTGCATAGCCGAACGCATAGTCAGCCGTCGTGTCCGAATCTGCAATCGCCGTAACACCGGTAAAAGTCAGCGTGTTACCGCTAAGATTGACGGAAACACGGCTATCGCAGGTAGCGCCACCGGTCGGATCATTTTCAAAGGCAGTAAAGTTTGTGGTCAGCGGGAACCATGCTGCCGGGCAGCAATCGGCTGCGTTCAAACTGCCGAGTTTGGCGGTTACTCTGCTGGAACCCTTGGTGTAAATGACGCTGGTGTTACGCAGAGTGCCGGTGTAAAACTTGGAGAAACCATTTGCCGGATCATTGGCGGTAAAATTGCTTTTATAGTAGTTGGAACCGGCAAGCTCATACCATGTAGTGCCATCGACAGAAACCTGCACAGCGCCAGCCTCCGGGTTGCCGTTGAACGCATTGCCGTAGATCACAAAGTCAACGCCGTAGGGATTGGTAGCCTTATCTTCGATACCATTTTCAAAGTAGAACTCAATAAAGCCGCCGAACGCACCCAGCGAAACGCCGGTCGTTTCAGGAGCAGTTTTATTTGGTCCTACGAACTTTGTGCCGAGATAACCCCAACCGGAGTTGTTGGCGAACTGGCCAAGGGGCAGATAGCTCACAACCGAGGTCGGTGCGCTGCCGGCCAGGGTGTGGGACTTGGTGCCGCAGGAAATGGTGTAGGTTACGCCCTTTGCGACCACAACAATGGAAAGTGTGTTTTCTTCAGAAGTTGTGATCGTGTATCCGCAGTTGTCATCCGTTTCACTTTCCAGTGCCGGAGACTGCGCAACACCATTTACTGTCACAGAAGTCGGGGTATCGACCCAAAGCGTAAATTCGCCAGGAATCTTGTTGGAACCGTAGCGGCCAGCAACAGAGCCAGTATTGCCATTCCATGCGATGAACACAGGATCGCCGGTGGAAATGCTGACGGGTTTCGAGGTGTAGAAATGGAACGCATAGGTGTCAAATGTGCTGAACGCACCTCTGACATCATTGTGAACGTAGGCCGTCACAAGTGCTGCGCCGTCGGTCATCGTTGCAGTGTAGGTGTTGGATGCCGCAGCATAAATGTAATTGATGCCCTGAGGCGGATTCGGTACATTGGCACCGAGCTTCGAGATAACGAAATTGCTCGACACACCGGCAGCCGGGGTGAATGCCACGGTCAACTCCGTGCCGTTTGCGGTCTCTGCCGGAACAGCCAGATAATAGTCATAGATCGTTCCGTGTGTGTCTGTGCTCGTTGCATACTCGACGCTTTCATAGTTTACGCCGGTTGCAGTAATGGTAGAAATGTTGCTGCCGTGTCCACTCAGGGACTCGGTCGTTGCAGCCGATGCGCTGATCGTGAACAGCGATACGGCCATTGCCAGCACAAGGATCAGTGCCAGCGTGCGGGAATTGAAAATCTTTTTCATGCTTGACTTCCTTTCTGTCCGCATAAAGTTCGTTCCTCGCGGTTAAGCCGATGCAGCCGAGGAACAGCTCTGCATCAGCATTGGGTCTTTTATGTTACAGCAAAAGCTGCTGCAAACAACAAATTCATGCGTACACCACAGATACAATACCGCTTCCTGCGCTCCCGCCCGCCGCGACGTAGACCGCGTTTTCTGCCCGTTGGTGCGCTCGTTTCTTCGCGTCGCTTCGCCGGGGCAATATGCTCTCATGCTGTGGCTATTCAGTTGTCGATGCGATTCATCATTTCGAGACGGGCGAAGGCCCGGTAGATTTGTTTTGAGATCCCCCGGTTCCGCGTTCCCAATTCGGAACCGGGGATTTCTGCGCGTCGGGGGCGACGCGCTGGCAGCTTGATCTCAGGGGGATGAGATCAGGTCTATGTGCAAATCCGTTCCCAATACGGATTGTGCAAATGAATTATTGTGCGCTTTCCTCCGCAGCCGGTTCCTGCCGTTCGGCTTGCCGTGCTGCGCGCTTGGCTTCCTTTTCTGCCGCCTGCTCCTGCCGGAACTTTGTGAGCTGCCGCTGGTACTCGGCTTTGAACTCCTGCGTTTTCCGCACGTTCTTATTCTGCGGGCATTTGAACCCTTGCAATTCAAGCGCGTACATCGTTCTTCCAGTGATTTTCTCATCCAGAAGAAGATCCGCGCGGAATCGGCGGCCTTTGCCTTGAATCTGTGGCTTCTCTTTGGCTTTATTTTGCTTTTTGGCTTCAGCCTTGGCTGCTTTGTCTAGCTCCCGCTGTGTATTGAACTCCGCCTGAAACAGTGCCGTTTTTTCCAGCGCGGGCGTACTGCGCTTTGCCGCAAGCTCTCTGCTAACGCCGATCGCTTCAAGCGCATTTGCCCATCCGCGGAACCGCAGCTCAATGAAGTCGCCGCCAATTATTTCTGTCCTGCCGGGGATATGCCGCAGCTCCGCCTGCTGCCGCCGCAAATATGCAGCCAATTCCTGCAATGACGCATTTTGATATTTCAGAACAAACTCGATGTTCCTGTGAGACAGCGCCGTATAGGTGCGTTGGGTCAAAACTTTTTTAAGCGCCGCCATATTTTCCTCATACGTTCTGTTCGGATTCATCGCTGCACCTCCCGTTCAGAAGATGCCGCGTTCTTCGCTGCAAGCCGCCTCAATTCGATCTCGCATAAATCCTGAACGATCTTGCGGTCACGAAAATGTGGCGGGTTTTTGATGTTTGTGATTTTTCCGGCATAAAAAGATCGGATCGCGGCTTGCCATGAGCCGAAACGATATATGATGTAGTCCGCACCGATCACCTCGACCGGCGCCGGAGGATGCCCGATGTCCTCCATGCAGCTCCGCAAGTATGCCGAGAGCTGCTCCAAAGTGTCATTTTGATGCTCAAGGATGAACTGCACGTTTTTGTAGGCGATCACACGCTCAATGCGGCCATAGTTGATCTGGTCCAGATATGCTTGCCGTTGCTGCTCATTCATCGCAGATAATCCTCCTATCGATTTTTCCGCAAAAAACAAATCATCCCGCTGACGCGAGATGATCCGATTGCTTCAAAAACAAAAAACACCGATTTACTTCAACTTTAGAAGCAAATCGGAGCCCTGTTCCGAATTACCGATAGGATCATCGTGCTATCTACCCTTTGTTTGCCAACTTCTGCACGTAACGAGATCATAAAACAGGCAGCATCTCATGCAGGCAAAGAAAAGCGATTCTCCTGACTTGGACTATGGACGCAGGTCGCGTCCGCGCTCTGTTTCCTACCTTCTCACGGGATTTTCTCCCGCAATGGCGACCTTTCGGCCACATAGCTTGTTGGTGTAACGCTGTCTTTCGTTTCCTCCAAGCTACTTTAGAAACTTGCTCATCCTCACAGTTCCGGGCGAGTAGATTCATTGCTCTTTCATTGCAGACTATAAAGCGAGAGATAACCTGCAATTACAATTCTTCGTTGGCAAACATATTAAATTGTCAAGATTCTTCCATTCTCCGTATGTGCCAGCATAGATGCGACATACTATCTGCACATACAAAACATGACGGTTTCGGCTTCATAAAGTTCTGCAAATTTACGAAGTCCTAAAAACGCAATAAATATCTTGTTTCTGACACCATTATACAATAGCACAGCAAAAAGTCAATGCGGTTCGGTATCAAAATATTGATTATTTGCGTCGTTTTCGTAAAGATCAATCGGTATCAGGTGATGCAGAATACTATTGTGCGAACATCGTATCTGTATTCGCAGTCAGAACAGCCGTCAAAAGGAGGGTGCCGTTTGCCAAAAACAGGTGAGAACATTTATAAGCGAAAAGACGGACGTTGGGAAGCGCGCTTTATCAGTGGCAGGAAATCGGATGGATGCGCAAAATACACTTCTGTCTATGCGCGCACCTATGCCGCAGCAAAGGCCAAGCTGGAGGAGCGGAAACGGATGGTCGTGTCACGACCTGCCGGAAGCTGCCGCTTGACGGTAAAAGAGCTTTTTGTATGGTATCTGTCACAGGCAGAGATCAAGCCATCTACACGCGCCAGATATGTTTTTCTGATCGAGCATCATATCCTTCCGGAGCTTGGTTCGATCTTCGTCGTTTCTTTGACGGCGAAACAGCTTTCTGACTTCCTAATCCAAAAGAGACAAAGTGGGCGGCTGCATGGCGGTGGGTTATCTGCCAAAAGCGTCCGGGACATCGGTGTTCTGATAAAAGCAGCGCTTCGTTTTGCCAGCGCAGAATACCATTTTTATTGTGACGCGCTGAACACCAAGCTGCCGAAGACAAAACAGCGTGAAATCGAGCCGTTTTCTGCGTGGGAGCTTGAACAGCTCAAAAAAGGTCTATCGCCGTCACCCAATCACAAGGACGCTGGAATCCTGCTTTCCGCAAACGGAGGATTGCGGCTTGGTGAGGTTTGCGCCCTGCGGGTTTCAGATATTGACTTTCAAAACGGCACCGTCAGCATTGAGCGCGCCGTTCAGCGTGTCCGTCAGAATGGGAAAACGAAGCTCATCATCCAGACACCAAAGAGCGAAAAATCTGTGCGCGTTATTCCACTTCCAAACGATATGATGGCGTATTTGAAAAAAGCTGTTTCTGGTCTGTCACAAAATGCGTATATCCTGACAGGCCGAACGGATAAGCCAATGGAGCCACGCACCTATCAATACTACTTTGAATCTGTCCTGCGTCAGTGTGGCATCCGAAAACGCAGCTATCACACTCTCCGTCACACTTACGCGACGCGCTGTATCGAAAATAGGATTGACGTTAAAAGCGTCAGCGAAATGCTGGGTCACGCAGATGTTACGACAACGCTGCGGTTGTACGTCCATCCGTCACTAGATAGCAAACGGCAAGCCATTCAGAAAATCAGTTTCCTCGGCGGTGTTGCTTAAAAGCCTATTCGCCGTCAAAATTTCCGTCACCCAAAACGCGGAAAGGCCGATGATCTCAAGGCGCATCTGGCGTTTCATCGTAAATTTGCAGAAATTTACGAAGTCTTTTCTATGCTCATTATAGCAAAGGACAGTGTGCTGACACATCAGACTTCCACGCAGGAGTATGTAGTTTTCAATGTGTCCGGGTGGATCATCAGCATGGGGCGGTGCAATTCTCTCGCATAAGAAATCGCCTTATCGGTATCATCCCCACGCGCAGATGCCGGATCGTAGACCGCCAGCACCATGTCAGACTGCCGGATGATTGTTCGGTAGGCTTTCAGCTGTGCGTCTGGCTGCTTATGTGTGTAAACGGCTGTCATGTGGCTGCATTTGACAAGCATATCGAAATAGCGTTCGCGCAGTTCCGGTGTCCACTTTGTTGCCTGTTCCTCGTATGGTGTGATGCAGAATAGCATCAGCTCCGGATCGTCATTCCGCAGCGCGTTAATGATCTCTGCGGCATATAGTCCAACGCCGTAGTCGCAAGCCACGGAAAAGTGCGTCACCCCTTGCTGCCGCAGCACCATGATCTGCTGAGCCAGCTCCATCTTCATATCGTGACACTCCACGGCTTCTTCATCAAATCCCCATGCAAACCGCATAGGGCTGTGTCCGAGGATCGCGCAGCTTTTCGTTCCGCACATCTTGTATCACCTCACATGTAGTCTAATGGCTTATATTTCGTATTCTATCAGTCGCTATTTTCTGCGTCAAGAAAAATGTAAGCTTATAGGGAACAAATTTGCCTCAATCAGCATACAGGTGGGGAGAATCAGATGGATAAAAAGTTGCTGGGAAAACGAATCAACACCGCGCGAAAGGATAGGGGCTGGACAAGTGAACGGCTGTCCGAAGCCTGCAACATCAATGCGACATATCTCAGGCAAATAGAGTCTGGCGCAAAAACACCCAGCCTGCAGGTTTTCGTAACGCTTTGTAGCACGTTGAATGTTTCCCCAACATATTTGCTTGCGGACAACCTGAACCTGACAGAATCGCAGGATTTGGATTCCCTGCTTGCTCTTTGCCGCTCGGCCACACCAAAACAGATGAACATGATCGTCGCAATGGTCCGCAGCGCACTTGAATCGGTTGAATAGTTTTTCAAGCCCCTTGCTGTTTGGCTTTAAGCTGCCATATCATGCGCCACCAACGCCGTGTAATAGCTGTTCATCGTGCTTGGCGCGTTGAACAGCACGGTCAGCAGATATTGCCGGATATTCCGAATTCGCGTTGTGATTTGCTTCAGGCAGTCCATGACGAAACGGATATGCTCGCCGTTCAACTTCAGCAGCTTTGATCGCACGACCTCGGTCGGGTAGTCATTGCCTGCAACGCGGATTCGGCTGCGCGTGCTGCAAACTGTCTCCTGCACCAGGTCGACGATTTCGTCAAGCAGCTCCCGGTCAACGTGAGGATCACTTGCCAGAACGTCGTAGTCAATATTCTCCAAGATCAAGTTCCGGTAGCGTTCAAACGATTCCTTCGCTTCCGTTCGCTTCTGCACGGGAGTCTCCGGGAAACCGGAAGGGAAAGGAATCGAATCGGTAATTGATTGATCTGTATTTTGTTTTTCTTTATTTCTTCCTTTAGTAATTAATTGCATTGGATTTTCCAACGTAGGTTTATCCAACATAGGCTTTTCCAATGTTGGATTATCCAATGTAGGCAAAGCCTGCATAGGTTTTTCCGGCGTTGGCTCCGCGTGCGGCTGCTCGTAAATCGTGTAGACGGTTCCGCGCAGGCAGCCGCGCTCATCGCGTTCGCGGCTGCGCTTGATGTAACCGGCACGTTCCAGCTCGCGCACAGCTTCGCGGATGGCGTCGATGCTCTCTTTGTTGATCTGCGCAAGCCCCTGCAGCGTGTAGTCCCAATCGTCCGGCAGCGACAGCATCTGCGAGAGGAGCCCTTTGGCCTTGAGAGACAACGTATGGTTGCGGAGATGGTGGTTGGACATGACCGTGTAACCTTTGTTTTTCTCGACACGGAATACAGACATTTTTGTGACCTCCTTCGTCTCAGGTTTCAAATTTAAGAAAAGAAAAAAGCGACGTTTCAACCCTCTTTTCATAAGAGAGCGAAACGCCGCTTCATTTTGTGTATTGATTTGTGATTCAATATTTCGGCACAATGCGCATAGACCGGTACTGCATCTTGTGGTATGATTGCCACGTTTGTTGCGTGAACATCGCAGAGGAGGGCAATCACCATGCAGTACACCGATAATGAAGCCGCTCTGATTGGCGGTCTGATTTCAAACTATTTCTTCCAGCCGTCCGTGGATGCAAAGCTCCGCGAATCCTATCGCCGGGTGCTGCGCCATCTGCACGAGAATACGCTCTCCGCATCTGATCTGAGCCGCATTCAGAACGCGCTGACGTTTCTCTCGCCGCTCTGCCGCGATACCCGCGAAGCCCACAAAGACATGATGGGTGTGACATTAAAAACCGATGCTCTGCTGAGATCCAGCAGATAAACGGCCACCCGCTGCGTTGCAGCGGGTGTTTTGCTTTCTCGCGTCCCAGCATCGCCAATACGCCGTGTTTTCGTCCTGGAGTGGGATGGGGCTTGCCTGCGGTTTTAACGTCTGAAACGTCGCACAGCTGGCTAACGCGCTGGTATCTGTGCTTGGAGTGAGTGTTCGGCAAGACCAACAAAAACGCCGGTCGAAATTCTACATTTTGCCGAGAGCAAAAAAGAGCCGCTTTCCCGAAAAATTCCCGGAAAAGCGGCCCAAAATCGCGTGGGTAAAGGTTCAAGTCCACTGATTTTGCCAAAACCCTTTTTGATATCTTTTTTTCCGACTTCAAAAATTGGGCGCAAAAAAGCCCGGAAGTCGTTGAAACTTCTGGGCTTTTCGCGTAGATATCTTTTTTGGTTCTACTAGATGGTTGCGGGAGAGGGATTTGAACCCCCGACCTCCGGGTTATGAGCCCGACGAGCTGCCAGACTGCTCTATCCCGCGATAGAAGCGCTCTCTCGTGCGCTCAATTATCATAGCACATCCGGTGCGGACTGTCAACCCCCAAAAGGGCGCGATCTTCAAAGGAAATTTCACCGTTTTTCGACGGTTTTCCGGGGAAAGGGGAACCTCCGGCGGGAGGCTCCCCCACTGGTATACGGAGTGCGGCTCAATAGAGGTGCAGCAGCGCCAGCGTCACACCCGCAAAGAGCATCCAGCCCTTCATGGCCTTTTTGCCGCCCCAGAGGGCGTAGAGCGCGCACGCGCAGCCCGCAAACAGCACGACGATCAGCCACGCCGATTGCAGCCGCAGCGGCGTGAAGCCGAAGCTGGAGATGTAGAGATACAGCTTGGAGGCGGCGATCACGGCGAACAGGAGGCTTTCGGCCAGGATGCCCGTACACAGCAGCAGAACGCTCCTTTTCTCGCGGACCGGCTGCGCACACGAGCGCGTCACCAGCCACAGCAGCGCAAAGTTGACCGCCATCACGCGGCACAGCGAGAAGAAGCCCTGCCGCGCGTATTCCGCGACGGTATAGCCCTCGGGGAGGGTGCGGGTGAACGCGCCGAAGAGATAGCTGGCCTGAAGGCCGAAGAATGCGAGATAGACGGCGGAAAAAACGGCCATGACGGCGATCCAGACGCCGATCGGCACCTTGCGGAGCGACCGAAGGCAGGACTCGACAGCCTCACCGCGTCCGCGGAGCGCCTCGATGGATTCACGGCCCGTCCCGGCAACGAGGCCGAAGAGGTATGCGCCAATCGGGAGGCTGAGCAGGAAGCGCCAGAGAACAAGCTCGTCAATCTGCGGCGTCAGCAGAGCCAGAAAGCGCTTCGCGCCGTCCTGAAATACGGCGTCCGCGCCGGACAGCTCCTGCACGGCCAGCACCAGCAGGCTCAGCGCGGCGGCCAGCGCGAGGACGACCGCAAAGACGACGACCGGCTGACGCTTTTGATCGGCGCCGCGCAGATGCGTCAGCGTATAAAACACTGTGCGGATGCGCAGGAAAAAGTGCTTCGCCGGGAAAATGACCGCGCCGTTCAGCGCGTCGAGCGGCAGAAGATGGCCGCTTTCGCCGCCGCTCAGCCGCCCGGAGCGGCAGAGCACCCAATAGATCGCAAAGCCGTGCGCAAACAGCAGGCGCAGGTCGCCCCAAACGCGGTTGCGGCCCAGCGGTGCGCTCAGCACCGTCACGGCAAGGCAGCCCAGCCAGACCCAGCTTTCAAGGCTGCGCTTCTCCTCCCAATGGCGCCACTCGGTCATGGCGATAAAGAACGCACAGAAGATCAGAAAGGCGTATCCGGTATTCCAACTGCAGCAGTAGAGATAGGCGGGGATATAGATCAGTAAGGCAAGGAGCCGCTCCCGCAGGGTGGCCGTAAACGGCTGCGGCTCCGGTATGGTGACATAGGCTTCGCCGGCGTTTTCCGGTAAAATGGGTGCAGAATACTGAGGGGTGCTCTGTTCGGCATCCCGTTCGGGCTTTTCCATATTCGATTCTCCTTTACTCAGCGGCCTTGGGGCCGTCCACAAATTCCAGAAGGTCTCCGGGCTGGCATTGCAGCTCGCGGCACAGCGCCATCAGCGTGGAAAAGCGGATGGCCTTCGCCTTGTTGTTTTTGAGAATGGACAGATTCGCGGGCGTGATGCCGACACGCTCGGCAAGCTCTCCGGCGGAAATTTTGCGCTTTGCCATCATCACGTCCAGATTCACGAGAATTTCCATGGCGCGCCTCCTAGACCGTGAGATCCAGCTCAGACTTCATGGCGATGGCCTGTTGGAACACGTTCTTGACGATGCGCACGATCAGCGCCATGAAGCACGCTGCAATGCCGACGGCTGCGAAGGGAAAATAGTAGACCGTGCTGACCAGGCAGATCAGCCCCGCCCCCACACAGCACCAGCTTACCGCGCGGAGAAGGTGGACGTTGTCCTCGTCAAAGATGCGCCCGGCCTGAATGTTCCGCAGCAGCCGCCAGAGCTGCACCAGCAGGATCCACGCGAAAATGCTGCACAGATAGATCGTGAGCATCATGAGAAAGGCACTCTGCTTCGACATCTGCCGCAGGCCGGTGAACCACTGGACAGCCCAATAGCACCCGATGTCCAACGCCAGCAGCAGCGCGGCAAACACGATCACGCACGCCTGCGACAGCCGCACGCTCTTATCCGCATTCCAGTTCATAGGCGTCACGCTCCTTTTGCTTTCTGCCTGCATGATAGCACGGAATTTATCGAATGTCAAGTGAAATTTATCGTTTATCAATATATTCTTATTATAAAACAAGAGACAGCGATTCCGCTGCCTCTGTTTCTGTATGTCATTGCCGCTGGAAGCCGAGATAGCGTGTGCCCTGAAAGCTGAGCAGGCCGTGGTCACCCTCGACGAGCAGGCCGTATTCCGTGGCCGCGACCGGAAGCTCCAGCCGGTCGCCGCTCTCGAACTGGAAGGTCGCAAAGTATCGGGTGTTATAGTGGGTGGAGCTGGTGTGCGTCGCGGCATTGTGATGGACGGACGAGCCGACCTGCGCGCGCTTGGCCACGACGCTGGCCGGGACGGTCAGCCGGGGCGAGGCATCATTGCGGCGGTTTTCCCTCGCGCGGGCGGCAAGCGTCGAGACGATCATATAAATGGCAAAGCCAAAAAAGAGAAGAAAAAAGATGGGAAACAGCGATTCAAACAGGCCGATGCCCCACATAAAAATACCTCCAAATTTTTCTGTCCGCCTTTTCCGGCGGATATTTCTATGGCAGCACCGCAGAATTGGCGGAAAAGCTCCGCCGCAGCGTGCAGACGCAATTGTGCGGTGCTGCCCTGTTTTTTAGACGAAAAACCGGCCCCGAAGTTCCCGGAAAAGCGCCTGAGCATAGAAAATGTCCCGGGTGTTCGCCCGGGACATGGACTTTTTATTCATCCGCTTCGGAGAACTGATCCTTGCCGACGTAGCAGACCGGGCACTCGAAATCCTCGGGCACGTCTTCCCACTTGGTGCCGGGCGCAATGCCGCCCTCGGGATAGCCCTCGTCCTCGTCATAGACCCAACCGCAGATGTCGCAGACGTATTTCATGGCGCTGCCTCCTTTCCCGTTACTACTGTCACCATTCTATACGATTTTTTCCAAAATGCAACCCTTGCTTTTCATTTTTTCTTGCGTTATACTATGTGGGAAAAGTTATACTTTTTGGAAAGAAGGGGTTTTATGGCGCTGCAATATCCAAAGGGCAAATTCATCAGCATCGTCAAGGTCGGCGATAAGGGCCAGATCGTCATTCCGAAGGGCGCAAGGGAGCTTTTCGACATCCAGCCCGGCGACCAGCTGCTGCTGATGGCCGATAAAAAGCGCGGCATTGCGCTGATCGATGAAAACAGCATCTCCGTACCGGAGCGGCTGTGGGAAACGGCGCGGGAGGCGGACAATGACGATCCTGAAGGTTGAGGGCCTGTGCAAGGCCTACCCGGAATTTGCGCTCCGGGACGTATCGTTTTCAATGGAGTCCGGCTCCGTCATGGGCTTCATCGGCCGCAACGGCGCGGGCAAGACGACCACGCTCAAGTCCCTGCTGCATCTGGTGCATCCCGACGCCGGCAGGATCACGCTGCTCGGAAAGGACATGGATCGCGACGAGCAGGAGATCCGCCGGAGCATTGGCTTCGTCTCGGGCGGCCTGAGCTATTACCCGCGCAAGCGCCTGCGCCAGATCACCGACGCCACGCGCCGGTTTTATCCCACATGGGACGAAAAAATGTACCGCAGCTGCCTCGAACGCTTCCGCCTGAGCGAGGACAAGCGCACGAGCGAGCTTTCCGAGGGCATGAAGGTCAAATACCAGCTTGCGCTGGCCATGAGCCACGGCGCGAAGCTCCTGATCCTCGACGAGCCGACCTCCGGTCTCGACCCAGTCTCGCGCGACGACCTGCTCGACCTGTTCCTGACGCTTGCGGAGGAGGACGGCGTGTCGATCCTGTTTTCGACGCACATCACCTCCGACCTTGAAAAGTGCGCCGATCACATCACCTACATCCAGAACGGGCGCATTTTCGCCTCACAGACGAAGAAGGACTTCCTCGCCGCCTACGTTCTGGCGGAGGGAACGCCGGAGCAGCTGACGCCCGCGATGGAACGGGCGCTGATCGGCCTGCGGAAGCACCGCGAGTCGTTCGCGGGCCTGCTCGAGGCGAAGGACGCCGCGCTGGCGGCGGGCTGCAGGGTGACGCAGCCGTCGCTGGAGGACATTATGGTGCATCTGGAAAGGGAGGCGGAGCAATGAAGGCGCTGCAATATAAGGAATGGAAGCTGGCCATGTCGCCGGTGCCGTTTTTCTTTCTGGCGCTGAGCGGACTGCTGCTCATTCCGAATTATCCGTATTGTGTGACTTTTTTCTATAATTCTCTCGGCATTTTCCTGTTTTTCCAGTCCTGCCGGGAAAACCGCGACGTGTATTACATGATGCTCCTGCCTGTGACCAAGCGGGAGATGGTCCGCGCGCGGGTGCGGACGGTCATGGACCTTCAGCTGCTTCAAGTGCTCGTGTGCATCCCGTTCCTGTTCATCCGGGCGCAGTACGGGCAGCTCAAAAACGAGGTCGGCATCGAGGCCAATACTGCCTTCCTCGGCCTGTCCTTCGTGCTGATGGGCGCATTCAACGCGGTGTTCCTGCCGATGCACTATAAAAACGGCTACGATCTCGGCAAGCCGTTTCTGGTGTGCAGCATTCTGGAATTTGTGCTGATCGCCGTGCTGGAAACGCTGGAGCATGTTCTGCTGGCCGTCCTGCCGCAGAGCGCCGCGCTTCTGGAAAGCTACGCCCTGCACGACCAGCTGCGGCAGCTGCCGGTCCTGCTCGGCGGCGCGGCGGTCTGGCTGCTGCTGAGCACGCTGGCCTTCCATACGTCGGCAGATCGCTTTGAAAAGGTAGACCTATAAGAAAGCAAGAGCCGCGCCCGGCTGGGCGCGGCTCCGTTTGTCAAAAGCGCTTTGGCGGATTTATGCTTCCGTAAGGGCGGTTTCAGCCCCGCGTTCGAATGCGCCGAAGGCGCGGTGTGTTTCCGACGGCCCATTCCTTTCTGCCTTGGCAGAAAAGGCATTCAGCCCCTTTTTCTTTGCGCGGCAAAGAAAAAGCCGCTGGCGGTAAAAAGAAAACGGCAAAGGGGGAGTTTCGAATCTCCCCCTTTGCAAACCCCCTTAAAACGACCAAGAAGGGGGCTGCGGCCCCCTTCCTTGGATTTTCCCCGGAGTTTGGTTCGTACAGAGGTTTTTTTAAGCTTACAAAACGCGAAGCAGATGCGTATTTGAGAGTCCGGCGAGGTTATCGAAATACTCTGCGGTTATTTCCGCTGCAACTTAAACGGCAGTTCGTTTGTGTGCGTTGCGCAATGCAGCCCTTGCAAGAAAGACGGCCCTTCGACTTCCATACGTCAAATATTCAACGGGCGCAAACAAAACGACGCGCACGGTGTATCGTGCGCTTGGGAAACCCAATCAGACGGCCGCCCGAAGGGCGTTTGGACTACGGACGGCGTAACGACAACACGCACAACGTAACGACAAGTTTTTTCTGCGCGACAGCGCTATTTTGCGTCTCCAGCGCCCTTTTCTTCCATATCTTTTCCCGCAAGAGGGAAAAGATATGGCCCGCGGAGCGGCCGTGACGGCGCGCCGAATCACACCGCGCCTCCGGCGCATTCGAACGCGGGGTTGAAATGTCCTGCGCCATTTGGCGCGCAAAACGCCCAATCCTGCGTCTGCATTTTTGTTCGTCATGGCCGAAACGTGCAATCCGCCTCCGGCTGCGCGCCGGTTTTTGTTAAAAATCCCATATTGCAATCGTCCGCATTTTCCTGTATACTGACCGACGAAAAACACAGGCAAGGAGGTACGGTCATGAAGCGACAGGCAATTTGTTCCCTTCGGACGCGTGCTTCCGTTTTTATTCCCGGCGGCAGTGGTTTCAAATGTCATAAGTATTCCCTTTCGGGATCGGAATTGTGAAATGGTGTTTCCATTTTCACAATTCTTTTTTTATGCCAGCCGACGCACCGGGAACGGGAAAGAGAGGAGAAAGAATCATGGGTAAACGCAAGATCCCCGAAAACGGCATCTACGATGCCAGAGAGCTCGGTGCGGGCAGAATGCTCCTGCTCGGCTTCCAGCACATGTTCGCCATGTTCGGCGCAACGGTGCTCGTCCCCATCCTGACCGGTCTGGATGTCTCCACGACGCTGCTGTTCGCCGGTCTCGGCACGCTGCTGTTCCACCTCATCACCGGCGGTAAGGTCCCGGCCTTCCTCGGCTCGTCCTTCGCCTTCCTCGGCGGCTACGCGGCGGTCGCTCCGCTGATCGACGGCAAGACTCCCAACCTGGAAATGCTGCCCTACGCCTGCTTCGGCGTTGCCTGCGCAGGTCTTGTATACGTCATTCTCTCCGCACTGTTCAAAGCCTTCGGCGCCAAGAAGGTCATGCGCTTCTTCCCGCCGATCGTCACCGGCCCCATCATCATCGCCATCGGCCTGAACCTGTCCTCCAGCGCCATCAACAACTGCTCGCAGAACTGGTGGATCGCGCTGGCCGCCATCGCCATCATCGTCGCTGCCAACATCTGGGGCAAGGGCATGGTCAAGATCATCCCGATCCTCCTCGGCGTCATCGGCTCCTACGTCATCGCAGTCATCGCCGATCCGGCCGTCCGCGCCAACCTCGTTCAGAACGTCTCCGACGCCAAGTGGTTTGCCCTGCCCATCCACATGGAGCGGACCGTGTTCGGCCTGTTCGGCCGCGACGACCTCGACGGCCACATGCTGCTGACCGCCGCCGTCACCATCGTCCCGCTGAGCCTTGCGACCATGGTCGAGCACATCGGCGACGTCTCCGCCATCTCCTCCACCTGCAACCGCAACTACATCGAGGAGCCGGGCCTGCACCGCACCCTGATGGGCGACGGCCTCGCAACCACCCTCGCAGCCCTCTTCGGCGCGCCTGCCAACACCACCTACGGCGAAAACACCGGCGTTCTGGCCCTCAGCAAGATCTACGACCCGCGCGTCATCCGCATCGCGGCCATCCTCGCCATGCTCTTCTCCTTCAGCCCGAAGTTCGCGGCCATCATCTCCTCCATGCCCGGCGGCACCATCGGCGGCGTCAGCCTCGTGCTCTACGGCATGATCTCCGCAGTCGGCGTCCGCAACGTCGTCGAGAACAAGGTCGATTTCACCAAGTCCCGCAACGTTCTGGTCGCGGCCCTGATCCTGGTTCTGTCCATCGGCATCAGCTATTCTTCCGCCGGCAGCCTCCAGCTCGGCCCCATCAGCCTCTCCGGTCTGGCCGTCGGCTCCATCGTCGGCATCGTCCTCAACGCCATCATGCCCGGCAAGGACTATGTGTACGGCGCGGACAAGCAGGGCGACGAGTCCGTCAACTTCATCGTCCAGTAAGCAAAACCTCACAAAGCGTATACACAGGCGCAGGCAGTCGAAAACTGCCTGCGCCTTTTCCGTATTTGCATGATTTTTCTCCCGCTGGAATGAAAAATGGGGTAGCGGTCACGCGGAAAATTTGATATACTAATAAATTAGGAAAGCTCTGATAAAATCCGGCGAAAGCCGCAGCGCAGAGCCTTTCCGAACGAACGCAAGGGAGGCGGCTGGGATGCGGCTGGACGGGCTGTACGGAAACAAAGCGCTGAAGGCGCGTCTGAGCGCCGCCTTTGACAGCGGCAGAGTCGCGCACAGCTATCTGCTCTGCGGGCCGGATGGCTCCGGAAAGCACACGCTGGCGCGGAGCATGGCCGCCGCCATGCAGTGTACCGGACGCGGCGAGCTTCCCTGCGGCGTCTGCACGGCCTGCCGCAAGGTCCTTTCCGGGCAGCATCCCGACGTCATTACCGTCAACGACCCGGAGCATAAGCTGATCGCCGTGGACGTGATCCGCCGGATGCGCGCGGACATGTTCGTCCGCCCGAACGAGGGACAGCGCAAGATCTACATCCTCGATCAGGATATGGGCGAGCCGTCGCAGAACGCGCTGCTGAAAATCCTCGAGGAGCCGCCGGATTACGGCGTGTTCCTGATCCTGACGGCCAACGCCGAAAAGCTGCTGGCGACCATCCGCAGCCGCTGCGCGGAGCTGAAGCTTTCGCCGCTCACGCCGGAGGAGGCCCTTCCCGCGCTGCGAAAGCAGTTCCCGGAGCGCCCCGAAGAGGATCTGCGGGCCGCGCTTCTGCGGGCGGGCGGCTATCTCGGACAGGCCGCCGCGCAGCTGACCGAGGGTCTGAGCGAGCACACGGCCGCATTCGCGGCGGCGTATGCCGCGCGGGATACGCTGGGCCTGCTCGGCGTGCTGCTGCCGATGGAAAAGCTTCGGCGCGACCAGCTCTCGCCGATCCTTGAGCAGTGGCGGACGCTGCTGGCCGACGCGCTGGCCGCGAAGAGCGGTCTGCCTGCGGCGCTCTCGCTGACGGCCTCCGTCTGCAAAAGCCGCACCGGCGCGGAGCTTCTGGCCGGCGTGCAGGCGCTCCAGACGGCCATTGACGATCTGAATGCAAACGTCGGCCCCGGCCCCATCGTCGGCTGGCTGACCATCGCTTTAAGATGATATGATTTTTTCATGCCGCCATACGGCGGCGGACAGGAGTATTTATGGACGAAGCTACAAAACGCACCGACGAGCAGGACGTGCAGTCCGACGCCGCGCAGCAGCCCTGCTGCGGCTGTGCGCAGACGAATGACGCCGCTCCCTGCTGTGCGCAGTCGGAGGGCTGCGGCGCCTGCTGCGCAGCTCTAGATGCCGCGCAGGCTGCTGCGGAGCCTGCATCGAATGACGACGCACCGCAGGCCGCAAAAAAGGTCACGGTCGTGGACATCCGTTTCCGCAACAACGCAAAAAACTATTTCTTTGATCCGGGCGAGCTGACCATCGCCACGGGCGACCACGTCATTATGGACACCTCGCGCGGCGTGGAATACGGCGTCTGCGCCGCCGGAAATCACGAGGTGCCCGCCTCGGAGATCGTTCCGCCGCTGCGGAAGGTCCTCCGCCTTGCGACGCCGCAGGACGAGCATGTCAACGCCGCGAATCTCGAAAAGGAGAAGCGCGCCTTTGACGTCTGCCTGCAAAAGATCGCGGAGCACAAGCTCGAAATGCAGCTGGTCTCGGCGGAGTGCGCCTTCGACGGCAGCAAGCTGCTCTTCTTCTTCACCGCCGACGGGCGTGTGGACTTCCGGGAGCTGGTCAAGGACCTCGCCTCCGTATTCCGCACGCGCATCGAGCTGCGCCAGATCGGCGTGCGCGACAAGGCGAAGATGGTCGGCGGACTCGGCGTCTGCGGACGGCCCTTCTGCTGCCGCGAATTCCTCGACGATTTCCAGCCGGTCTCGATCAAGATGGCCAAGACGCAGAATCTCAGCCTGAATCCGACCAAAATTTCCGGCGTCTGCGGGCGGCTGATGTGCTGCCTCAAGTACGAGCAGGACGCCTATGAAGATCTTCTGCGCACCGCGCCGAAGAACGAATCCTTTGTCGATACGCCCGACGGACGCGGCACCATCACGGATGTCAATCTCCTGCGGCAGAGCGTCAAGGTGCGCATGGAGGATCATCCGGAGACCATCGGCACCTACAAAAACTGCGATATCTGCGTCCTGCGCAGCGGCAAGGCGCGGAAAAACGATCCGCCCATCCCGAAGGATCTCGCGCCGATCTCGTCCCGGCCCCGGCCCGCTGTCAAGCCGGTCGAGGAATTTGAGCCGCTGCCAGAGGTCATTTACCCCGACGACGTGGCGTTTGCCGATCCCGTCCCGACCCCGCAGGCCGAGTCCGCCGATCCGGCCCCCGTCACCGACGAGGAAAAGGCCGCATCGAAAAATCACCGGCGCCGCCGCGGACGCGGCGGCCGCGGAAACGGCAAGCCCGCCGCAGAGGCACAGGCAGAGGGCGCTGCCAAGGCTCCGCAGGAGCCGCGTCCGGCACAGGATCGCCCGAAGCAGCAGAATCCCAACCGGCCCAAGCAGGAGCGTAAGCCTCAGAAGCCGCAGGAGCCTCGGGAGCCGAAGGAGCCAAGAGAACCGCGTGAGCCGAGACCGGCTCCGCAGGACCAGTCGGAAAAGCCCGTCGGTGAGGGCGGCAATCCGAACCGCCGTCGCCGCCGCTATCACGGCAAGCGCGGCGGAGGCGCTCCCAAGGCGGAGGGCTGAGCGTAAGCGCATAAAAATCAGCGGGCGGCATGTCCCTATGCCGCCCGCTTTTGCGTCCGCAAATTCGTGGACTATCCTCTTTCCATTTTTCACATACTATGCTATAATGGCTCTATCTTTCCCCACGGCTTTTCGCCGCGCACATCAACAAGGAGGTATTCAAATGCAGTTTTCCAGCAAAGTGCTCCGCTGCGAACAATCACCCATGCGTAAATTTCATCCGTATGCCGTCGCAGCCGCTGCGGCCGGCAAAAAAATCTACCATCTGAATATCGGTCAACCGGATGTGGCGACGCCTGCGGCTCTGTTTGAAGCCGTGCGAAGCTTCCATGAAAAAACGCTTGCCTACGCGCCCTCGCCCGGTATCCCGGTGCTGATCGACGCCATTGTGGACTATTACCGCAAGATCGGCGTGGAGATCGGCCCGGAGCACGTTCTGATCACGACCGGCGGCAGCGAGGCGCTCCAGATCGCGGCAAACTGCATTCTCGACAACGGCGACGAGATCATCATTCCCGAGCCGTTTTATCCCAACTATAATACGTTCATCGCAACGACCGGCGCTTCCATCCGGCCCATTCCCACCCGCCCGGAGGAGGGCTACTTCTACGCGAGCCGTGAGAAGCTCGAGGCCGCCATCAACGAGCGCACCCGCGCCATCATGGTCACGAATCCCGGCAACCCGACCGGCACCGTCCTGACGCATGCGCAGATGGAAATGATCCTCGACGTTGCGAAAAAGCACGGCCTGTTCCTGATCGCCGATGAAGTCTACCGCGAGTTCGTCTATTCCGGCGAACCGCTCAGCTCCTTCGGCCAGCTTCCCGGCGCGGAGGAAAATCTCATTCTCATCGACTCGGTCTCAAAGCGCTTTTCCTCCTGCGGTGCGCGCATCGGCTGCCTTATCAGCCGCAATAAAGAGTTCCTCGCGCAGGCGCTTAAATACTGCCAGGCGCGTCTTTCCGTCGCCACGCTCGACCAGATCGCGTCCGCCGCGCTTTACAGCGTCGGCCCGGACTACTTCGAGGCCGTCCGTGAGGAATACTGCCGCCGCCGCGACACCGTCGTCGCCGGACTCAAGAAAATTCCCGGCGTTGTGTGCGAATGCCCGCAGGGCGCGTTCTATCTGATGGCCGCGCTCCCGGTGGACAGCGCCGACCGCTTCCAGCAGTGGCTGCTGGAGGAATTCGACGATCACGGTGAGACGGTCATGTTCGCCCCCGGCGACGGCTTCTATCAGACGCCGGGCAAGGGACATAACGAAATTCGCATTGCCTATGTACTCAATCAAGCCGACTGCGCCCGCGCCATCGAGCTGCTGGGCCTCGGCATCGCAAAGTATAACGAAGCCAAGCGCTGAGCCGTGCGCAGAAGCGATTCCGGCTCCGGCCGGAGTCGCTTTGCATATATCCGGCGCACAATTTTCCGGCGGAATGCCGGTAGGAGGGATCCCATTTGCAGAAGATCGAACTTCCGGTCGCTTTTTTTGATTCCGGCCTCGGCGGTATCAGCGTCCTGCGCGAGACGGTGCGTCTGCTGCCGCAGGAGGACTATCTCTACTTCGGCGACTCGCTGCACGCGCCCTACGGCGTCAAATCTGTGGACGAGGTCGTGCGGCTCAGTCTCGAAAACGCGGCCATGCTGACTGCGCGCGGCATCAAGGCGCTCGTCGTCGCCTGCAATACCGTGACCTCCGCTGCCATCGCCACCCTGCGGGAGCACTATCCGCAGCTGCCCATCATCGGCACGGAGCCTGCGCTCAAGCCGGCGGTGGAGCGCCACCCGGGCGGGCGGATCCTCGTTATGGCGACCGCTATGACGCTCTCCGAAAGGAAGTTCGGCGATCTCCGCGAGCACTATCAGCAGGATGCGGAGATCATCCCGCTGGCTTGCAGCGGACTTATGGAGTTCGTCGAGCGCGGCGAGCTTTCCGGGCCAAATCTGGAAGCCTATCTGCATGAAAAGCTCGATCTCTGCCTCCGTCAGCCCGTGGACGCAATCGTTCTCGGCTGCACGCACTATCCCTTCCTTGCCGGAGCGATCCGTAAGGTCGCAGGGCCGCAGCCCGAGATCCTCGACGGGAGCCACGGCATCACCATCCAGCTCCGAAGGAGGCTGGAGGAGCAGGGTCTTTTGAAGCCGGAGGGCCAAAAAGGGACGGTGACATTCCTGAATTCGCTGGACGATCCCGAACTGCTGGCGCTCAGCGAACGCCTGCTGCACACGGAAGGAGGGATGTCATGAGACGTCATTTCAAGCTCCTTCCGCTGCTGCTTCTGCTGAGTCTTTTTACTGGCTGCGCACAGAAAACGAACCGTCTCGCGGAGGCATATTCCGTTTTCAGCATGAAGCCGAAGGAATTCAGCCAGATCGAAATAACCAATCAGCAGCTTCAGGCGCAGAAAATCGTAGACAAGACCAAGGATATCCGGAATATTCTGCGCACGCTCAAAAAGGCGGAGCAGCTGCCGGAGGTCAAACCGGAGCTTTCCGCCCTGAGCAACACCTACGCTATCAAGCTCTTTACCGCAGGCAGTACAATGCCGTTCCTAACGATCAGCTACGCAGAGAACACGGAGGAAGCGTGCCTGTTCATTGGCGGCGATGCCTACAGCGTCAAGCCGCTCGATCTTGACAAGCTATGGAATAAGCTGAAATACGAATCCGTACCAACGGCAGCGTCGGATGCATCGCTCATGCTGAATATTCTGGAATCAGAAGAGTCGGACCTTTCCGAACGCTACGGCGCGGAGACCATGCTGGGTTATCTGGAGACGGTCGATCAAGAAGAAATCGTTTTTACACCCGTTGAACGAAGCCGCGACGAAAATGCGGCGGACGGATGGGTGCTGAAGCCAGCTGAAGGTGAGCCTGTTTTCCTCGCGTTGTCAGGGAATTGCGAATTCTGGATCTTACAGGATCACTGGTATGTTTCCTGCCGCGTCGGTCTGAATGACCTGAAACGCTATATTGATCAAACAGAGTATGATATGCTCTGGACGCTCTATCTTGCAGACGGTGAAGTCACAGCGGTCGCGGAAACGTATTCCCCATAAGGTGCAGTGCAGCATCATAGAGAAAGAAAAAGCGCAGCGTGCAAATCACGCTGCGCTTTTGTGTCGGCTCTCCCTATTTTCCCGGCCAGTCACCCGGCAAGTATTTTCGGCGATCGTGAGCTTAACTTCTGTGTTCGGGATGGGAACAGGTGGACCCTCACGCCAATCAGCACCGACTGTAAAAAAGAAACCTGATCGAAATCAGGTTTCTTAATGTTGGCATTACCTATTTTCCCGGCCAGTCACCCGGCAAGTATTTTCGGCGAACATGAGCTTAACTTCTGTGTTCGGGATGGGAACAGGTGGACCCTCATGCCAATCAACACCAACTATTGAATTGAGATGCGCCTTGAAAACCGAACATCATGTAAAGGATGAAGAATGAGCGTGGCAAGAAACGAGCCTGCATACTCTACAAATTGTAGGTCAAGCCCTCGGCTTATTAGTATCAGTCAGCTACACACATTACTGTGCTTACACCCCTGACCTATCAACGTCATAGTCTACGACGAGCCTTACTCCTTTTCAGGATGAGAGATCTTATCTTAGGGGGAGTTTCACGCTTAGATGCCTTCAGCGTTTATCTCGTCCCGACGTAGCTACCCAGCTATGCCCTTGGCAGGACAACTGGTGCACCAGCGGTCAGTCCATCCCGGTCCTCTCGTACTAAGGACAGCTCCCTTCAAATCTCTTACGCCCGCAACAGATAGGGACCGAACTGTCTCACGACGTTCTGAACCCAGCTCGCGTGCCGCTTTAA
>OGYJ01000276.1_pt1 | contig 49853 bp, 42 predicted proteins | sample 1576531 | NCBI WGS metagenome assembly OGYJ01 (sample SAMEA3541574, study PRJEB24748) | human gut metagenome | biome: human gut; feature: human-associated habitat; material: faeces | place: China | collected 2012 | reverse complement strand
TTGCAGGGCGGCAGCTCCGCCTTGTATTTCAGCACCTCTTTCCCCGACAGGGCAGAGGCCACGATGGCGCTGACATTGAACGTTTTCTTGCTTTTGGGCTTTCCGGTCGATGCGCTGAAATTGCCCAACGTCGCCACGGTCACGCCGTCTACCTGCACGATCTCCTGCGGAAAGTCGTACTTTTCGGTGACATTCAGACGAATGTATTGCAGTAGCGACTTGCATTTCTCCTCGTCTATCCGGTGGTTGTCCGGTAGTGTCATATCGGTTTTTTTCATGATTCTCATTTCTTGAATGTTCGTGGTTTCTGCTGTTGCTCCAGCCTGTATGCAAGCAGGTTGGCCCGGCTCTCTATTTCCCTGCCGGACACGCAGGGGTTGCGTCTTATCCATTCGTTCAGGTCGTCCCTGCGGACGAAGATGGTCTTCCCGTTCGGCTTATATACGGTAAACTCCCTCGAAGCCGTCAGTTTGTAGACGTAACTTTTCGACACTTGGAGGTAGTAGGCCACCTCGTCAATGGTCAGGAACTCCTTCGCCGTGTAGGCTACTTCCTCCACCCGTTTCAGGTGAGACAGCAGTTCGTCCAGCGAGCCGAACCGCTTCAGGTAGTTGTCCACTCTCAATATCTCTTTCTGAAAGTGAAAGCCATTATGTTAGCGACATAAATTATAATAAGCATGGATAAAAAAGATCAAGATCGTTTATTGGAAATCATTCTAAAAAGAGGAAAGATCGGAAACGATTTGTTTAATTATGATTCAGCGGAACAAAAAAGATTCATCACATCTTATGGTTTAAAGGATGCGATGGATCGCTACTTTCAAGCAGAATTCAATTACAATCTATCGGATAACCTTGCGGAAACAAAAAACTGTGAGGCCAAGATAAGGGAGATAGAAGAAGAGATAGCCGGTATCTGCCAAAAGGTGTTGGTCGATAATGGCATAGACGTAAATGCCATGACCGGACATTTACTTACAGAGAAGGAAATAAAAGATGAACTCATAAAACAGTTGGAACATTTCGGTATATCTCCTGATATGGCCAAGGAACTCGGACTGGACGATCCAAATACGTTAAAAAGGGAAGGGAAAGAATTTATCTTTAAAGTGAATGATACCCCCAAAAACAGAGAAAAATTGACGAAAAATGATATCCTATATGAGAGAAAGGATGGTAAACTCTGGATCAGTGGACGATTTGAGGCTAAAGAAGGTATAGCTTATGATGATACCCCCAAAAACAGGAAACTGCTGGATGAACATGAACTGGAATATATAAAGTTCGCACAAGGAGAATATATCGGGGATACATTAAAAGACAAATTACTCGTACCTGTAAATTGGGGCAATGCGGCATTTCCGGTCACTAACTCAAACCTAATACGAAATCTTGAAAAACTGGCGTTGCTAGGAGCTTCCGCTTTCGTCTTGTCACCTTCAGGTGCTATCGTATTATTGCTCGTAATGCAAAAATCAGGTCTTTATCAACAACTAAACAAGCCAAAGGAATTGAAACCTAGCGAAATGAAAGCACTTCGAAGCGGTCTGACGGTTTATAAAGAGGATGAAAGAGGGAGAAGCAAATATTATTATATGGACAAAGGCAATGTGTGCTCGGTAGATGCCAGAAATGTCAGACTGCCTAACGTTTACAATGGTATAAGGTTATCTGCCGTTCAAATGGATATGCTACGAAAAGGGCAATTGGTTACATTCGAGGACAAAAAAGGAGAGGAAATTGGATTAAGAATTGATATAAATAAATCCGGAGGCATCCAGGAATATTATCGGGAAATGCGTACAGAGAAGGACATGAAGAAAAAACCTACTCGCCTTTCCTCTGATAACGATAAACTGACATGGATAAAAAGGAAAGGAATGGAAGGCATAGAGGATATATATGGCAAAAAAAGCATAAATTTGGAGCTGGAAGATTTCTTGGGAAGACATGGCCTGTCGCAAGCCTATGGAGTGGCCTACGAAGTGAAAGAAAGATTAGGTATGGCTACGAACGGGGAAAAAGAAATATTGATGAAAGAATTCATAAAAGAAAACAACATTTTAAAGAGCAAGGCGGAAGAGGCTTTAGTCAATTCTGTTAAAGCGAATAGGGGGATGGGAAGATGAAAACGTTCCAAGATTATAAAGACAGAATCAGCATCATGCAGGTTGCCCTTGAGCTGGGTTACAAATACGACCGGGAGAAAGGACGTACACAACCCCATTTCGTTTTACAGGATGCCCATGGCAAAGAAATAGATAGCATTTACATCAAGAACCCGCAGAACCCGTCCATACAAGGTTATTGGAGACGTGGCGCTTCCGGAAGAAACAACACCGGAGATCTTATTGGTTTCGTCAAAGAGCACCTTCAGTCTTTTCCTGAAACAGCCAATGCTAGGAACGAGATCGATGCAATTAACAAGATACTCTCACGAATGGCCGGTATATCATTAGATACACGAGAAGCACTCAATCGGTTTGCCGAGGTAAATAGGGGATGGGTAGCACGTCCATTCAATATCAACAGATATGAACGGGAAAGATTGAATGATAATAACATGGATGCGGCTATGCGTTTCCTCACTCCCCGAAAAATAACCAGGGAAACAGCCGATACATTTAAAAAATTCATCGAACTGATAAAGGATAAAGAAGGGAAATGTAATTTCCGAAATATAGGATTTCCTTACATAAGACCGGGAGAAAGGAATATCGTGGGATATGAAATCAGAGGATTCAACGGATTCAAGGCTAAAGCAGAAGGTACAGACTCCACAAGAGGGTGCTGGATGGCATACCTTGGTAAAAGCCAATACGCAGGGGCAATCAGCGAGATCCACATTGCGGAAAGCGCACTCGATATAATGGCATTCGTCCAACTGAACAAAGCTTCCATCAAACTGGACGAATGTATATTCGCATCTTTTGGAGGCAGCTTCTCACAAGAACAAATGAAAGGATTGCAAGGACTATTTCCTGCGGCAAAACCCGTACTTCATTTTGATAATGATCTTAACGGAAATATCTATGACTGTCGGGTTGCGGCCGTCATGAACGATATGGATATTCGCTGTAAGGTTAATACCAAAACAAATGATATTTGTTTCAATCTCGGAGAAAAAGCGTTCTCGATTCCTTTGGATAAGTTTTCCTATAACACATTCAGGGAAAAAAGCGGTCTGAAATGCGACTTGAAAATATGGAAAGCCCCAAAATCATTCAAGGATTGGAATGACGTGCTACTCATTCCCGAAGGGACAAGAGAAGGAGAAAAAAGGATGGCAGAAGAAGACTTTAACACTAAAAAAGGCTTTAAGTTATGAGAATCATCAAACTACGCCCCGCAATAGGGCAAACCTTTGTTGAAAGTATGAAAGCGATCAGCCTTTTTGTCATTGGGGTAATAGCCTCCGGAACTGACAGCCAAACCATCTCAGTGATAGGAATAACGATATGCCTATTAGCTTTCTTGTCAATTCTCATACGTTCGTGGTATCTATCTTCCCTGTCATGGACAGTAACAGATAATCAAATCATCTCTAAAAAAGGTATATTTACCAAGACAACTGATTATATGGAACTATACAGGGTGATCGATTATCAAGAAAGACAAGGATTCATACAAGGTATCATTGGACTCAGGGACATCATCATCATATCTGGAGACAAAAGTCATCCCCAGCTAGTTATCAAAGGAATAAAAGGAAATAAAAATATCATCAATATCATTAATGAAAACGTAGAAAAATCAAAAGAAAGGAGAAATATTTATGAGATCACTAATCGTTAAAGTCATATACGCAATTACTCTCATTCTGTCATTGGAAGAAATTGCGAACGCACAAATACATACGGATCCACTAGTGGCAGCAGCCGTAACATTGGAAAATTCAATGTTAAACGGGCAATTGGACGAACAGAAAAAACAACAGTCAACCATTATCGGTTTAAACACGGGTATCTATATACAACTAGACTCAATACACAAATATGAAAAGATCATGTATGAATACCTAAGCGAGGCCCAAGGTGTTATACGAAACGCTTATGAGATATATCGCTGCGGGGAATTGAGTCGAAGTATATATGACAACTTAAAAGGTTGCACAGAGGAACTTGTCGGCCATCCGCAACAAGCCATCATATCCTCACTTGTATCCAAGCAATATGGCAACGTAATAGAAGAAGCGACCGCACTCACCGGATATATATCTGGACTTGTCCTAAAAAACGGCGAACAAAATCTCTTAACATCAGGGGAAAGACAAAAAGTATTATGGCAAATCACCGGAAGACTTTCTACGATCAACCGCCAACTCTGGTCATTAAGGCTACAAATCAAATATCTTAAATGGTCTTACGTCCCTAGAGAAATCGTTCCGCAAGAATACTGGACAGTAAAAAAATCAGAGATAATCTTAAGCCGGATCAAACAAGATATAGATAGGATAGGAATGTAATATATATACATTTACATATATATTTATTTGCACATATAGATATTATATATACATTATTTGGTAGTATCATAGAAACGATTTACATTTGTAAAAAATAAGATATGGAGCAAAAAGATTTACAGGTAGAAGTTCATCTACACAAAATAGGGCAGTGCCCGATTTGTCATAAAGGACAAATGCTGAAAGGAACAGCCGGATGGACTTGTGACTACTTCCAATCACTAAAAGAAAAATGTGCCTTTACGATCTTCGAATCATATCAAGGATATGACTTGACAGAGGAGGACGCATTGGAATTGATAGAGAAAGGAGAAACCGGTAAACGGATTTTCCATACTTTATCCGGAGTACCTTTCATCGCACAAATGAAGATCATTGACGGAAAGGTCAAAGTCATTGGAGAAAATCATGTCCTGCAAAATCGTTGTCCTATATGTGGAGAGCCGGTTAAAGAAACACAAAAAGGATATGTCTGTGAAAATTTCTTTAAAGACGGAGATAACCATTGCAACCTTTACATAAGCAAAAACATTTGTGGCCATATCGTTACAATTAATGAGGCTGAAAACTTATTAAAAAATAAACGTACAGAACCTATTGACGGCTTCATTAACAATGGGAAAAGCTTTACTTCATGCCTTGTCCTGCAACCTAACGGATCAGTTCTGCTGGATGGAAAGGTATGTAAATGCCCAAAATGCGGTGGTATCGTCTATGCTGGGGTAAAAGCCTACAATTGCAGCAACTATCGTGACCCGAATATCCGTTGCGACTTTGTTGTCTGGCGTAACATGCACGGACGGGATATCACAACGGAAGATGTCAAGGCCGTATGTGAAAACCGAATAACTCCTATGATGACATTCAAGACCAAAAGTGGCGACACGATGCAACGCTCATTATACCTGAATGACGAGTTTAAGATCCAACTTATCTAATCACATATACAATCGTACATATATTTATTCAAATAAACATACATATACATAAATATATATTCGATATTATTTGATAGTATCGTTTATTATATATACTTTTGCAACGAAGAAAAAATACAACATATGGAAACAACAATGGATAATTCAGCTACTTCGCTAGTTATAATTATTGGAGCCTGTGCTATGTTTTGTAATATCATAGCCTTACTTGGTAAAAATATGCATGAAGACCAACGGTTAGCAACGGTAGGTTGCTTTCTGTTAAGCTTATGTTTAACTGTTCTCGGAATATTCCTTGAAGGGACATTCCCTTATTTTGCATATGCAGGGACGGTTTTCATACTGTATACTTTGGGTAATCTGATAGCAGGCGAAAAGATACCATTCTTTATTTCTGGAGTGTTTTTTATTGCATTCATGTTATATCTAGGATATACAGCGAGGTATCTTACGTTAATTCACCCGTATTGATGACTGAATAACCTTACTGTAATAGGCAGAACAGAAGATAAAGAGGATAGACATTGCAGTATGTGCAAATATTACCAGTGCGTAAACTTCTTTATGTATTGCACCAAACTACAACATCGTATCAAAGCATCAAGAAAGAACGGTTGTAAACACTTTGAGAAGTATGAATAAAAGAGAGGCAAAGATATTAGCTTTAGAGGTATTTGCAGACAGCGTAGATTTACTCATAGAACTGGATAGAGTGTCTGAAGCCATTCGTGAGCCAAAAGATTGCGATCTGATTAATATGGCTTTTGACGAATTAGCTACGAGTCTCAGAAAAAGAGCTAATAATTTGAAATCAAGTAATCGCAAATAATCAAAAATCGACTATACCATGATGAAAACACAGTATATTTTCTTGCTGCAATATCACTTTTTGAAAGTCATAAGTGTTTTCTTTGCCACAAAACAAGAAACAAGAAAAATATGGCAGCAACAAAAGATCAAAGACGATTGTTAAATCGTTGTATAGAAAATGAGATACCGGTATTCGTATTGACCGGAACAGACAAATGTGCGATTGCGGCATTAAACGCTTACCTGGAAGAAGCGCATAAGGTAGGGTGCAACACAAATTTCATCTCCGAATTATATAGTAATGTCATTCCTGATTTCCTAGACTTCCAAGCAAAAGAACCGGAAAAAGTAAAAATCCCCGATTAAATTTAAATATCATTGAATCAATATGTCATATTTCAAATTTATTTATACCGCTTAAATTATGACAGATATAAATATAACATCGAGTGTTAATTATTCAGAGTTGTTGTTCTTCTTTCCTTTAAAGATTTTTCAAAGAAAAATTTCCTCTACGTTGACAAGCCAAATTTGGAATTTTCTTCTTTGGAATGATGATTTCACCTACTATTTCAAATCATGTTTATTGAAAATAGATAATACTGGGCAGAATTTAAAATCCGTAGATGTAAAAATTGCAGTTAGTCTCGATAGAGATAAAATAGATGAGATAACTCTATGTTTTAACACTTATAAAAATCGCAAACAAACATATACATATATACACCCTATTCCATTTATTGGTATATACCCTATTCCTTTTAATAGACCTTTTAATAGAACATATATGATAAAAGAAGGAAAATCAATCAAAGAGCTATTGGATAAAGAGTTGGTAAATTGGATGAATCTGGTTCCTTTCATTTTACTTTTCTTGGGAATGTTTCCTGTGTATAAATATTCAGAGACATTTCTGGATGCCTGCATCAATCTTATTTTTCTAACATTTATGTATATTCTGCTAGTTATCCTTCGAGATTACATCAGAAATAAAAAATGTGGAGTATTACATTCGAAAATAGAATTAAGAGAAACATCAGTTATAGGAAAAGAACAAGAAAAAACAAATCTGGCCGATTGAAATATGAATATTGGATTATTAGCGGTGGACAGTTCCTATCCCAACCTGGCACTTATGAAAATAAGTTCCTATCACAAGGCTAATGGGGATGTTGTAGATTGGTACAATCCTTTCGACCATTTTGATAAGATATATATGGCAAAAGTGTTTTCATTCACGGAAGATTACAGGCAATATATTATCAACGCTGATCACATAGAGAAAGGAGGTACCGGTTACGACATCAAGAAGATCTTGCCGCAAGACATTGATCAAGTGCAGCCAGACTATTCCGTTTATCCGACTATCGATAAAAAAACGGCATACGGATTTTTGACAAGGGGTTGCCCAAATAGATGTAAATGGTGTGTGGTTCCTCAAAAAGAAGGAAAGCTATCACCATATATGGATGTGGAAGAAATAGCCATCGATGGGAGAAAGAATCTTATCCTCATGGATAATAACATCCTGGCTTCCGAGTATGGATTACAACAAATTGAAAAAATTGTTCGGTTAGGCGTTCGGGTAGACTTTAACCAAGGACTAGACGCTCGTTTAGTGACAGATGATATTGCCCGACTGTTGGCAAAAGTAAAGTGGATGAAACGTATCCGCTTTGGATGCGACACGCCAGGACAAATAGCGGAATGTGAGCGAGCCACAGCGTTAATTGACAAATACGGGTATAAGGGCGAATACCTCTTTTATTGCATTTTGCTCGATGATTTCAAGGAATCGTTCAATCGGGTGAATCACTGGAAAAAGAAAGGTGGACGGTTCTTGCCCCATTGCCAACCTTACAGAAACTTAGATAACCCACGTCAGGTTATACCACAATGGCAAAAAGACCTTGCTTTTTGGGCTGACAAAAAATGGGTATTTAGAAGTTGTGAATTTAAGGATTTTTCTCCTCGGAAAGAATTTAAGTGTCGTGAATATTTCGACTTGTAATAATATGGCAAAGATAAACAATGTGTTGATAAGAAATCTTTCTGATCATGATCGGGAAGCCATTGAAATAGCGAAACAAGAAACAGGACAGCCAACGGCGAGCAAGGCTTTACTAGCCGTTTGCAAAAGCTATGCCAGGATAATAGGACAACTTAAAAAGAAAAACGAAGAAATTCTCTCCTTGAAAAAAAGAAATGCGGAATTAGAGGATTTATTTTTATCGCTGAGAAAAAATATCGATACCCTAACTTTAGAAGAGAAAGCATAACAGCTAGATCTTTGCTATATTTCTTTTCCCTGTTGTTTTTCCTGTCAATATCACTTTCTGAAAGTTTTAGGCGGTATGTTAGCGGCAGAAATCAAATAAAACATATTATAATGGAGGAAAGTAAAGAGATACAACAGATTTATAAGATATTCAGGTCTACGATCTATATGTTGCTCATTTTGGAATTTGTAGTGTTCGTTCCCTTCCCTTTTATCAAACAAGGATCTATTGTCTATCTTATTATCTCAAAAATCGCACGATTAGGCATCTATGACAATCTCATATATAGCCGAGCGGCCATACTTTTAATGACTTGTATAACCTGTATAGGAACAAAAGCAAAAAAAGATATTGAATTCGACCCGGAAAGACAGGTTGTATTTCCTTTGATCGGAGGCTTTATCATCACAGGCATATCCATCTGGATATATGGATGGTTGATAGATTGGAATTTGTTCTCGTTACCAGCCAATTTTTTCTTTTATATGTTCCTCTCTATAATAGCTACCCTTACCATACACATAGCATTGGACAATATATCCAAAGCGATCAAGCATGGACTTATGAAAGATAGAATGAATTGGGAGAACGAATCTTTTGAGCAAGAAACGAAAAAGATAGTGAACAAGGATTCTATCAATATACCGACATTGTTCTATTGGAAGGGGAAAATGCGAAAAGGTTGGATAAATATCGAACAGCCCTACAGGGGAATTTGGGTTGTTGGCGTTCCCGGATCGGGCAAGACATTCTCGATTATAGAGCCTCTCATCCGACAGGAATCGGCAAAAGGTTGGTCAATGGCCGTATATGATTACAAATTCCCGACACTGGCCAGAAAACTGTTTTATCAGTTTGAGAAGAACAAGATACTAGGTAAACTGCCACAACATTCAACATTCAATGTTATTAATTTCGTGGATGTGGAATACTCACGCCGGGTAAATCCAATCCAAAATCGCTACATCAATTCAGTAGGAGAGGCCAGCGAGACGGCGGTGACATTGATGGAAGCTTTACAAAAAGGCGGGAAATCAGGCGGTGGGGGAGCGGATGACTTCTTTAAAAAAGCGGCAGAAAACTTTTTGGCAGCTTGTATCTTTTTTTTCGTTAACTACGACATCAGACCTTACGACAAAGATTGGAACCTGCTTACGGAGAAAAAGAGGAAGATTACGGTTGATGGAAAAGAAAAAGAGGAAACCTATTACGTCAATAAGGCAGGTGTAGAAACACCTTTGTACAGGGAAAAAGGAAGATATGCGGATCTTCCACATGTTCTGTCTTTCCTGCAAGAAGAATATACGACTATCTTCAATGTCCTCATGACCGATGAAAAGATCGCTTCGCTAATCGCCCCTTTCCAAACAGCCCTAAAGAATAAGGCAATGGATCAGTTGGAAGGTATGGTAGGTACACTTAGGATATATGTATCACGTCTTATCACCCCTGAAGCCTACTGGGTTCTATCCGGAGATGATTTTGATCTGAAAATATCGGATCCTGCGAACCCTTCATATTTACTAATCGCCAATGATCCGAAGATGGAAGCCATTATCACCGCCTTGAATGCCGTAATTCTGAACCGCCTTGTCTCCGAGGTAAATACCGGAGAAGGGAAAAACAACCCGGTATCTATCATCGTAGACGAGTTGCCGACCTTATACTTCAACAAGATTGACCGTTTACAGGGTACGGCACGTTCAAACAAGGTCGCTATCGCACTTGGCTTCCAGTCTAAGGAACAGTTGGAAAAAGATTACGGCAAAGAGGTAGCCGGAGCTTTATTGAACATCTTTGGAACAGTCGTATGCGCAGCCTCATGTGGAAAAGACACGGTAGAATGGTTATCTAATGATATATTCGGAAAAATCAAGCAGATAAAAGAAGGAGTTTCCGTTACACGGGATCAAACAACACTATCGCTTAACGAAGAGCTGCAACCCCTTGTCCCACCAGACAAGATCGCCAATATCCCGGCAGGATGGTTGTGTGGTATGACAGCCAGGAGTTTCCGTCCACTCAAAACCGGGATAGGAGGAAAAATCGATATCCAAAAGTCGGACGAGTTCAAGCATTCCAAGTTCTTTGCCAAGACAAACTTCGATATGCAAGCTATTGAGAATGAAGAGAAAAAATACAAGGACATACCTAAATTTTACGATTTTGGTAACGATAGGGAAAAGAAAGAGATCCTGATAAACAACTACAGACGGATCGTTAGAGAGGTACGGGATGTATGCGAGGAAGTTCTTGCCCCGGTAGAAGATTTTGATTAATTCACGAAAATTCAGTTCTGGTCATGGAAAATGAAAAAGAAAAACAACCTATTGATATACAAATATTCACGAAAAGATTACGTGATGTAAGGGAAATGCTTGGTTTAACACAAAAAGAAGTGGCTGAACAGTCTGGAATAAGCTCATTAAATGTCAGCCGAATGGAAATTTCCGGAAAAGGACGAGCAGATGTTCTCTTTCAATTGATAGCCTTTTATTCCACACATATCTCGATAGATATACTTCTTGATGACAAAGCATGGTTTAATGCGGTAGAAGATAAGGATCTTCTACTGCGTAAACCATACATGACTTCTGTACTTGGAGAAAAGTTACGAATAATGAAAGATCACGTAAGGCGGGATATAGCGGAAGAGAAAAGCAGGATGGCCAGAGATCTGAATGTGCTGCGAAATAAACTCATAAGAGGACTGGACTCTGCCATTAGCTTGACTGAAGACTGACTTTATCTTCCACGCCCGTTTTTAATGTTTTCCTCAGAATAATCCGGATAATGCTTCTGGAAGATATCCTCTTTTGAAAGTTTGCCCAACTGAAAATCTTTATATTCAGAGGCGGAAATACGTTCCATCAGCAACGGTTCGCCGTTAATCTTAGGAAGCACGAAATAATTCATGTCTTTCTTGACTATGGATATTTCAAGATCAACCAGGCTCTTCTTTTCCGGACTTCCTTCATAACCTAAAACCGGACGCTTGGTCAACAATCGCAAGTTTTTATTGATCAAATCCAAATGAGCCTCTCGTACCCCACAATCCTTCGCATATTCTTTCCAGCGGGAAACCACATCAACGACCTTCTCTATCGTTTCACCAGGTGCAACTATCCCTACTCTTTCCCCTACGGTTATCAGATCATCATATGTGAAATCGTCACGTTTCCCGTTCAACGACATCTGGTGAGAATTTGTCCACTGTCCACCTGGCACATAAGAATAACATAGGTCATAGGCCGGCCCCAAAGACCATTTACCGGATTTGTCCATCAGAAAAACATGGTTCTTGGTATGATCATCATGATTACGGGAAACGACATTAAATACCATCCGACGATAAAAATCCTCATGTTGGGGATATTCTAGTTTTAGTTTTCGCATTGTTCCGAACGCTTCCTCATAAGAATGTCGGGTATCCATATCCCAATGTTCCATTGCGGCCAATGATTGGACGTGTAACTTTCCACCATCATCCAAACGATCAAACCGTTTCGTCATGAAATGAAAATTATCCCTTTCCGGCAAAAGCCTGGATTCCATCATCTTGATACCCGTATCGATCGCCATACGATAATAAGCATACTCAATATTACCTATACCTTTGGGATTTTTCAGCTTTTGGTCATGCTCTGAATATTCTGTGCCATCGAATTTGAGCAACCAATAAGTAAAACCATCCGGAGCCTTGACCTGTCCGGATCTAACTTCTTTTGTTTCCTCATTCAAGGCAATGATCGCTTTAGGTTTCGCTCCACCGGCAGAAGTCCCTATCTTTAATATATCCAGGATCAGTTTATCTTCTTGAAGTAATTTCTCCCTAAAATTTACACGATCATTGAAAACCTTATCGGCCAAAGCGGTCAACTCTTCCATATGTAAACGAGAAGAAACATTCAACTCTTTTATGTCTTTATCCGGCACGAACTCCAAAGCCCCCATACCACGGGAACCTACATAACACAGACGGTCCAGCGGGGTGATTTCCTCACCCGTCAGTCCATGGGCTGCGAACCATTCATTAATAATTTCATTTCCATATTTATCCGGCAAAGAATCCGCAATCAATCCGGGTAAACCTTTAAAACATTCATTCCTGTTTCCTAAAAACTGATAAACAATATCTCTTCCGCTCTTTTTCAAAGGCATAACGATAGGGGAAACATCTAATCCCGCACGAAGAAACTTTGGTTCAAACTGGAACGAAGCGACATTCTTGTTTTTGTCCCAAATTAAAGCACCAACGATCCTATCCCATATTTTTACGTTTACAATCAAGTCATCCATATTCCTAACTCCTTACTCTATATCTTTTCTTTCCTTTCAAATCACGCATCAAGATCGGGCTGATCGGCGGTTCCGGTATGAATTCCTCGATATTCTCCAACATATCCAACGCCCTCAATATACGAATGAATTTCTCTGTCGAGATATTTGAGCCATGCTCCAGACGAACAACCGTATCCAAACCGACACCGGCATTGGCCGCAAGCTCTTTTTGTTGTAGATTCTTACGGATCCGGTACTCCTTTAACCTTGAACCAATCTCCTCCATAATGGCCATATTGCTTTTACCTGTCCACATAATATAAATACTTTTGGCAAAAATACAAATAATAAATGATATATCAGTTATAAAAAGCTATTTTATAACTTAATTAATGATATGTCAGTTATTAAATTGTTGGATTTTGAACAAAAAAACACTGATTTCTTTTGGTAAAAAGAAAAAAATGATTACTTTTGTATCAGCTAAAAGTCACGATGGTTAGTCCATCCCTGGGGAGAGCATAGGTTAGTTGCTCGACATATTTGTACGGGCATTTTTTATGCCCATGAGTATCCATCCTATCTGGGTGGATTTTTAAGATATTGGCGGTTGCCTTCCCATACTACATTTCTCCTCATGGAGTACTGTTGTGACTTTTAGCGAAGCGGGAATGGCGACCGCTTTTTTTCGCCTAAAACAGCTAAAAGTCACAACAACAATGAAAACGGAGAAATTAACGGTAAACGGGAACATCGAAAACTATGTACTAAACATTCCCAATCCATTCACTTGGAAGAATGCACTAACAATTATCCTCAAAGTAATGGCTCATATACCAATCTTAGAGGAAGAAAGAAAAAACATGACTATAGAAGATGTAAAGAAAGGTACGCTGACTATCCTGCTATTGCTTGCTGCGTTCTTCGTGGCCGGATTATGTGATACCTTGATTCTTCAAGAGATGGGCTATTAAAGAGAACTAGGTGTGTCTACATTTATAAGACACACCTGGCAATTTGCTATAAAATCATCCTATGTAAAATATTTTACAGCGAAAAAAATCAACTCTCAGTCGTTTTTTTGTAAGTTTGTATCTACAAACTAAACAAGATATATAATGAAAACTATATTTCAATCCAAAATTTTCTTTACCGTCCTATGTATCCTCTCTATAATACTAAAAGTTGTCATTATAGGATACCTGGTTTCACTACTATTCAATGCGTATTCCCCCTCTTTACAGGGATTCGCAAATGATAAAGGAAATATATTTTTATATGGAATCATCATAGCCGCTATTGTTTGCTCCCTATCGTTCATAATTGACATAGTTTTAAAAGCTATCAATTATTTCATCTTAAAAAAGAAATTAGGCACGGATCAACCTACTAAAAATTTCACCTCGGATTCTAGTAGGGATGAAATAGAAGAAATAAGGGATGATCTTAATGCCATCACTCGATTATACCAAAGAAATTACACTTCTATTTTTGAGTATCATAAATTACGGAATATACTAAATGATAAATTGACACGATACGAAACAAAAGATGGTTTTGCTGCAGGAAATAAAAGGGATGAAATAATTTCTGTTAACCTTAATCTGCATGATCCTTCATTCGTAAAAGGTCGTAATCCTAATAGCTTGTTTTATATTCCCAACAAAGAAAAAAAATAGAACTAAAATGAAAATACAGATTATTAATCATCGTAGCGATGATATAGAAATGGAAGTTCGCAACGGTATAAGAATCTTCGATGGAAACGACAAGATCTTTATTCTTAGCCTAAACAAGTTCGGGGAACTGGAAATAAATGGAGCTGATGGCGCTCTATGTGTCATACCTCAATGTGCAAACGAAATTATTATAAAGCAACAAGTTTAATAAAAAATGAAAGCAGGAGATATTTTTGAACATCCGGTAAAAGATACGGAAAAGACGGTAAAGTTAGTTGCCGTTCAAGGAGAAATATGTGCCAATTGCATTTTCAAAGAAATCAACGGTTGCGAGTCCAGCGATATAGGTAAAAGACGACATGATATTACTGGATCATGCTCTCTTGACAAAGTTATTTATCAACTGTACGAAACTAAATAATAACGAATCATGGATAAAAACAAAAAAGAACATCTTATACAAATCATTGATATTGTATCGAATGCGATCGTAGAAAACACTATAACTGAGCAATATGTACAACAATGTATTTACGGAAAGGTTGATGCAGAAATATATGATCACATTTTAGACAAATACAGAGGATACGATGGCGATTTTTTTCAATTCTACCTGGAAACAAATAGCGATGTAAACAGGTGGTTGCTAGAAAACCTAGGCATAGATGTAGAACCGGACAAATACCCCGACTATACCAGTAGAGTAATAGCTCAAATCGTACAGGGGAAAAAACGCATTGATATATACCCATTTGAAACGGAAGCAGTCAGGATCTATGCTCTATTTGGTAATAATAACTCACTTTCAATAACCAAACAACTCACTCCTAACGCCTGGCAGGAAATATCTAATAACGGAATCGATGAATATGGAAATGCCTTGAACTGGTCACGTTTCTGGACGATAGCGGACGCTGATGCCAAAGAAAGATTGATCGACCACGTTCTCGATACGTTAAAGGAAGAGTAAATTTACTTGATACTGTCCGATATCATGATAACAGACTGTTGAAGATCACGAGCGTATGAATTTATATATCGAACAACAGGGAGAGGATCTATTCTTTTCCCTTTATATTTCATACCTATGTGAAGATGGTCTCCCGTACTACGGCCTGTACTTCCAGATATACCTACGGACTGGCCGGCACGAAGGTTGTCCCCCTTACGCCCAATAACGGAGAAAAGATGTCCATAAAGCACGGTAAAATCCCCATGCTCGATCTCAATATAGTTTCCCAATGATTTCTTATAACCGATATCCTTAATACGCCCTGGCATCATAGAAAACACGTTTTCCGCATTCGACCGAAAATCAGTACCGGCGTGAAACCTTGATTTCCCGGAAAAGGGATCTTTCCTCATACCATAATAAGAGGTTACACACAACGTATCACTTTCCAATGGAGAAGAGAAAAGAAGGCGTTCTCTCATACGAGATAACAAAACCTCGTTTTCTTCATTCATCGATGAAGATTCCCCTACATCCGCACTTTCAATTTCATTGGAATCAAACGTGCTGAAAGTGATATTCTCATCCTTGGCATTATCACCTGCTGATAATACCTGAATCACCGTTTGTTTTTTTTCAATGGAATAAAACTGTGAAAATGTGTCACTTACACATAACGACAGAAGAACGGCCAATAAATACCCACGCAAAGCTTTCATCTCCAATTGAACGCTAAATACTTTTGCTACAAAAGTAAATAAAATAAATTACCCATGGATAAAAATATTTATAACGTAAAAGAAATTCCATTTAAAGAGTTGAAAAATATGGGAATCTCAAAAGAAGCGTTTCTGGATCTTCCGAAGAATGCGATAGACCGGTTATTAACAGGCCGTCTGTCGCCTCTTATGATGCTTAGAATATCTTCCGACAAACAAGCTTATTCCATTCCCGCTAAAATCGCATTAGTACGTGAAAACGGAGAAGTCGGCATTAAGATATTTCCAAAAAGGAAAGAGATAGATAACAGCCTTAATCTGTCCGATAAAGACATGGACAAAATTAAGAAAGGAGAAACCACACGGATCAAAACAGATAAAGAAGACAAATTCGTACAACTGGATCCGGAAACAAAAACATTAATGTCAGCTAAAGCAAAAGATATTCATATCCCGGACGCTATCGGAAATGTTATCGTAGGGGGAACACAAAAAGAACAAATGCTTAATGGGAATCCTGTACAAATAGAGGTTGGAGACACAAAGGTTACCGTAGGCGTAGATCTGAATGACAGAACCGGCTTCAAGGTCATCAACGGCGACCTAGATTTATGGAGGCAAAAAAAATTGATCGAATGGGACAGGGTGACACCTGGTGCTACAGGTTACTGGATAACCTCAGAAAATGGATGGGAATACCAAAAACATATCGAAAAAAAAAAGAAAGAAGATCTTGATGAGAAAAAAGGACTAGGCCGTGGTCTAGGATTCAAACTGTAAAAGGTAGTACTTAATTTAATTCACGCTCGACATGGCTAAGAAAAAAGATTCATCTTCCATTGATGAAAAAAATATCAGACTATTTGCGGATATGATCATCGAGAAGATGAAAAATATTGAAGCCGACTGGAAACGGCCTTGGATCAATACCAAAGTAAAAGCCCGCCCACAGAATATTTCCGGACGTGCCTATGGTGGTGCAAATATTTTTCTATTGATGATCCTTCAAGAAATGGCAGGGTTTCAATTACCCATATATATGACTTTCCCACAAGCCATAGCGGAAGGCGTGAACGTCAGAAAAGGAGAGAAAGGATTTCCTATACCTTATTATCAACTCACTATCAGAAATAAGGAAACAGGGGATAAGATCACGATCGAGGAATATGAGAAACTCTCTCAAGAGGAAAAGTCTGAGTATTATATAAAAAGTTTCACGAAATATTTTACCGTATTCAACGTCGATCAAACGAACTTCGCCGAAGTGAAAAAAGAAAAATGGGATCAATTGTTGGCCAACTTTACCGAACCGATATTAAAAGACGAGAATGAGATGTTCAAATCCCCAGATCTCGATCATATGTTGGAATACCAGACATGGGTATGCCCCATCTATGCCAAAGAAATTAATAAAGCATTTTTTTCTCCCTCAAAGGATGAAATAAATATACCATCCAAACGAAAATTTATCAATGGAGAAGAATTCTACGGCACTCTATTACACGAGATGGCGCATTCAACAGGTACGGAAGAACGACTGAACAGAGACTTGGAAAATCCTTTCGGTTCTGATAAATATGCCCGTGAAGAATTAGTAGCGGAGTTGACCTCGGCCATGATCGCTAATGAAATGGGCATGTACAAAACCATAGAAGAAAACAACACAGCCTACTTAAATCATTGGATGGACAAGTTAAATGAAAACCCGGAATACATCAAGGAGATTCTCTCTGATGTTTCCAGAGCCTCTAACATGATCCTATCCAACATATCTCAAGAACAAGAAAGAATAAGGGATAAACATTTAGAAAACATACATGAATTTATGGAAAAGAAAGACAAGGAACCCAAATTAGGTAATAAGCCAAACTCCATCAATATCAACGAAGAGATGGGTAAACAAGTAAGTAAAAATCATACGAGAAAAACAAAGAAACAATCCGATTTGGAGAAACAATGGCAATCCTTAAAAGAGAAACATCCAGATGCAATCCTAATATTCCGGAATGGAGATTCTTATAAAACATACAATGAAGACGCTGTCAAGACCTCCCAGATATTAGGAATAAAATTGGAAGAGAATAAGAAAATAGACAAGCCTTTCACCGAATCAACCTCTTTCCCTAAACATGAATTGGACACACATCTACCCAAGTTAATTCGGGCCGGGATGAGAGTTGCCATATGTGAAGAACAGGAGAAAAAAGAACAAAAGAATGAAATGACTGGAAAACAACAGGGAAACAAAGATATCGGGGCTGTATCTCCCTCCACAGGAAAAAAGTTACATTCCGCTAACTTAGGAAATGGAATATCCTTCTGGGAAGACGGGGATCTTAGTTATAAAGGACACATAAGCCCTGATCGGAAAATAACCCTAAATGGTGATTTCAGCGTTGAGAACAAGACGAAAATAGAAGAACTCGCCAAAAACGGAAATATGCTCAAAGACACTATTGTCATGACAATAGAAGGAAATGAGGAAGATCCAGAGGAGATGGATATATGGGAAAAGGAACTGGTGCTAGACCCCTTAAACAAACCCTCAAAACTGCTGGAAAACGAAACTACCGGAGAACGTTACGAATTATCTGTCGAAAATATCAACGGAGAGAGATATGCCTGCTTCGGCCATCAAATAATAAGGAAAGGAGACAAAATAGACGATCTCATGGATTTATCACCGGAAAATATCGCCTTGCTTGACAAAAAAGCGGATGATATGATAACAAGACAAGAACATAAACTTGTCAAGGCCTTTGAAAGCGGTGATAAAACTAAAATTAAAAATGCCACGGCCGGTTTTCTATGGGCTATCCGGTATAAAATGCAAGACAAATATATATATGAGAATGCGATAAAAAGGATCAATGAAATAGAGAAAGAGGCGAAAGACTCTTTAAAAACAAACAATATCAACGATAAAAAAAAGAACATCATGGAAAAACAGGAAAACATGCTTCAAAAAAAAATGGTAAAAGATGGCATCAACATCTTTAGGATGGATAACGGATTCTACGGTATCAACAAGGTAGAGAACGGGGAACGGACAAAAACACACAAGATAAAGCCTGAGGATCTTCAAGCTTTCTTTACGGCAACTAAAGATAAATCCAAAGAGGTACGTGACACGGAAGCCGCAAAGCTCTTTGAGAAATATTTCAATAACGAACAAAAAGCCGACAAAGCGAGGAAAGAGGCTATTCCACTGCCCAAACTGGACGAGATTACAAAAGCTCGTATCTCGGACGTTAGCATATTTAAAATGCAAGACGGATTTTCCTACGCAGTAAGAGCGAAGATCGACGGAGAACAACTCTCCGCCGTCAAGATAAACAGACAGGACGTTAAATCCTTCTTTGAGGGCTTCAAGGAAATGAACAAGGAAGAACAAGCCGAGAGGAAAGCCGAAGTAGCCGGTAAATATTATAAAAACGAACTTTCCGCACCTAAAGAGGAAATGAGCAACAGTATGAAACGATAACATTTAACAAACATCCTTTTCCCTATGGTTTATCTGTAGAGAAAAGGATGTAACAATGCACATTATGGATAAGAAAGATCAACATACCACCATTTTTCCCTTTTGTTCCTCCAAAGACTACGAACAGCGGATTGAGGTAGGAAAATGCAAGAGAATAAACGGATTGAATGACTTGGAGATACGTATTAAAGACATTCTCAGCGAGGCTGAGAGAGCGGAAGCTTTCTCCATCTATGACTACAAGAATAAAATATTCCTCACTAGCGAGAAGATAGACTTAAAAGTTATTTTGAATGGGATCTTGGAAAACATAAGAGACATACGGGATATAAGATACAAGGTACGTTATGAGACCTTAGATGTCCATATCGAAAACGATCTCCTACATGATTCCTCCTTCATGGAATATCTGAAAAATAGGCTGGAAGAGGAGTTTGTCGCAAGCTATCGATATGTCATGATGATGAGATTTTCCTCTGGGCAGAAAGCCTATTGCCTTCTGGATAACTTCTGTGAATGCGAACTGACATTTGGCAGTATGTAAGATTTAAATGTCCTGCCAATAAAGAACAATAATTTTATGGACACACAAAAAAATATAGAGGAAAGACTGGCTAGGTTTAAAGAAAAGAATCCGGACGCAATGCCACTTTACGCAGACTGTCATATACAATGGAAAGATGACAGGACGACAAACGAGGTGACAATCAAATTATGTACCGGGAAGGACGAGGATAAAGTCTTCTTTAATTGCGAGGGGATCAAGCAACTAATCCAGCTGACCAAAGAGGATAACGGAGAGGATTTCAAGATCCTATCCGTTGATTGCCTGTATGGGAATAAAAGCGTAAGAAAAGGAAAAGAAGCGAGACTCCATTTTTCCCTGGAGAAAGAGGGTGTACGTTTCATCCAATATCAGGAAGAAACGAACGAGGCCGAGACATTCATACAAGCAGATCGGAAAAGGATTCGTCTCTCAGGAACTTTCTCCGAGAAGAACGAGAAACCTATTGAGGCGTATCGAAAAAGTAGTAATACGATAAAATATCATGAAGGAGGAATGACACTCGCATTAGCCCCCTTAGATAAAAAATCGTTATACATAGAGAAAAAAAGTATGACCCCGATAAGGCTGAATGAAAATCTGGTAGAAGGTAAAACCCTGTTTTCAAAAGAAAGAGAGATCACCCCTTATAAAAAAAATGACTTAGAAAACATAAACGGACGAATAAGCGCAATGGAAATTTTTTCCTTGGAAAACAATCGGTATGCCATACGTTGCAAAATAGATGGTATCCAACAATCGGCGGAAAAAATCATACCTTCAGATATTGTCCAGTTACAAAAGGGAGAGACCGATAAAGAACTGATCTGTGCTAAATATTTCGCTGATAGTCTCCTTAATAACAGAGAGATAAGCATAAAAAGATAAACTAACACTATATTATAAAAAACAGAATATGAAAGCAAATATATTAAATTCAATCATGGAAAAATTCCAGATCCATCAAGTTAGCAAAAACGGCCACGCAATAATAGGCATGGTGGATCCTAGTGAAAACGTACAGATCGCCGCTGTCAGGAAAAATCCAGAATGCATCGGTCTGATAGATAATCCCTCGGAAAAAGTGCAGCTTGAAGCCGTAAACAAAAATCCCTGGACTATCCTTGATATAAAAGAACCTACGGAAAATGCGCAAATCGCAGCCGTAATGAAAAATAATTTCTTGATAACCCGAATGAAGAACCCTTGTGACAAGGCACAAGTGGAAGCCGTAAAGAATAGTCCTTACTATATCGACGATATTGAAAACCCATGCGAAGATGCACAAGTAATAGCTATAGAAAAATCTCCCAGTCATATATCTAAAATTAAGATGCCATGCGAACTGGCACAAATAGAAGCTGTAAAAAGCAGTCCCTATTACATAGTCGATATCAAAAATCCCTGTGAGGAAGCGCAAGTCGAGGCCGTAAAAGGAAATCCGTATATGATTTCTCATATTAAAAATCCATGCGAAAAGGCACAAGTTACTGCGATAGAAACTTCCCCAAATGTACTTTACCACAAACAAAACTTTTGTGAAAAAGCACAACTAATCGCAGTAAAAGACGATCCTTATGCTATTCGTTTTATGGATTTCCCAACCGAACAAACGGCCAGAGAAAGTATCAAAGCCATATGTGGTGAAATACAGATACATCCAAAAGCAAAAATATCCGAAATAGCAAAAGAATTGTGCGGAAACCTTAAAGCCATATCACATGCCGCAGAAGGATTCAGACTGAATGCGGAATATGCCGACCATTACGAGGATAGGCAAAAAGAGCTAAAAGAAATTGATAACTTGGAAAATCAGAATAAAGAAAACACAATAAAAAAGTTCATTGGGGAAATAAATAAGAAAAACCAGGAACAAAGGATCTCCGATGTCCAGATCTATTCCCTATCGGATGGCGGATATGCCATACGATGCAAGATCGATGGAGCGCAGCAAATAGCGGAAAGACTATCCAAGCATGACATCAATAACCTATCCGAAAAAACAGACAGGAGAGACTTGGCTGCAAAGTATTTCTTCAGGGGATTGGAAAACAATCGGGAAAAAGAGATTTCATTCAAAAGATAAAGTAAAAAAGACATGAAAAGAATGACAGACGTAAAAGGGGACTTAATCCTTACAAGAGAAGAATGGAATGCATTGAGCGATACTTCAAGAGAAATCAAAAAAGATTCCATCACGACTGAGGTCACAGATCAAAACGGGAAAAGCTTTCCGGTAGATTATAACCTGGCTATTCCATTACAACAAATGATAAATGCCGGATACCATACTGGCCAGTCTTGTTCCGGGACAACATCAGATCATCCAGGACATCGCTATGTCGCAGATAGTAAACTCGGACTTTTCAAGAAGGGGGATATAATCCCGGCAGGAAACGGTACATATCTGACTTTCTGGAAACCAGAAGCTCAATGGAAAGGAGGGGTAAACGATGCGAAACAAATCGAGAATATCCTTTCCACCGTAAATAAAAACGGATGGATCGTAGAAGAGATGGACATATTCTTCCAACCATCCATACTGATTCGCCTGCCATATACAAATGACGGATCCGGAAAAGGAGAATTACTCAACGAGGGAAACATTATAATGGATAAGAAATATCCCGGTTTACAACAGAAAGATTTCCTTAAATGGCTAGATGTCCGGGAGGAAATACTTCATTTAGAGGTCTATCAAAAACATGGTGGAATAAAACAGTGGACAGACAATGAAATTATACAAAAATGGGAAGAACTGGCCAATGCCCTGGTTTTAGCAGCGACTAACGACAAAGAGAAAGACTTGGTTGCCGAAAGGATATCCGATGTGCATTTTATCCGTATAAGTGACAGTGAATACGCCATTAGTTGTAAAATTGATGGGCAACAACAAACGGCCGAGAAATTATCAAAACAAGACATGAATGCTCTTAATTCAAAAATAGACAGAAAAGAATTAGCCGCTAAATATTTTGAAACAACGTTAAACAACAGTGGGGAAATAAACAATGGTATCAAACGATAAAAACGGGGGAGTCATACTCCTTATGGACAAACTAACCAAAGAAATACTCATTACAGACCTATATAATGAGAATGAGCGAGATGGGAAATGGCAGGAATGGTTGTCCACTGCTATTGAACGATTCAAAAAATCGCCACGAAAAGATAGCAATATCACCATACAAGATTTCCACATAGGAAATATTAGACACCTGGAAAATCGGACTGATAAGCAGGTCGCTTTCCTGTTACAAAATCTTTCCCCAGAGCGGGAGTTGAAAATTATGGACGCTGTATTTGCCATGCGAAAAAACAAGGACTTGCCAGATATTGCCAGGATCGAGGATATCATACGTTCCAATAAAGAAGAATACGAACAATACCAAAACCGATATCGCCCGCTTGTATCTCTCATGACAGCTACTAACGGTTTCATAAAAGATCAAAATACACAATTCTCTAGTAACACTCCACATAGTGAACGGATATTTCGCTTAAAAGGCGAATATTCTTTCTTGGGCAAGGAGCGCATACGGACAAGCGAAGACGTTGCATGGATATTTCGTTCATTGGAACAAAAAGGAATTGAACACGCCTTTTTCGTTCTTTCCAAAGGGAGAAAAAACATCATTCTTGAAGCTGGAATAGGGAATAACAATCAAAGTATTGTAGATGTGGCGGGGGTACTAAAGGGAGTAAGAACCTTTAATCCCGATCAGGTAACTATGGTACACAACCACCCGTCAGGCCGTGTAAAAGCCTCACGGGAAGATATGCTCTTGTACAAATCTCTGAAAAACGCATTAGGTGATAAACTTCAACAAGGTATCATCCTTAATACGGATTCCGGGATATATGGAACATTTGACGAAAACCTATCGCACCAATTTGAATTCGGAGAAGATTACGAGACCCCCAATAAAATGGTAGATATTCCTGTTTTTTCCTTTGACACTCTTGTGTTTAAGAAAAACGATCCAGATAAAAACTGGCAACTACGTTCCCCGGAAGAAATCGCAACTTTTCTATCTACGCAAAGATTTGGAGAAAAGACAAAGATAGGATTCCTATGTATGGATCCTACATTAAAAGTAATGGGTAATTTCCATTTACCTTACAACGGAATCACCAAAGAAAACATAAATGATATAGCTGAAAATATAGTTGACGCATCCTTATCCGTAAACGCAAACCAATGTATCATTTATGGAAAAGGGAAAAATCTGGGCATTATCAACGAAATCAACGCTATCTCCAAATCCATAAAAAAGCAATCAGCATCGTCAATCAATCTTTTGGATGCGATAGAGATAAAAGACAACAAAAGCTTATACATATCGGCCTCGGAAGAAGGTATTATTCCCATCCATTCAGTATACTCCCCACAAGAGAATTACAGAACCAGAAAGTTTGAGTCAATAGATATAATTCGCACATCCGACGGGGGAGGCATGATACGTGTCAAAAAAGATGGAGAATACCTACCGGCAGAGAAATTACGAAAGACAGACCTGGACAGGATGGAAAAAGGTAGCCTCAAAAAAGAAGAAATTGCGAACCTATATTTCAAGGATAAAGAAGTTAGACAATCAGATCAAATCAAAGGGATAAAAATATAATTCCAAATATTTGATTACAAATCAAATACAAAAAAGGGAAGAGATGAATTTTATATAATAAATAGTTAAACATATATATAACTATATATTTGTGCAAATATATAGTCGGAAAACTGTTTAATTATATGTATAAAAATAAGAGACTTCTTTTCCCTGTTGTTTTTCCTGTCAATATCACTTTCTGAAAGTGAAAGCCATTATGTTAGCGACATAAATTATAATAAGCATGGATAAAAAAGATCAAGATCGTTTATTGGAAATCATTCTAAAAAGAGGAAAGATCGGAAACGATTTGTTTAATTATGATTCAGCGGAACAAAAAAGATTCATCACATCTTATGGTTTAAAGGATGCGATGGATCGCTACTTTCAAGCAGAATTCAATTACAATCTATCGGATAACCTTGCGGAAACAAAAAACTGTGAGGCCAAGATAAGGGAGATAGAAGAAGAGATAGCCGGTATCTGCCAAAAGGTGTTGGTCGATAATGGCATAGACGTAAATGCCATGACCGGACATTTACTTACAGAGAAGGAAATAAAAGATGAACTCATAAAACAGTTGGAACATTTCGGTATATCTCCTGATATGGCCAAGGAACTCGGACTGGACGATCCAAATACGTTAAAAAGGGAAGGGAAAGAATTTATCTTTAAAGTGAATGATACCCCCAAAAACAGAGAAAAATTGACGAAAAATGATATCCTATATGAGAGAAAGGATGGTAAACTCTGGATCAGTGGACGATTTGAGGCTAAAGAAGGTATAGCTTATGATGATACCCCCAAAAACAGGAAACTGCTGGATGAACATGAACTGGAATATATAAAGTTCGCACAAGGAGAATATATCGGGGATACATTAAAAGACAAATTACTCGTACCTGTAAATTGGGGCAATGCGGCATTTCCGGTCACTAACTCAAACCTAATACGAAATCTTGAAAAACTGGCGTTGCTAGGAGCTTCCGCTTTCGTCTTGTCACCTTCAGGTGCTATCGTATTATTGCTCGTAATGCAAAAATCAGGTCTTTATCAACAACTAAACAAGCCAAAGGAATTGAAACCTAGCGAAATGAAAGCACTTCGAAGCGGTCTGACGGTTTATAAAGAGGATGAAAGAGGGAGAAGCAAATATTATTATATGGACAAAGGCAATGTGTGCTCGGTAGATGCCAGAAATGTCAGACTGCCTAACGTTTACAATGGTATAAGGTTATCTGCCGTTCAAATGGATATGCTACGAAAAGGGCAATTGGTTACATTCGAGGACAAAAAAGGAGAGGAAATTGGATTAAGAATTGATATAAATAAATCCGGAGGCATCCAGGAATATTATCGGGAAATGCGTACAGAGAAGGACATGAAGAAAAAACCTACTCGCCTTTCCTCTGATAACGATAAACTGACATGGATAAAAAGGAAAGGAATGGAAGGCATAGAGGATATATATGGCAAAAAAAGCATAAATTTGGAGCTGGAAGATTTCTTGGGAAGACATGGCCTGTCGCAAGCCTATGGAGTGGCCTACGAAGTGAAAGAAAGATTAGGTATGGCTACGAACGGGGAAAAAGAAATATTGATGAAAGAATTCATAAAAGAAAACAACATTTTAAAGAGCAAGGCGGAAGAGGCTTTAGTCAATTCTGTTAAAGCGAATAGGGGGATGGGAAGATGAAAACGTTCCAAGATTATAAAGACAGAATCAGCATCATGCAGGTTGCCCTTGAGCTGGGTTACAAATACGACCGGGAGAAAGGACGTACACAACCCCATTTCGTTTTACAGGATGCCCATGGCAAAGAAATAGATAGCATTTACATCAAGAACCCGCAGAACCCGTCCATACAAGGTTATTGGAGACGTGGCGCTTCCGGAAGAAACAACACCGGAGATCTTATTGGTTTCGTCAAAGAGCACCTTCAGTCTTTTCCTGAAACAGCCAATGCTAGGAACGAGATCGATGCAATTAACAAGATACTCTCACGAATGGCCGGTATATCATTAGATACACGAGAAGCACTCAATCGGTTTGCCGAGGTAAATAGGGGATGGGTAGCACGTCCATTCAATATCAACAGATATGAACGGGAAAGATTGAATGATAATAACATGGATGCGGCTATGCGTTTCCTCACTCCCCGAAAAATAACCAGGGAAACAGCCGATACATTTAAAAAATTCATCGAACTGATAAAGGATAAAGAAGGGAAATGTAATTTCCGAAATATAGGATTTCCTTACATAAGACCGGGAGAAAGGAATATCGTGGGATATGAAATCAGAGGATTCAACGGATTCAAGGCTAAAGCAGAAGGTACAGACTCCACAAGAGGGTGCTGGATGGCATACCTTGGTAAAAGCCAATACGCAGGGGCAATCAGCGAGATCCACATTGCGGAAAGCGCACTCGATATAATGGCATTCGTCCAACTGAACAAAGCTTCCATCAAACTGGACGAATGTATATTCGCATCTTTTGGAGGCAGCTTCTCACAAGAACAAATGAAAGGATTGCAAGGACTATTTCCTGCGGCAAAACCCGTACTTCATTTTGATAATGATCTTAACGGAAATATCTATGACTGTCGGGTTGCGGCCGTCATGAACGATATGGATATTCGCTGTAAGGTTAATACCAAAACAAATGATATTTGTTTCAATCTCGGAGAAAAAGCGTTCTCGATTCCTTTGGATAAGTTTTCCTATAACACATTCAGGGAAAAAAGCGGTCTGAAATGCGACTTGAAAATATGGAAAGCCCCAAAATCATTCAAGGATTGGAATGACGTGCTACTCATTCCCGAAGGGACAAGAGAAGGAGAAAAAAGGATGGCAGAAGAAGACTTTAACACTAAAAAAGGCTTTAAGTTATGAGAATCATCAAACTACGCCCCGCAATAGGGCAAACCTTTGTTGAAAGTATGAAAGCGATCAGCCTTTTTGTCATTGGGGTAATAGCCTCCGGAACTGACAGCCAAACCATCTCAGTGATAGGAATAACGATATGCCTATTAGCTTTCTTGTCAATTCTCATACGTTCGTGGTATCTATCTTCCCTGTCATGGACAGTAACAGATAATCAAATCATCTCTAAAAAAGGTATATTTACCAAGACAACTGATTATATGGAACTATACAGGGTGATCGATTATCAAGAAAGACAAGGATTCATACAAGGTATCATTGGACTCAGGGACATCATCATCATATCTGGAGACAAAAGTCATCCCCAGCTAGTTATCAAAGGAATAAAAGGAAATAAAAATATCATCAATATCATTAATGAAAACGTAGAAAAATCAAAAGAAAGGAGAAATATTTATGAGATCACTAATCGTTAAAGTCATATACGCAATTACTCTCATTCTGTCATTGGAAGAAATTGCGAACGCACAAATACATACGGATCCACTAGTGGCAGCAGCCGTAACATTGGAAAATTCAATGTTAAACGGGCAATTGGACGAACAGAAAAAACAACAGTCAACCATTATCGGTTTAAACACGGGTATCTATATACAACTAGACTCAATACACAAATATGAAAAGATCATGTATGAATACCTAAGCGAGGCCCAAGGTGTTATACGAAACGCTTATGAGATATATCGCTGCGGGGAATTGAGTCGAAGTATATATGACAACTTAAAAGGTTGCACAGAGGAACTTGTCGGCCATCCGCAACAAGCCATCATATCCTCACTTGTATCCAAGCAATATGGCAACGTAATAGAAGAAGCGACCGCACTCACCGGATATATATCTGGACTTGTCCTAAAAAACGGCGAACAAAATCTCTTAACATCAGGGGAAAGACAAAAAGTATTATGGCAAATCACCGGAAGACTTTCTACGATCAACCGCCAACTCTGGTCATTAAGGCTACAAATCAAATATCTTAAATGGTCTTACGTCCCTAGAGAAATCGTTCCGCAAGAATACTGGACAGTAAAAAAATCAGAGATAATCTTAAGCCGGATCAAACAAGATATAGATAGGATAGGAATGTAATATATATACATTTACATATATATTTATTTGCACATATAGATATTATATATACATTATTTGGTAGTATCATAGAAACGATTTACATTTGTAAAAAATAAGATATGGAGCAAAAAGATTTACAGGTAGAAGTTCATCTACACAAAATAGGGCAGTGCCCGATTTGTCATAAAGGACAAATGCTGAAAGGAACAGCCGGATGGACTTGTGACTACTTCCAATCACTAAAAGAAAAATGTGCCTTTACGATCTTCGAATCATATCAAGGATATGACTTGACAGAGGAGGACGCATTGGAATTGATAGAGAAAGGAGAAACCGGTAAACGGATTTTCCATACTTTATCCGGAGTACCTTTCATCGCACAAATGAAGATCATTGACGGAAAGGTCAAAGTCATTGGAGAAAATCATGTCCTGCAAAATCGTTGTCCTATATGTGGAGAGCCGGTTAAAGAAACACAAAAAGGATATGTCTGTGAAAATTTCTTTAAAGACGGAGATAACCATTGCAACCTTTACATAAGCAAAAACATTTGTGGCCATATCGTTACAATTAATGAGGCTGAAAACTTATTAAAAAATAAACGTACAGAACCTATTGACGGCTTCATTAACAATGGGAAAAGCTTTACTTCATGCCTTGTCCTGCAACCTAACGGATCAGTTCTGCTGGATGGAAAGGTATGTAAATGCCCAAAATGCGGTGGTATCGTCTATGCTGGGGTAAAAGCCTACAATTGCAGCAACTATCGTGACCCGAATATCCGTTGCGACTTTGTTGTCTGGCGTAACATGCACGGACGGGATATCACAACGGAAGATGTCAAGGCCGTATGTGAAAACCGAATAACTCCTATGATGACATTCAAGACCAAAAGTGGCGACACGATGCAACGCTCATTATACCTGAATGACGAGTTTAAGATCCAACTTATCTAATCACATATACAATCGTACATATATTTATTCAAATAAACATACATATACATAAATATATATTCGATATTATTTGATAGTATCGTTTATTATATATACTTTTGCAACGAAGAAAAAATACAACATATGGAAACAACAATGGATAATTCAGCTACTTCGCTAGTTATAATTATTGGAGCCTGTGCTATGTTTTGTAATATCATAGCCTTACTTGGTAAAAATATGCATGAAGACCAACGGTTAGCAACGGTAGGTTGCTTTCTGTTAAGCTTATGTTTAACTGTTCTCGGAATATTCCTTGAAGGGACATTCCCTTATTTTGCATATGCAGGGACGGTTTTCATACTGTATACTTTGGGTAATCTGATAGCAGGCGAAAAGATACCATTCTTTATTTCTGGAGTGTTTTTTATTGCATTCATGTTATATCTAGGATATACAGCGAGGTATCTTACGTTAATTCACCCGTATTGATGACTGAATAACCTTACTGTAATAGGCAGAACAGAAGATAAAGAGGATAGACATTGCAGTATGTGCAAATATTACCAGTGCGTAAACTTCTTTATGTATTGCACCAAACTACAACATCGTATCAAAGCATCAAGAAAGAACGGTTGTAAACACTTTGAGAAGTATGAATAAAAGAGAGGCAAAGATATTAGCTTTAGAGGTATTTGCAGACAGCGTAGATTTACTCATAGAACTGGATAGAGTGTCTGAAGCCATTCGTGAGCCAAAAGATTGCGATCTGATTAATATGGCTTTTGACGAATTAGCTACGAGTCTCAGAAAAAGAGCTAATAATTTGAAATCAAGTAATCGCAAATAATCAAAAATCGACTATACCATGATGAAAACACAGTATATTTTCTTGCTGCAATATCACTTTTTGAAAGTCATAAGTGTTTTCTTTGCCACAAAACAAGAAACAAGAAAAATATGGCAGCAACAAAAGATCAAAGACGATTGTTAAATCGTTGTATAGAAAATGAGATACCGGTATTCGTATTGACCGGAACAGACAAATGTGCGATTGCGGCATTAAACGCTTACCTGGAAGAAGCGCATAAGGTAGGGTGCAACACAAATTTCATCTCCGAATTATATAGTAATGTCATTCCTGATTTCCTAGACTTCCAAGCAAAAGAACCGGAAAAAGTAAAAATCCCCGATTAAATTTAAATATCATTGAATCAATATGTCATATTTCAAATTTATTTATACCGCTTAAATTATGACAGATATAAATATAACATCGAGTGTTAATTATTCAGAGTTGTTGTTCTTCTTTCCTTTAAAGATTTTTCAAAGAAAAATTTCCTCTACGTTGACAAGCCAAATTTGGAATTTTCTTCTTTGGAATGATGATTTCACCTACTATTTCAAATCATGTTTATTGAAAATAGATAATACTGGGCAGAATTTAAAATCCGTAGATGTAAAAATTGCAGTTAGTCTCGATAGAGATAAAATAGATGAGATAACTCTATGTTTTAACACTTATAAAAATCGCAAACAAACATATACATATATACACCCTATTCCATTTATTGGTATATACCCTATTCCTTTTAATAGACCTTTTAATAGAACATATATGATAAAAGAAGGAAAATCAATCAAAGAGCTATTGGATAAAGAGTTGGTAAATTGGATGAATCTGGTTCCTTTCATTTTACTTTTCTTGGGAATGTTTCCTGTGTATAAATATTCAGAGACATTTCTGGATGCCTGCATCAATCTTATTTTTCTAACATTTATGTATATTCTGCTAGTTATCCTTCGAGATTACATCAGAAATAAAAAATGTGGAGTATTACATTCGAAAATAGAATTAAGAGAAACATCAGTTATAGGAAAAGAACAAGAAAAAACAAATCTGGCCGATTGAAATATGAATATTGGATTATTAGCGGTGGACAGTTCCTATCCCAACCTGGCACTTATGAAAATAAGTTCCTATCACAAGGCTAATGGGGATGTTGTAGATTGGTACAATCCTTTCGACCATTTTGATAAGATATATATGGCAAAAGTGTTTTCATTCACGGAAGATTACAGGCAATATATTATCAACGCTGATCACATAGAGAAAGGAGGTACCGGTTACGACATCAAGAAGATCTTGCCGCAAGACATTGATCAAGTGCAGCCAGACTATTCCGTTTATCCGACTATCGATAAAAAAACGGCATACGGATTTTTGACAAGGGGTTGCCCAAATAGATGTAAATGGTGTGTGGTTCCTCAAAAAGAAGGAAAGCTATCACCATATATGGATGTGGAAGAAATAGCCATCGATGGGAGAAAGAATCTTATCCTCATGGATAATAACATCCTGGCTTCCGAGTATGGATTACAACAAATTGAAAAAATTGTTCGGTTAGGCGTTCGGGTAGACTTTAACCAAGGACTAGACGCTCGTTTAGTGACAGATGATATTGCCCGACTGTTGGCAAAAGTAAAGTGGATGAAACGTATCCGCTTTGGATGCGACACGCCAGGACAAATAGCGGAATGTGAGCGAGCCACAGCGTTAATTGACAAATACGGGTATAAGGGCGAATACCTCTTTTATTGCATTTTGCTCGATGATTTCAAGGAATCGTTCAATCGGGTGAATCACTGGAAAAAGAAAGGTGGACGGTTCTTGCCCCATTGCCAACCTTACAGAAACTTAGATAACCCACGTCAGGTTATACCACAATGGCAAAAAGACCTTGCTTTTTGGGCTGACAAAAAATGGGTATTTAGAAGTTGTGAATTTAAGGATTTTTCTCCTCGGAAAGAATTTAAGTGTCGTGAATATTTCGACTTGTAATAATATGGCAAAGATAAACAATGTGTTGATAAGAAATCTTTCTGATCATGATCGGGAAGCCATTGAAATAGCGAAACAAGAAACAGGACAGCCAACGGCGAGCAAGGCTTTACTAGCCGTTTGCAAAAGCTATGCCAGGATAATAGGACAACTTAAAAAGAAAAACGAAGAAATTCTCTCCTTGAAAAAAAGAAATGCGGAATTAGAGGATTTATTTTTATCGCTGAGAAAAAATATCGATACCCTAACTTTAGAAGAGAAAGCATAACAGCTAGATCTTTGCTATATTTCTTTTCCCTGTTGTTTTTCCTGTCAATATCACTTTCTGAAAGTTTTAGGCGGTATGTTAGCGGCATAATTTTAATAAGTAATAAAGATGAACAAACATTATTTGCTGCTAACGTTGTTTTCCTGCATTGTAACCCTCTTTATGCAAGGGTGTTCTGGCATGGAAGATACAGAAAGAATGGAAGACAGAAAATCTTTGTCAATCCAAGTCTCTAACGCCTCGATTCAAACGAAGGCCTTAATCGAGGGCAATTATCTACCGGATAATTCCAAAGTAAGTGTATCGCTTATGGAAGAAGGTAATGCGACCTATGATGGCATTACATATAGAAATATTTCTTACACGGCGAAGGGGACTGGAACAAGCCAGAAATGGGAAGCTGCATCCCAAATCTTACTCTCGTCAACAATAGGTAAAGTCTATGCCTATTATCCTTATTCCGCTTCGGTTACAAGTATAACCTCTATACCTGTTGAGACATCCTCGCAAACAGATTATATGTATGCTACTCCTGTTTCGGTTTCTGACAAGGACAATAATGCCTCACTGGTAATGAATCATGCGTTATCCGCAATCCGATTTAGTCTTGTCAAAGGAACTTATACAGGGGCAGGAAAGATTACCGCAATCTCGGTAAAAGGTACGGGAGTTGCGACCGGGGCGGTATTGAACGCTCAAACAGGCCTGATCTCCAATTTCACCGGTGCAAACACTGCTATTTCTTTAGGAAAAAACTTCACTTTATCAAATGTACCGCAAGAGGTTGATGCGATTATCATTCCGACAGGCACAAATGCGGCCATGACATTAAGCATCACTATGGATGGGAAAGAGTACACAGTAGAAACCGATCCTGTTAAGCCTATAAAGGGTACCGTATATAAATACAAATTGACAATCAATTCTACCGGACTTACGGTAGACGGAATCACTGCCGGGGATTGGGAATATAATGAGAAAGGGGAATATACCATAGATTTAGGACATAAGATAATCATAAAAGGAGATCTTACCGATATAGCCATAGCTACAAATGTAGCCAATAATACACTCACCTTAAAAGCCGTTCCCGTAATATACGGCAAACAGGTGAATGAAGTTAATAAATCGGGAACAGCCACCGTAAGCCAAGCAGTGGACGGGGTCAGCGGAATGCGAACTATCACCGTTTCAAATGTACAAAGTGACGTAACATTAACTTTCAATGGTACAGGATATGAAGTCGCATATGCTGGAAATCAAATAGGATTAACAATCAACAAAGTTGTAAATTCAGATGGCTCGGTAACAATAACCGCTACACCTCCTGACGCATCATCTGTTGTTAAGCCCGTAACAGGTAGTGGTACCGGAAATTTAACTCAGACTTTAGATAAAACAACAGGAAAACGTACTATCACGATCAGAAACCTAGGAAGTAAATATACAGTTACTTTTGATGGATGGTACAAACTGAGCTATGCCGGAACAACAACAGGCATAACGATTGGTGCTCCAACAGAAGAAACAAATGGCTCTATTAAATTAATAGCCACTCCAACCGTATCAGGTACAAAGGTCAAGGATGTTAGCGGTAGCGGAACAGGTACATTAAGTCAAATAGTTGATAAAAACACTGGCGTTCGTACTATTACCATTACTGGAATAAACGGGGCATATATTATTAATTTCAATGGTTGCGAAAAAATTGACCCGTGGGAAGATGTCAATTCGGACGGAATATATTATGTAGCGTCTGACGGTTCAAAGGCTTCTTCAGCGTCATCTTCTTGCATAGGAATTGTCCTTGTCGCCAATGGTCATAAGCTCATGATCGAGAAGAACGAGGACTCTAATCAAAGCTACAAAACAGCTGCGTCCGGGAAGAGCAGCACTTACGCTTTTTATTGGGGTGGATATGGTACGGATCAGACCGGCATTACAAATTATGACAAAGTAGATGGAAGTAATGGTTACGGTTACCTAAAACCGGAGTCGGGTTCATACAATGGTACTCCTAACCTTTCGGCAAATGTTACTGCCTGGACAAGCGGGGCTTTATCTGATTGGAAGGGGAAAGCGAATTCCAATGTATTAAAAGGGGTGACTACCGGTGGTGGGTCTTATACTTCCTATGCGACAATTGGCCATGTACTTAAAACGTTCTTAGCTAGTGCTGACGCTAAAGGATATGATGATTGGTATATCCCATCATGTGGTCAGCTTTCATTGATATATATGCACTTGACGAGTGTCAATAACGCATTATCGGCTATTGGTGGACAACAATTCAATACTTCCTACATCTATTGGTCTAGTTCAGAGTATAGCTCCAGCCACGGATGGTACGTGAGCTTCTACGATGGCTACGTGGACAACTACTATAAGGGCAGCTACTATCGTGTGCGGTTCGTCCGGGACATTTAAGCCTTTACTCCCCCTGCCCTTTCCGGGGCAGGGGGTTGTCAGAAAATTAAAGATCTGTTCAAATAAAATTTTAGATACAAAATGGAAATAGTATTCAGATTGGAAACAGACTTATTCAGAAACGAAGAGTTTGAAGTAAAAGGAGAATGGAGTTTTTCCACCTTGCCACGAATGAAAGAAAAGATACACCCTCTTCTTGTCATCAATCAAAAGGAATTTGACATAGAGAAATTCAAAAAAGAAATCATTGAGGAAGAGAGAGAAAGGATAGAAGAAATAGAAGGGAAGAAAAAAATATTGAAAGACTTCATCCATGATTTGCTTGAAGATGTCATGTTCTGGAAAATAAAAGACATAAAATATATGCCTGCGGGGAAAGACAGCACCTCTGTTATTCCTTTGATAATAATCAAATAAATCATTTCCCGTTCACCTTTGGATGAAATCCAAAGGTGAACAAATTTTTAATTATAACATATGGAACTAAAAGACAAGCTAAAGATAGAGAATCCAGATGAGAAAGTAATTAGAATGTACAAGGAAGGACTATTCTTTGTCGCATACAATTACTCCGCTCTACGTTTCAAGACATTCTTCGCACCAAAGGTCAAAATATTAAAACACGAACTAAAAAACGGGAGTTGGTATCTCCGAATAGGGATAAGCGAGAATTCTGTTATGTTGGATGGAATACCAGTCAAAGATGAAAACGGCAAATACAAAATTCATGTAGAAATCGCATCGCCAGAATTAGAAAATAAGGATCTCGAAAGAATAATACCCGATCTAGTTATCACCAAATATAAAAAGGAAGAAGGAAAGAAGGATACGAATAATAACAACAGGGAAAAGAAGATCATCGCCGAACTAGTTTCGCTTAATCTCGCAGTGATGACACCTATGCAGGCTTTAACCGCTATCAACAATTGGCAACAAGCATTAAAAGATACCGATACCAAATGACAAAACATAGGGGAACGTCACTTTACAGAGCGACCGTAGAGTTGACAGCCATGATCGTGAATGTAGTTCGTAAGGCAGACAGAGGATATCGTTTCACGATCGGAGAAGAGATGGTAAAAACAGCCTTTAATCTGACAATGGACTTTTACCAGGCTTATAATGAGAGTGACAACACGAAAAAACTGGAACTTGTAAAAACTTTCATTTACCATCTGGAACAATTAAGAGCATGGCTGGACGTTGCCCATGCACTCGGATTCTTCAATTATAAGAATTTTCCAGTAATAGTAGAACAATGTGCCTCCATCGAGCGACAAGCGGGTGGATGGCTTAACGGTATCGCTAAAGTACCTGTTACAAAAGGGTAACGGGTAAAAAGCGTAATCATATAATTATACATATTCTTATGTCGCTTACCTGCCGGTTACATAACTGGTTAACTGACGATTGGAGAGAAGCCTCCCCACGAGATAAAAAGGTAAGGTTGGCTTCCAACAACTATTGGTCTAGTTCAGAGTATAGCTCCAACAACGGATGGAACGTGAACTTCAACAATGGCAACGTGAACAACAACAATAAGAACAACAACTATCGTGTGCGGTTCGTCCGGGATATGGGAATATGTCCGAAGTGATCAGGAAAATAAAAAGAAGATGAAGAAAACAGATGTTGATGCAAAAGAATTATACCATGGTTATTGTTCGTGCCGTAAGAGAAAACGATCTACGATACAAGAACAAGAATTCTCTATTAATATAACAAAAAACATAACTCAACTAAGGAGCGAGCTGCTTTATGGAACTTACAAACCGCAACCCATCCGCTCATTCCTTGTGTACAAACCAGTCTTGAGAGAGATCTTTGCCCCAGAGTTTAGGGACAGGGTAGATCAGCATTATTTTTCAGAAAAACTAGAACCATTGTTGGAAAAGGAATTGATCTATGACTGTTATTCTTGCAGGAAAGGAAAAGGAACTACCTTCGGTATCAATCGGCTAAAAAGATTCATCGCACAATGTTCCGCTAACTTCAAAAAAGACTGTTATGTGTTGCTTGGTGATATCAAAGGATATTTCATGTCTATCTTCCGGCCGGATTTGTGGGATCGACTGAAAAAATTTGTCGAAGAAAAATATCATGGCATCGATAAGGAAAAATTCCTTTGGCAATTGGAAACATTCCTCTTCCATTCACCATTGGATAATACCATCATTCGAGGAGATAGAAAAAAATGGGGCGATTTGCCAAATAATAAATCACTCTTTGCTTGTGCCGGTGCACCAAAACCAAACGAATTTACCGGTATGTATACTGCCGATATGGATGTTAACGGTCGTGGGCTGACGATCGGCGCATTACCTGCGCAAATGTTAGCGAACTTCTTCCTAAATCCTTTCGATCATCATTGCAAAAGCGGATTAAAGTTACGTTTTTATGGCCGATACGTAGATGATTTCTTTATTGTACACACAAACAAGGAGTTCTTATTGAATATTGTCAAGGACTTACGTGCATTCCTAAAGGAAATGGGATTGGAGTTGCACCCGGATAAAATACAAATACTTCACTACAAACAAGGAATTCCTTTTCTTGGAGCGATTATCAAAGGTAAGGCCCTGCTTCCCGGCAAACGTATTCGTGGTGGTATTCGTAATCTATTCCGGGAAATCGACTCGCTGGATGAATCCATCAAGTATTCCCCGGAAATAGAGGATTACACAAGCCGGATAAATTCCTATTTAGGTATGATGCGACAATTTAACGCAAAACAATATGTACGCAACATGATTGACAGACATCCAAAAATCAAACGGTTCTTTATACTATCCGAAGAGAACCAAAAAGCTATATCTATCCGGAAAGTAATGCGGAAAAAACATGAAACCACATGGAAATTCGCTTTGCGCCAATATCATGAACAATTCAGGAAAAGGTATCGCACTCATCCTTTTCTATCTAAAGAGGATTTATATTATCTGATCTACCACCAGTTATATACTTGAACAAAAATTATTATCAATATCACTTTCTGAAAGTTTTGGGCGGTATGTTTGCCTTAATAATTTATAAACAAAACAACGATGAACCAGAAAATTATTTTACTGACCGCCATATCAATGGCACTCACCGCCTGCTCCAAAGAAGAGCTTTTCACAGGACAAAACAAAGATGTCGAGTTATCCGTTGACGTAAAAAGCAAAAACGAAACAGCGACAAAGGCGATAATAAAAGAAACCTATCTCCCTGATAAGGCTACAATAGGCCTGGTGGTAGAAGCCGCTGCGGGCGGGAACTACGATGGTATCTCCTACAATAACATCCCTTATACGGCGACAGGGACAGGAAATGGCCAGAAATGGGATACTTCATCCTCTGTGCTCCTATCCTCCACAATTGGTAAAGTCTATGCTTACTATCCCTATTCCTCTTCCGTTACGGATATAACAAAAATTCCGGTGTCTACGGAGAATACGGTAGATTATATGTATGCCGAACCAGTCACAGGCATATCAAATAACTCCCCGGTTGCCAAGATTAATATGAAACATGCTTTAGCAGCAATAGGTGTAAAAGTATTGAAGGGAACATATACAGGATCCGCAAATATGACCACAATATCAATAGCCTCTCAAGGTTTTGGTTCGTCCGGGATGTTAGATGCCATTACCGGCACATTGGAAGATATCCAAAATACAGGATCAGACATCACCTGGACTGGAAATATCCCGCTTTCTGTCGAAACGGAAACTATTATGCAGACGGTTATTCCCACTACACTGGAAAATCAAAACATATCATTCAAGGTGATTATAGATGGACAAAGCTATACGACCACAAAGGCTATCGAAGGAGTTTTAAGACAAGGAAATATCTATGAATATACATTGACATTAAATGGTACAGAAATGCGGATCTCATCCACAACCGTAACAAAGTGGGTTACCAATACGGGAAACGGAGGAGAATTAGAAACCGAATGAAAAAAAATATAAAACATGGCACATTTGTCTTATTTTGAGCTTGCGCTTACGGAATATATAACGAATCATCATCCTGAAAAAATAACGGATAAGGATTTTATAAAGGCTAGAGCCGAATATGCGGAAAACACCTTCCAGCAAGTCTCCCATGAAGGCGAAACAGTGGAAGAAGCCTGGGTAAAAGCGAATAGAGTCTTATATCAAGGACTCGTTTTTTCTCTGTATGACGAGATAAGCGATATCATAGATGAATACTTTCCTGAAGTGGAAAAAAACGAGCGACATCTATTCATTATGCAAATGATGGAACTTAATGAAAATGTCTCAAAAAAATATCCACTAGAAGATGATTCTTTCGGGGGAAGCTACGAATATCAACAACTCCATAATGAACTAATCGGGAACATACTAATATACATAGAAAAAAATGGGCTACAATAAGAAAGGCGCACTTATCAATAATATCAATGCCATTAAAACCGCCTTTAAAATAAAAGAGGAAGACAGGATAGCGACAGAGAGTGAAAGACTTGTTCTGGAAACATATACCGGATTTGGAGGCCTCAAATGTATCCTTGACAATCGAGGGGTGGAACAATGGCCAAAGGCAGAACAACCTCTTTACCCTGCCGTTATGGAACTTTACAATACCATCCATCAGCACTCTAAGAATAAAGCCGAAGAAGAAGCTTATAAGAACAGTCTTAAAAATTCCGTATTAACGGCATTTTATACTCCTGAATACCTAATATCAAAAATAGGTGAATCTTTATACAAAGCCACAAATGGAAATATACACTCTCTTATAGATCCTTCCTCCGGAAATGGACGTTTCTTACACGCATTTGATGGGGTCGCCAACTCCAACGAAATAAAAAAGACAGCCTTTGAAAAAGACCTACTGAGTGGATTGATTCTAAAAGCGAAAGAATCCGGAGCAAATGTTTACATTGATCGATTTGAGAAAATAGAAGAATCACTATTAGGGACATTTGACCTGGCCATATCTAATATACCATTCGGAAACTTCAGTGTTTATGATCCAGCTTTTACAGGGGATAAAACTGTACGAGGTACTGCGGCTAAAAAGATTCACAATTATTTTTTCGTAAAAGGATTGGAAACAGTGAAAGAGGGTGGTCTGGTAGCCTTCATCACGACAAGAGGGATAGCGGACTCAGCAGAAAACCAACCTATACGAGAATATCTGATGCACAACTCCAATCTTATTTCCGCAATTCGATTACCTGATGATCTGTTTAACGAAGATGCCGGTATTGAAATAGGAAGTGACCTGATTATCCTCCAAAAAACCACGTACAAAGAACAATTGAATGCTCACGAAGAGCTATTCATCCAAAGCAGGGAATGGAACCTGGAATATAGTGAGGTATCCAAAACAGATACCATTATAGGGATGATAGCGAAAAACCGTTATATCAATGACGGAGATCCAGGGGAACATTACATAGGAGCCCCATATGAAACAACAGACCAATACGGAAAAATAACCATAGCTTTCGATAGCACTGACTCAAATATAGAATTGGAGTTAAGCGAAATACTGCAGAGAGATTTTGAAGCCAATTATCATCCTATACAAGAAAAAATAGACACAATCGAACATCCACAACCCGAAAAAGTAAAGAATGTTCTTGGAAACGAATTAACATCCCTATTCGATCTATTTGATTTAACCGATGAAGAACGTACACAAATAAAAACAACAGGGAAAAGAAAAGCAAGAAAGACAACGCCTAATACATCCATCACGTCCCCTACTCCTAATACCGGGATAAGGGAATATACCGGAGATATCTCTGAAAAACATTTTGTATCCGGACTGTATGTCAATTACGAAGAACAGACTGGATTTTTAAAAAAAGAAAATTCCAAGATAATGTTTCATCCGTTGGAGAATGTAAATTACACTGACGGGGAAATCATGAAGTCATATGTGGAATTACGCAATACATACTGGCTTCTATTCGACATTGAAAGAGAAAGAGAAAAAGAGGAACCAACTCTTAGAGAAAAACTTAATAGGGTTTATGATTCCTTAGTGGAACGGTATGGAGGACTGCGAGATAAACGGATCGCATCGGTTATTATGATGGATCCGGCAGCCACGGATATCCTCCCGTTGGAAAGATATGAAAATGGGGAACGAATAAAAGCTGACATTTTTACGGAACCTGTATCTTTCTCCTTGAAATCCGAAAAAATCCTAACACCAGAAGAAGCCTTACTTAGTTCTATGAACCTATACGGAGCGGTAGATATGGATTATATTGCAGGAATGTCCGGGAAAGAACAAAAAGAGGCCAGGGAAGCTCTACGGGGAATGATATTGTATAATCCAATAAAGAACATATGGGAAACAAAAGAAACTATACTGTCCGGGAACATCTATGAAAAAATAGACCTATTCAATAGTATGATGGACGAGGATACATCCGAAGAAAGAAGGGAAGATATCATGGAATGTGTGTATGCATTGCAACAAATAATACCGGAAAAGATCCCGTATGAAGAAATTGGCTTTAACCTCGGTGAGAGATGGATCGATACGGATATCTATTCCGATTTTGCGACTGAGTTATTCAATACACCTACAACTGTAAATTATATACCTATTAATGATGTGTTTAGTGTAAAAATGTCCTCCTACTCTCCTTCTGCACAATCACTTTGGGGAGTTGGATGGACTATGGATGCGCAGAACATTCTAACAAACGCTTTGCAGAATACATTCCCGGAAATAACTACGACGGAATGGGTAGACGGAAAAAGAAAACAAGTCGTCGATGCGGAAAAAACACAACTGGTAGCTACCAAGATCACGGAAATACAAGAGCGTTTTACAACATGGCTCAACAAACAACCAATAGAAATGAAGGATGCTTTGGCGGAAAAATATAACAGGTTGTTCAATGGTATAGTTCGTCCCAAATATGATGGATCGTTCCAGACCTTTCCGGATCTCGACTTTTCCAAGTTCGACTATAAAGAACTCTACCCTTCACAAAAAGACGCTATATGGATGATCAAGCAAAATGGAGGTGGAATATGTGACCATCAAGTCGGAGCGGGTAAAACCATGATCATGTGCGTGGCTGCGCATGAATTAAAGCGAACGGGGCTGGCGCACAAACCTATGATTATAGCCTTAAAAGCCAATGTCCATGAAATAGCGGAAACATATAAAAAAGCCTACCCGGAAGCTAAAATCCTATATCCTGGAAAAGATGACTTCAAACCTGAAAATCGAGAACAGATATTTCAAGACATAAAAAATAACAATTGGGATTGCGTGATCCTGACACATGATCAGTTCGGGAAAATACCGCAATCGCTCGATACGCAAAGGAATATTTTAGAAAGAGAGATAGAAGATACACAAGCAGCCTTAGATGTGATACGAGAAAATGGTGGAAATGTATCACGTGCGATGTTAAAAGGCCTTGAAAAAAGGTTGTCATCCACACGCACCAAATTGGAAAAGACAATAGACTCGATCAGAAAACAAAAAGATGACACAGTCAGTTTCAGAGAAATGGGAATCGACCATATTTTCGTCGATGAGTCGCATCAATTCAAAAATCTCGGTTTTACTACACGTCACACGAGGGTAGCAGGTCTTGGTAACACGGAAGGTAGCCAAAAGGCATTAAACTTACTGACCGCCATCCGGGAGATCCAAAGCAAAACCGGACGGGATCTTGGAGCTACATTCTTATCCGGAACAACTGTTTCAAACTCGTTGACCGAACTATATTGTTTATTTAAATATTTACGGCCAGAAGCATTAAAAAAACAAGGTATCACCTGTTTTGACGCGTGGGCGGCTATCTATACCCGCAAATCCACAGAATTTGAATTCTCAGTCACAAACAATATCATACAGAAAGAACGTTTTCGATATTTCGTGAAAGTTCCGGAACTTGCCGCTTTTTACAATGAGATAACCGACTATCGTACATCTGAGATGATAGGACTGGATCGACCGGAAAAAAATACAATCTTCGTAAGCATTCCACCAACACCGGCACAAAAAGAATTTACCAAGCGGCTAATGAGATTCGCACAAAACGGAAATGCCACCTTGCTCGGAAGACCACCGTTAAGCGGTGAAGAAGAAAAAGGAAAAATGCTAATAGCGACGGATTACGCTCGGAAGATGGCCCTAGATATGCGAATGATAGATCCTTACAAATACGAAGGCGAAACAAATAATAAAGCCAGCACATGCGCTGAAAGAGTTCATTACTATTACAAGAAATATGACACAGTAAAAGGTACTCAATTCATCTTTTCCGATCTTGGCACGTACAAACCAGGAGAATGGAATATCTACTCCGAGATAAAAGAGCAACTCGTCAGTAATTACGGAATTCCTAAAGACGAGATACGTTTCATCCAAGAATGCAAAACAGAAAACGCAAGAAAGAAACTCATTCAAGATGTGAATGACGGAAAAGTCAGGGTTATTTTCGGAAGTACTTCCACATTAGGAACCGGTGTAAACGCACAACAACGGGCGGTCGTGGGACATCAGCTTGACGTTCCCTGGAGGCCTGCCGATCTTGAACAACGAGAAGGACGCCTCATACGGAAAGGAAACCTAGTAGCGAAGAATTTCACAGGGAACAAAGTGGATATCCTTATTTATGCCACCGAACAAAGCCTGGACGCATATAAATTCAATACCTTACAAACTAAACAAACATTCATATCACAGCTGAAAAATGGTCAATACGGAAGCCGGACAATGGACGATGGAGGATTCGATGAAAAGTCAGGAGTTAACTTCGCCGAATATGTTGCTATGCTTTCCGGAAACCAAGATTTACTTGAAAAGACAAAATTAGACAGGCAGATCAAACAATTGGAAAGAGAAAAAATGCTATATACGAAAGATACCAATCGTATGGAGAGGGATATTTCCGAACTATCAAAAAATAAAAATAGCTTAGAGGCCGCTATCAAGGACATGAAAGAAGACCATAAAACATATATGTCAAATATGTCCTATAAATTCACAGATAAAGATGGGAATAGACTCTATGGAAAAGAAATAGGAAAATATCTTTCCTTGTTCCGGAACAGGGAAATTGAGAGTAATATGATGATCGTAGGGGAATACAACAACCATCGAATTTATGTAAAGAAAGACTCATACGAGAAAACAACATTCGGAATAATCGGGGGAAGCGGTCGCCAATACACTACGACCAGCGGGAACCTTCCAACCGCCTACGAAAAAGCAGAAGAATGGATTTGCTCTATCGGGAAAAATCTTGAAGAGCGTGCTAAAACGAACGAAAAAAAACTGGATACTATCTATAAATCCATAAATGAACTAAGCTTGTCCCTGTCCGATCGGAAATGGAACAAAGACGAGAAACTTTCAGAACTGAAACAAAAATCATTAGATCTGGAAACAAAAATAAAGAAAGATCTCCAAGAGATAGAGAATAAAAATCCGCAAAATATAAAAATTACCGATATAGAACATTTCTGGGACAAAGATAACAAAGAGTTCATCAAAGCGATAGTCAATGGAGAAAAGAGAACGGTATCCCTCAATGAAAGGGACAGTAGGGAATTAAAATTCGGAAATACTCAACTTGAAACGATGGCCCGAAACATTTTCATTTGGAGGGATCCTAAAAATATAGACGAAAATACATCCTCACATGATCTATGTACTTATTTTTCTCAATTTGTCGGGGAAGAAGTCAATATAAAAAAACATACCGGTACTATCGAATCCGTCGTCACAACGAAAAATGAGGAAGTTGTGATAACACTTAATAAAAAGAACGGAGAGGAAGATACTTTTTCCGTGTCAGACCTGGACAAAGATGTAAAGATTCTATCAACGAAAGAGGAAATCAATAGCGGTAGATCATTTGGAAGATAAGAACAATAGGGGAAAGAGTCAATAGTATTCTTTTCCCTGTTGTTTTTTTCGTCAATATCACTTTCTGAAAGTCTTAGGCGGTATATTCGTTTCATTGTTTTACATTAATAAATAAAAGAGTATGAATAAAAAGGAATTAATAGCTTCGGTAGCTCTAAAAGCAAAAAAAACACAAGCGGAAGTAAAAACAGTACTTGATATCGTATTATCAGAAATTAGCGACACCTTACAAAAAGAAGAAGAAGTTGCACTCCCTGATTTCGGAGTATTCAAGTTAAAAACTGTACCTGCGAAAAGAAAATATGTACATTTATTGAAAAAGGAGGTAGATATCCCAGAAAAAAAGAAAGTGGAGTTTAAACAATACTCTAACATTATGTTGTATTCACAAAAATATCAATGACATGTTTAACGCAACAGTAATAGGAAATCTTGGCAATGACGCTGAGATCCGGACAGGAAAAGAGAATAAGAACTTTCTAACATTCTCTATAGCACATAACGAGAAAAAGGGTGACGATAAAGTTACTAGATGGATTGATTGCATCTATCATAAGGAGAATATGGCTGAGTTTCTGAAAAAAGGGAAAAAAGTATTCGTTCATGGTAGTGTAACTATAAAAGAGTACAACGGTAGGGAAACAATAACAATTAACGTAAAAGAGTTAGAATTACTATGATTCTGTCTGGCGTACTCACTGCTAACGAAATAAAGAATAAGGAAGCAGTTAAAGTCAATAAAAATACTTACGTCTTAGTTGACAAGAAAAAATGCACACCGGCTTATAGAATGAAAGTCAAGGAAAAATATGCTTCTTGCACGGGAAAAACATCTGTGAGGGATATAATTTAAGAAAAGGGGGGAATCCCCTTTTCTCATTTAATATTCATACATTTATATATAACATACAGCTATATATATAAATATTCATACGACTATTTCACAGATATTATTTGATAGTATTATTTATTATCTATATCTTTGCAACCGAAGTAAAGAGAGATACAAACTTAAAAAAGATAATATTATGATTATGAACGGAATAAAAAAAAGCCAATCTATGAGTCAAATAAATATTATGTTTCCTGATATGTCTAATACATTCGCAGATTTTTTCTGTGGCTGTGGAGGCCTGTCCTTGGGATTCATTCAAGCGGGATTGAAATGTATCTCTGCCATGGATATTGCTCATGAAGCCATATCTACATATTGGTATAACCTTTGCTATAAAGGTTGGAGCCATTTATATATTCCTACGACAACAACTCAACAGCAAATGAAAAAGTTCATGAAATATATGGGAGATGGTACTACGGGAAATAGGCTTTTTAAAAATGGAATTCCGGATAATTGGTTGTCCGTATCGAGTCCAATGCCATGTTTGAACCTCTTCTTGTGGAGTATATTGGATCTGGAACCCGAAGAATGGATGGATATAATAGATGTTCGCCCTGGTGACATACGTATATTTGCAGGAGGCCCACCATGCCAAGGATTCAGTACCGCTAATACTTCCAGGAACGAATATGACAAAAGGAATCAGCTACCGTTACGATATATTTATTACGCAAAGATATGTAAGCCAGAGATTGTCTTTATGGAAAACGTACCTGGCCTATTGTCACTCGGTAGGAAAAAAGGAGAAAAAGAGGGGCCGTTCGTTCACTGGATTCGTGAAGCATTTGATGAAGCCGGTTATGAAATGAACTATCAAGTACATGATGCCGCAGACTATGGTGTCCCACAAAGGCGTAAAAGAGTAATATTTCTAGCTCATAGAAAAGATGTACCCCACTGGCGCAACTTTCATATGGAGAAAGAATTTGGAAAGGAAGGGATGCCTTGGGTTCGTACAATAGAAGCTATTGGGGATTTACCACCGATACAAGCCGGCGAATGTTGGGGAACAAAAGGTAAGAACCCTGTAATACATCCTTACGGATACAATAAAAGGGATGGTTATGTTATTTGTCCCTCATGTTTAAAATACAATCTTCAAGAGAGGAAAACTTGTCATCATTGCAATTACGATTTAACAACCTCAATAATAACAGGAGGAGTTCTTCGACTACCAGGATTAGGTACCCTTATCGACACAAAGGTAGATATCGACAATTCAATGTTGAGAAAAATGTTTTCAGAAAAGTAATATGAAAGTTTATCGCATGAATGGAAGTCGTGGTAAATTACCATATATAGTTGTATAGATATAAATATTTTAAAACATACAAATACATAACTATATGTTTATATATGTATTTTTACTGGTATTATTTGGTAGTATTATTTATTGTCTATATCTTTGCAAAAGAACATAAGGGATGTTCATGTAAGGAATATGGAACCATTGATAAGATTAAGGGGCTGCAAAGGTTGTAGTGGTGATCTCCACGCCTATATGTCCTGTGATAAAGATAATGTGCGAAAAGCTTTGGGATTGGGGATAGCCTGTACCGGATTTACCATACTATCAAGGGCACTAGACATTACAAGAATGTGTATATAACCACATTCTTTTGAATATTAATCATATCTTTGTAATATGATCAAACGAACTAAGAATGAAAAAAGACTATGGTACATGCAGTATGTTTCAACAAGAAATACATGACAGGTGAAAAATACACCAGAGTCATTGAAGAAATTGGAGCTAACGATGGAGGTACTCTGATCGGATCAATGGACATATTCAATTGTCTTGAGTCTTTTCCTTCCGGAGACATCTATCGCAGTCTTATATGGAAAGAAAATTTAGATACTGAGATTATAGACTGTGGAGAGGATATTGAAAAATTCATATATGTAAACAAATACGGAATAAATAAAAAAGAAGATATGGAATACGAGGATTTGATACAGTTACATCAGGAAGGTAAGATTGGAACGCTAGAGTTTGTCGAACGCCAGGAAGACCTAACGGATATGTGGCTAGAATGGCTGAAAGAAAACAATAGGGAAAAGAATGAACTTTCAGCTAATGAGTTTATGCAATATATAGATGAATACATGATGTCCCATCAAGAGCAACCTGTATAAGCATGGAAAAGAAATACAAAAAAAATACCGATCCCATTGTTGGCAAATTACAACCTCAAGCTAAAGAACTGGAAAATGTAGTGTTAGGAGCATTGATGTTGGAAAAAGAGGCCTATTATATTGTAAGTGATATATTGAAGGCTGATTATTTCTATGATAGGAATAATCAGAAAATATATACGGCAATAGCAGATCTAGCCATGCAAGGACAGCCGATAGATATGCTGACAGTGATGGAGCAAATGAGGAAAAACGGAACGTTGGAGGATATCGGTGGAAGTTATCGACTGGCTGAGTTGACTGGAAACGTGGCCAGTTCTTCTCACATAGAAACCCATGCTCTTATCATTGCACAAAAGTATATGGCAAGACGAATGATTACGTTCGCTTCTCGTTTGGAAGAAAAAGCCTTTGATCCAACAGTTGACATATACGAGCTGATGGAAGAAACCGAAGGGGAGCTGTATGAAATGTCTAAGCAAAATATAAAGCAGGACATGGAACAGATCGATCCTACCATTAAGGAAGCTGTTTCCATAATGGAAACAGCGGCAAGTAGAGCGGATGGCATGAATGGACTCCCTTCCGGGTTCCGGGAATTGGACAAAATCACATGTGGATGGCAAAATTCAGATCTCATAATAGTAGCGGCCAGGCCAGCGATGGGAAAAACAGCATTCGTCTTATCTATGGCATGCAACATCGCTGTAGACCATAAAATCCCTGTAGGTATATTCTCTTTGGAAATGAGTAAGGTGCAGCTTGTCAATCGGCTTATTTCCAACGTATGTCAAATAGAAGGGAATAAGATAAAAACCGGACAATTAATAGAGGCTGAATGGTATCAATTTGACCAAAGAGTTAAGAATTTGTATGGCTCACCTATATATATAGATGATACTCCCAGTCTTTCAATCATGGAACTCAGGACTAAAGCACGTAGGTTTGTCAAGGAAAAAGATATCAAGATTCTATTTATTGACTACCTTCAATTAATGAATGCCGGTGGTATAAAAACAAACAATAGGGAACAAGAGATCAGTACTATTTCCCGTTCCCTAAAAGCCCTGGCCAAAGAACTCAATATACCAATCATTGCACTATCGCAACTGAATCGTAACGTGGAATCGAGAACTGGCGACAAACGTCCGCAACTATCAGATCTCCGAGAATCGGGAGCGATCGAGCAGGATGCGGATATGGTTTGTTTCATTCACCGCCCGGAATACTATAACAATACTGAAGATGAAAACGGAAATTCTTTAATAGGAATAGCCGAGGTCATAGTGGCCAAACACCGTAGTGGTGGTATAGGTGTGGCAAAAATGCGTTTCAAGGGAGAATTTGCCAAATTTGCCAATATGGATGAATACTTCACTCCTCTTGAAGAATTTACATCTGGCAAAAATAACGGGGAACCTTTTTAAAGTTTCCCGTTATTCTATTTCCCTATTCCTAATGAAGGAGCCAAATTGTTAACAAAGAACTTTCTTGCTTAGCCTCATGAAATCCACATAAAGAAAAATGATAACAAAACATAGTGCTCTGAAAATTCTATGTTTTTTGTCCCATTTAATATTTTATCTCTATGATAAACAAGAGTATATAAAATAGATCAAATCAAAGGCTTCTTCAGCGTCATCTTCTTGCATAGGAATTGTCCTTGTCGCCAATGGTCATAAGCTCATGATCGAGAAGAA
>OGYJ01000272.1_pt1 | contig 50370 bp, 51 predicted proteins | sample 1576531 | NCBI WGS metagenome assembly OGYJ01 (sample SAMEA3541574, study PRJEB24748) | human gut metagenome | biome: human gut; feature: human-associated habitat; material: faeces | place: China | collected 2012 | reverse complement strand
CGGCAGGCAGTTACGTCCCGGCACACACCATCGAGTACAAAAAGACGATGACCGTGATCTATAAATTCGACAAATTCAATTTCTCCAACGACAGGGTTTTGCTGATCGAAATGGTCGAAGACAACGGGGAACGGGGACTGTTCTTCAGGGTGACATCATCCACATTCCTGAAGGCGCGAAAAATATAAGAAGAGGGGCGGTTTCGCCCCTCCCCATTTTTTACCTGCACTCAAACGTAAAAATGTTATAAATAACATTAATTGTGGATTATCGTTTACCGGAAAGTGCAGTACAGGTTGGTCTGTTGCCATAATTATCTATATTATCTCACATTTCAATTTTGAAATACCGCATCACTGCCCGAAAGTTATCCTGAGCCGTGCGGCAGGTATCCAGCAGGTATTCGTGGGCTCGATCCCACTCGTGCAGCCCCCGGTAGTAAAACAGCTTGAGATCCTCGTCGATGATGAAGGGCACGACGCGGTTGGCAAGACACTCCTTGAACATGATAAGCCGCCCCACGCGACCGTTGCCGTCTTGGAAAGGGTGAATGCACTCAAAAGCATGGTGGAACGCCACGATGTCTTCAAGAGTTTTATTCGTAAGGGCATTGTAGTGAGAAAGCAGCGCCTTCATTTGCGCTGCGACCTGCTCGGGCGGCGTGGTTTCCTGTCCCCCGACCTCATTGGGAAGTTTCTTATACTCCCCGACGCGGAACCACGTGCGGCGACTGTCGGAGGTGCCTGCCTTGAGAATGCGGTGCAACTCCTTGACGAATGCTTCGGTCAGGCGTCCGGAAGCAGCCTTGTCGATTACCAGGTCGATGCAGCGGAAGTGGTTCGAAGTCTCGATCACATCATCCACGTTGACCGCCTGATCCGTAACGCCCAGCGTATTGGTCTCGAAAATATGACGAGTCTGCTCCTGCGTGAGCCGGCTGCCCTCGATATGGTTGGAGTTGTAGGTCAACTCGATCTGAACACGGTGGTAGATGCCGCCCCGGAGCTGCATGTCCTTCTGCTCTTTCAGGATGTTGAGCAGCGGATTGTCGCTGTGGGGTTTCTCCTTGCCGCGCCGCGGGCGCACGGCATCCTCCGGGATATTCCACGTCTTGCCCGTTAAGAAGGCCCCCTTAATCTTACCTACGGCGCACCAGTTGCGCACCGTACGCTCCGACACGACCCATCTTCGGGCGATCTCACTGACCGAAAAATAATTCATACGATTTCATTTCTGCCGTTATCGGCAAATACCTTACATCTCCAACGACAAAGATAGCATTTTTTTGCCGATAAAGCAAATGCCCCGGGCTTGGACAGGGGTTACAACCGTGCAGGTTTCATCAGGAATCATCAACGGGTAGCAAGCCCGAACATAACCTAAGGCACTGGACATAGGCGCTTCTGTCTCGATAAGGTCTCAACTGACAAAACAACCAACAGGCTGCTTACACTTTTTATTTCCCCAAAACATGCAGATCGCAAAATTTTATGGCAGATACAGCAGATTAGGATTTTTGACTATATTTTCACAACAAAAAAGCACATAAACAATTAAAGTACAATATGTTATAAAATAAAAATGCAGAATTGGTAACACAGCCTGACCAAACCGCGAGGTCGATATTGGATAATTAACAGTTAATCAATATCCTGTGCAACAAAAGCGCAAAAATGGTAACACTGATGAGAGCAAAACTCAAAAAATACACATAAAAATATGTATATCAGTAAATTGCAAATATAATATGCAAAAATGGTAACACACAAACATCCCCAAATATCTTATGTTATTTCAAAAATATCAGCATGTTGCAATACAAAAAACGCAAAAATGGTAACACAGACCATAAAAAAGAGGGGAATTTGCCCCCGAATCAATATTTCAAGCGCAAAAATGGTAACACACATTAAGAACAATTTTTGCCATAATAGCCGGTAGACACGAAAAACTGAAACTGCAACACTCTTTTCCCTATTGCGAATAAACAAAATTCCTTTTCCCCTCGCGCGTACGCGCTACGCGCGCATACGCGTAAGATTTTGAGTTCATTTTGAGTTCTATTTTGTATAAAAGAAGAAAAATATATAAATATATTTTTCTGATTATATATAAGGTATACAAGCGCAAAAATGGTAACACAGAGCTACAAAATTGGTAACACTGAAAGGGGGTTCGCGCGCAAAAATGGTAACACTGAATTTGAAAAAACGCAAAAATGGTAACACTGAACTGCCCCAACTTACATTTTAGCATCCCGCAGGAGGATATCTTAAACGACAACAGCTCTGAAGCAATGCTCCAGAGCTGTCAGCATATGAGCGGACTGCCATTACGCCGCAAAGCGCTGCGGCACGATGTTCAACTCGTAAAGTTTCGCCACCAGCGCCTCGCAGAGAACCCGCGCCATGTTCACTTCGACGGCGTTGCCGATGAACTTCTTCTGCTCGCCCTGTGTGCCGATCAGTACGTAGTTCTCCGGGAAGCCCATGATCCGCTTCAGCTCCGGAATGCGCAGCATCCGCATCCGGATGTCCACGAGTCCGTACAGTGCCATGAACTCCTTTATCCGCACCAGCATCGGCGTATCTTCCGGGTAAATCTCGTAAACCAACGTTTCGTTCTCCAGCCTGATGAACGAGGGCAGCTCCTCGCCAACCGCTTCGGCCGTTACCAACTGCGGCGGCCGCTTGTCCATGCGGGCGATCAGCGTGAAACACGGCCGATCGGTAGCGGTACCCGCCGAGGCGAACTGCGGGTTCATCAGGTATTGCCATTTGCGGTTGGCAGTCGCGGTCTGGGCCGGAGCATCGAGCGAACTGCCGACGTTGCTGAAGTTGGTGTTCATGATCCACGGCGTGACGAGCCGCTGCTTCGGGTTCGTCATGACGGCCGGAGCCGGGCCGTCCGTTCCTGACGTCTGGCCGCCGCCGGAATAGTAGTTGGCGAAGAACGGACGCACCAGTTGAAAACGGTCTTTCGTCGTAACCGTCGGTGACGGCCGCTCGATCGACGAGTTGAACCCGTTGCCGTAGTAGGCCGAGACGAAGGCGTGGTGATCGCGGCAGGTGATCGCGCCCGCGGGCGCATCGACGGCAGTGCATTTCCCCTCCGGAGATCCGCCGAAGTGCTTGCAGAGGTAGTACACCTTTGCCACACCGAGACGGTTCTGCGTCGCCACGGTCGGGCACGGTTCGTCGATGCCGGGTGCGACATACTTCCCGGACTGGTTCATCGAGTTGTATTTGACGAGGAACGCTTCGCGCCCGCCGGCGACGAACTTCACCAGCCCCGCGTGGATGCGGGCAAGCGATGCCTCCACGAGCGGCCGCTTCCGGTCGAAGATCGACTCGCCCTCGTCCTCAAGGTCGAGGACTTCCCGCACTGGCCGCCACTTGCGAAGCTGCTGACCGAACAGGTCGCCCTGTGCCGGGTTCTTGGTGTGAGTCGGTTTCGGAAAGACGATCGGAAGGCCGCGGCGGGCGAAGATCCCGAAGAACCGCCGGCGGGAAGTGTACGCCCCGAAGTCGGCGGCGTTCAGGATGCGGTGGCCGAAGTCGTACCCGTAGCCTCGCACGTTGTCGATCCATTTCCGGTACAGTCGCCCGGCATCCCTGCTGACGGGCTTGCCCCGCTCGTCCAGATCGCCCCACGACATAAACTCCTCCACGTTCTCGATTTGGATGTAGTCGGGGTTCAGCGCCTCGATGTAGCGGAACAGGTGTTCGGCCAGCGTGCGGCTGTCGGCGTCGCGCGGAAGGCCGCCTTTGGCCCGCGAGAAGTTCGTACACTCCAGCGAGGCCCAGAGGACGACGAAGGCATCCGGATACTGGCGGCGCATCCGGGCCGCATGGGCCGCGAGTGGCCCCAACTCCAGCGTACGGATGTCCTCCGTGTAGTGTAGCGCGTCGGGGTGGTTGGCAGCGTGCGAAGCGATAGCATTCGCATCGTGGTTGACGCAGGCGATCACCTTGGCGCAAGGATCTCCGGCATGCCGCGCAAAGTGTACCCCGGTCGAGGTGCCACCCGCACCGCAGAAAAGGTCGATGTATATAACTTTGATTGCCATTTTAGAATAGTTCGGGATGTTCGTCTGGTAGCTGCACGCCCATCCGCCGAAGGGCATAGCGTAGCGTGTAGCCGTTGTTGGTGTAGTTCATTGCCATTTGGTAGAGTTTCGGATGTAGAGTGTACAGTATGTGAAAGCGCCTCCCCCCCCCTCCGAGGTGTGCGCCGAACCCGCAGAATACGCAGCCGGTTCGGGTAATGCCCGGTATGTCGTAAATCGGGCAATAGGGTATGTCGAATCTGTGAATGTAGTCCCGGCAGTCCGCGGCAGTCCAGATCGACAGCGGGGCGCTGTGAACCTTGCGGGGATTATCCGAAAAGACGTTGCACCCGCCGCGACGGACATACATGGTTTGCCGCAGTTTGCTTTCGTCGGCCATCGTGCCGACCATCCCAAGGCTCTGTGTTTGGGCGTTGAATTTGCGGAAAGGCCGCTTTTTCAGTATTTCGCAACACTTTTCCGAGGTCATATAAGGCTCACTTATCAGGTAGCGCCATTTTTCTGAGAGTACGCCGGCCCGGCGTACTCCGTCGCCGTAGAGCCTATATGTCCGTAATTTGTCGCTGTTGGTCGTCCGAATATTTCGGACAGCTTGCGCCTGCTCTTTGCTTACAAGAGGAAACCCATATCGGGCCATGACCTCGCGTGGGGGCATGGCCGGGTGGATGATCTCGATGTTATCCGTATGCCGCACGAACCGGACGATTTCCGGGTATTCGTTACCTGTTGAGCAGAACACGCCCTTCATGTTAGGATCGACGAACCGGCGAGCCAAGTCGAGCAGGACGGTTGAGTTTAGTCCGCCGGAAAATGATACGTAGGGCGTGCGGTCGTGCTCTTTGCAGTAGGCAACGAACGTTTCCATGGCGTAGCATGTGTGGTCGATCTTTTGATTGAGCGGCCACGCCTGACGAGTGCGAAGGTCAGATAGAGTAAGCGGTTTCATGTAAAAATAAATTTTGATTTCGAACCGGTATTTCATAGTTGCACCAAATACACTCCTGCATGAGCGTACCGCTGCCATTGACGATGTTAGAGCGGATGTTGTTACGTTTCATCGGGAATTTGATTTTATGCCAATCATCATAGAGATAATCCATAAGCAGGCAATCATATCCACTGACCATTGCGAATCCTTTTATTTGATGAAGTTTCCAAGCCAGCCGTTCGTGATCTGCATCCGTAAAGTCGAACAGGTAGTCTCCACCCTTATGTTTACTCCCGCGGCTTTCCAAAGGATACGGTGGGTCGCAATAAAAAAATGCCTCCGGAAAGTCGAGCTTGTCGATTGCGGCAGAGAAGTCGCTGTTGATGATCTGGAAGTTGCGGCGGATTTCCTGCGCTACTTCATGAAGTTTCTCAACTCCGTTTTTCCATCGGCTGACTGTTTCTCCTCCCTGTGCGTTCACGTGTTGTTTGGACATGTGCCACCCTTTATTTTGTCGTTGCACACCCAGTCCGAAGAACGACTGCCGCACACGGACATAGAACCGTCGAGCGCGTTCAAGGTCTGTGATTCCTTCAGCCCCCCCCCAGCATTTCCGGTATTCGAGTTCAGAGCATGGAGTCAGTTCTAACATCCGGATGAGTTCATCTTCATGTTCGCGGAGCTGCTCGAAGAAGTTGGTTATTTCGCCGTTTATTTCGTTGGCTGTCCGAATGACATTGCCTCGGTAGTTCAATGATACGACCATCGATCCCGCGAAGAGATCGACGAGGTGAGTGAACTTCGGTGGAAAATTCTCGTAGAGATATTCTATAAAAGAAAACTTGCCACCGAAGTAGTTGAAGGCTATCTTTTTGCTATTGTTGCCGCTCATTGTTTTGGAAGGTTGTAGTGCCGACGTTCGGCGGCTGTTAATTCGGTTGTAAATTCGAAGTTATACACCCACACAAAGGGGTTCTTTTCCCAAATTCCGCGATCTTCGAGCCTTTCCATTAGAGTCTGGAAACTGGCGATTGCGTTGCTACAATGCGGATAGCCGTCTACGAGTTCTTCTTTGGTAAAATGTAGTTCCGGGCAATAGTGGACGTAATGCCCCTCGATGGAGGTAAACGGTCGTACTCCCTCTCGCTTTGCAGCTTCTTCGGTGATGTCTTGTAGCCGTTCGCCATGCCGGGCTGTTATCCGAAGGAAGTAGCGGGCCATCCGCGCCGGCATGGATTGCTTATTTCGCCAGAATCCGGGTTTGTCAAGGTATTCTCCATATCCGAGTTCTTGCAGGGCTTGAATGTCTGCCGGATCGTATTTGTAAAATACTCTATCAAGACCCAAAGGGTGCGGAATGTACGGCTCTTTGATAAAGATAACTTCGCCGACCTTGTACCGGGGACGAACGAGACGGCGGCGAGCAAGAAGGTCTGCGCGACTACCATCTGGAAGGATGAAATCGCCGCGAGGATTGAGCAAATAATCGTCTGGCTGCGGGTCTGTCAGCCGACGTGTTTCCGTCTTGTGCCGCGCAACGACTTCGCGCTGCAATTCTTCGAGAAAACCGATGCTTTTCATAGTTTCTTTCGGTTAAAATGTTCGATGATTTCGTCTTTGGTAGCTTTGTGGCACAGTTGCTTCGGTGCTACTGCTGCCATCCATTTAGCCCGGATGTCGCTGGCCCACGGTATCAGAACCTTGAACCATTCACCGGCCATAATCAGCCGTTCCCCGGTTTCAGTCTGTACGGTATCTTTCAGCCTTTCGAAGCGGATGACGGCGTGAGCGACGAACCATTGCTCGCGGTCGTGGTCACTGTTCATGGCCGCCAGTGCCTTGAACATTTCGATATTCTCGCCACAGTCGTAGAAGTCGTGCCCGAACCATTCTCTGGCACTCTCATCCAGTTCCATCCATAAGGCGGCGTTCTCGTCGGTATCGGCCACGAGGAAACAATGTTTGCTGTCTCGTCCTCCGCGGATTCTCCAGCCGATACCGTTCATCCATTTTTGAAGTTCGATTTGCTGCTGCTCGTCCCGAACGAGTATCATACACGAGGTCTGAAAATTCATTGTCTACCTCCTTTCTTCGCAAGTTGCTCCAGTAGTTCATCCACTTGATCCAGCGCGGCGGTCGCCGGAGCTGGAGAGCCTTTTTCGATGAACACCGGTAAAAGATGAACGGCAGCCCATGCACGGAAAGCCTCGCTGTTTGAGGTTCCGGTGTGAGACCACGGCCCGGCAGGCGCATCATCGCGGAGCATCTGTCCGTCACCCGTTAGCAACCAGAGTTTGTCCACCTGCGGAAATTTGGAAACGATGCGTTTGGCTACATCGAGCGAGATTCCATTGTTTCCCTTTTTAATCTGGTAAAGGTTTTCACCGCGGGGCAAGCCGATGTGTCGGGCAAATGCATTCACCGTCAGCTTTGATTGCTGGATGACCATTTCGATTCGCTGCCAATCGGTCAGGATTTCGTTCTTTGCCTGATTCTGTTTTGATTTGTTGTTTTGCATAGGATTGAATATTAGATGATTAAAATGATAGTTGCGTAGGGGTGAAAGGTTCCGGTTCATCCGGTTCGTCCGGGTTTTCTGTGTAACTCCGTGAGGTGTCGAGGTCGATGCCGTAATTCTCGCAGATCATTTTGTAGTCGAAGGCCATAGCCGTTGTTGTTGTTCGCCCTTTGACCGTATCTCCGGCCGGAACGAATCCTGTCGGGTTCTGGATGACTTTGAAACTCTCGCACTTTTTCGTGCCGAGGAATTCCCGACTGTGCTCCAGATAGTATTTCAGCGAGTCGCGGGGTATCTTTTTGCTTTCGGAATCTCGGCTTTCCTTGGCGTATAGCTGCGATATACGGAGGAATGATAGGGATAGGTAGCGTGTTCCTTCCGGCAGCTCCAGCGGTGTTGCTGATTCTTTGATCGGAATTCCTCTTTTTTTGGCCGCTTTGATGTGGTAGTCTACGCCGATCCATATTTTTCCGGATGATGCAAGGATATCGACCGTTTCCCAGAATCCGGCGAGTTCGTTGTTTTCGTTGGTCTTGAGATTCTGCGTTTCGCACATTCTTGTAACCATTGGGAGTATTTCGGTGTATGTGAAAGGCAGGTGAAGCAGATGCTCGATACTGCGGAAAGCCGCGGTGATCGACACCCAGTTCCTGAAGGTGCGATCCTCGATGATTTTGCCTACGAATGCCACGGAGAAGTCGGCGGCGGTTTCGTCGTACATGTGGCGGTAATTGCTGCGGAACTGATTGCGGTGCTTGAGCAGCCCCCCGGTTAGGTGGGTCAGGCCGCGCTTTTCGATCAGCTTGAGTTCGTTGTACCTCCTTTTCTCGTCATCGGAAAAGGTCGTCTTGGAGAAGGTGAGAAATACCAGTCGGGAAAAAAGAGCGATGTCTGCTGTCGGCATTTCTTGCCCGCTCAGTATCACGCCGCAATCCACGGCCGTAGTTTCCCGCTTTTTATCGTTGTCCATGTTCATGCGGGAGCGGCCGGCACCGTCCCATAAGCCCTTCAGGAATTCCCGTTTCTCGATGTCGAGCGTGTTTTTGTACTCGTCGATGTGGACGATCGCATTAGACACCTCGGCCACGGCCTCGGCAAGCGCCGCTTTCGTCGTATTGTTGATGTTCGGCGCTATATAGGACGGGATAAAAAACGATGTCAGCGAATGGGCGAGTTCGGATTTCCCCGAACCTTTGGGGCCGAAGAGGTTCAGAATCGGGAATGATGTCGTGACATTCACGACGAGATCCCGGAAGAGCGACGCGATCAGGAAGCAGAGTCCGACCTTCGCATTATCGCCGAACACCTCGATGAGTCGTGTCGCGTAGTCGTTGAGCGTTATGTCATTGGTAATCGCATAGACGAAGCGCCGCTGAAATTGGTAGCTTTGCGGGTCGTCTGCCGTATCTTTGGAACATCCCGGCAAATAGAAAAGCTGCCCGCGGACGTTCACCAAGCCGAAATCATTGGCTTTGACGAAGTGCCCTTCATCCATTGCGCCGTTTCCCCATGCGTATATTTGGTGCCGTTTCTGCCAGCCGAGCTGTTTGATTTCGTCGGCCGAGGGAGTCCCGTCGAACAGGTATTTTTTGAGTTTGGTCAGTTCGCCCTGTCCGGCTTCCCAGATGTAGTTGCCTTTCGATTCCGTACGGATGCGGAAGTCGGCAAACGATACGAGCGAACGCTGATCGAGTTTGATGACTGCTTCCTCTCCTTTGTCGTTCCGCATCCGGAACAGACGCCGGGCGTTCTGGTCGTCTTTGACATGGACGATCGGTTCGAGGATGAAGTTCGACCAGCGGACATCGGCATTTCCTCGTCCGGCACCGTAATAACTATTGTGTGAGATATAGAACCCGTATTCCGAAATCATGTCCTCGGAATAGCTTTCTTCCTTTTTTCGCTGCGCTCGTTCCCGTTCGAGTTGAATTTTTTGTAGCTCTGCCGTCCATATCTTGCGGTTCTTATACTCACGCGCGAACATGTCCAGATACATGTTGACCGTACTTTCGTCGCGGCATAGAGCCAAGAGCTGACAAACTTCGGATATGACGGCGATCTGCTCGGTCTGGGAGTTCTTGCCTTCCATTTTGTGAGCGCAGAGCCACGGGATAAAGTCTGTTGTGGAATTGCTCAACAATTCTTCGTACCCCTTTGAATATTGCCGGAAATAATCGTCAGGGTCTTTGTAGTTGTCTTTGATTTCCATGACCCGCACGGCCAGCCCTTCGCGGAGCATGGTTTCGGCGTTTTTGACAACGGCCTTCTGCCCGGCATCATCCATGTCTCCGATGATGATTACGGTGTCGGCGACCTTCTTTATGAGTTCGATCTGCTTTGGTGTGAGGGCAGTGCCGAGCGGGGCGACCGTATTGTCTACGCCGATCTGGTGCATGCGGATAGCGTCGGGATTCCCCTCGACGAGATTCATTGTGCGGACGGCCGCAGCCTGACGTGCCGACTCGAAGTATGCGAACAGATGCTCACCTTTTTTGTAGACCGCCGTGTCACCCGTGTTGATGTATTTCGGGAGCTTTTTGGGGTTCTCCTTATCCATAAGACGACCGGAGAAGCCGACGATGTTTCCTGTCCGGTCGCGTATGGTGAACATCAGCCGCCCGCGGAAAGTATCGTACAGGGAACCGTCGCGTTCGCTTCGGCGGACGAGGTCTGCGTCGATCAGTAGTTGTTCCTTGTACCCTTTTTGTGTGGCATATTCGCGGAATCCGCCTTTGTACGGGGCGAAGCCGATCAGCATATTGTCGATCGTCTCTTCTTTGAACCCACGCTCCTTTGTTGCGTATTTCTGGGCCGGGAGCGATTGCTTGTAACTTTCACGGAAATATTCGAGGGCAATCTGATTGATTTCGAAAATACGAGAACGGCGGAACCGGGCCTCTTTTTGCTCAGGAGTCAGCTCCTCGGCCTTGTATTCGATATTGAGTTTTTTTGCCAAATACTCCACCGCTTCAGGGAACGTCATGTTGTAGAGCATCATCACGAAAGAAATGGCATTACCTTTCGCGCTGCATCCGAAGCAGGTGAAGATTCCCTTTACCGGGGACACTTTGAACGAAGGTGTCTTTTCCTTGTGAAAGGGACAGCAGCATTCGTAATTGACGCCGGCCCTCTTCAGACTTACTCCTTCGCCCCCGATTATAGAGACGATGTCTTTGGATAGTATTTGGTCTATGACGTATTCTGGTATCATTTGCGCGGTGTTTCTGGCGGGACTTTCCCCCTTTGGGAAATCCCCCCCCCGATTTGGTTATAAAGATTCGATGTGTTCGACGATTATGCCGGCTCTATCGTACTGTTGCTGGAAATCTTCTTTGATTCGCGGGCGTTTTTCCTCTTGTATGCCTTCATACAGACCGCAGCGGTACATTGTGAGCGCGCGGCGTATCGTTTCTAACAGCTCTTTGTCGAGATCCATTATGGCGTAGTGTTCCCGGTTATCTTTATCGCAATACATGGCTACCAGAGTTTGAGGATGAGCACTACGGCGACGATTGTGTTCAGGATAAAACAGATGAGGGTGGGGATCAGTCCTTGCCGGTCATCTGCACGGGCTTGCAACAGTGATTTTGCAATGTAGAGCAGAATGAGGAAGTCGAGAAGACCCGTTATACAGGCGAGGATAATGAATATGATTGTTTGCATGGTTTTTTCGTTTAGAATGTTACGTTGATTTGGTACTTCTCGGCGATGAATTTTGCCAACGCCTCGCGCTTGGACAGCGGGATTTGCCGGGCGCCGCACCCATAGGCGTTGAAAGTCGAGGTCGCAACAAAGAGCATCTTTGCGCCTACTGTCCGGAGTTCTTCCCGACTGTGGATGTCCAGCCCCCGCCAGAACTCGATGAATGTCTTGGTTTGTTCCATATATTTTTTAAATTTTTGATTCGGTGGAAAAAGAGGGCGGCGAAAATCTAATCGCCAGATTAAAAGTTGGCCGCCCTCTGCGTCCGGTACTATCTCACGACAGGATGCGGACACGGTCAGGACTCCGATGCCCTATTGTCAGGGACAGACTTTCGGCGGCCGATGTTATACGCCGCATCTTTTCGATGTCTGTCCCGTTGTAGATGCCCAACAGGCGGTTGCCGATCATCAGGCGGCTCTCCTCCGTGTCGAGGTTCACGACCAGCCTCACGTTGTTGGGGTAGCTCTGAACCATCTTGGTTTCCTTCCCCCGCAGGTAGCGGGTTTCGCATTGCGGCATACTGTACGCCGGGGTTGCAGTTGATTTTCTGTTTTGCATAGGATTGTGTTTGAAATGGTGGAAAATTTCTCTACATTTGTTATTAACATTGTTATTTACAAATGCAAATATAGAGAAATCTCTGTGCAAACCAAAATATTCACCGAGAAATTTCTGTATAAAGTTACATGATTAATCAGCCTCATTATGCAATCATCAGTAAAAGAACGACTTATAGAATTTATAAAATCGCAAGGATTAAGTCAAGGTAGATTTGAAAAGCTACTTGGTTTTTCAAATGGCTATGTAAATAACATATCTAAAGGTATCGGAGGAGATAAGTTACAGAAAATAATCTGTGAATTTCCGCAGCTTAATATTGACTGGCTTTTATCCGGTAATGGAAATATGCTTGTTGGCAGCAAAGAAATATTACTGCCCAACGTAGAAGTTCCTCGCGAGGTATTTGACAAATTGGTGTTACTAATCGAAACAGTCAGTTCCCAGCAGGGGACGATTGCGGATCAGCAGAGAATGAATTCAGAGCAGGGCAAGTTGATTGCTGATATGTACCAGAAAATCGACCGCCTGACGTCATCGGGGAGTTGCACTGCCCGCACGGAAGACGATGCCGGATGTGCCGCTGCAAAATAGTTCTCTTTGGTCTTCAAACAGTAGTCATCCCTAAATATTAAGAATATGAAGAAAATTATTTTATTGATGGTGTTGCTGTATGCATCATCCTGTGCTGTTCAATACAATGAAGCATATTATATGGCTGATTTTAGGCCCTATACAGAAGAGGGTTTTATTATTTCCCCTTTATCATCGTATGCCGCACCTTATAAACCTTTGGCTACCATTTGCATAGAATTTACTCCCGGTTACGATCGAACCTATGTTAACGAAAAAATAGTGGAGAGTAAGGTAAATGACGATATGTACTTATCGGCAAATGGAAAAAAGCAGCAATGGCGGTGTCCGACGCAGGACGAAATGCTGAAGAAGTTGGTAGATTATGCAAAATTGATAGGTGCAAATGGACTGTTAGATTATCGTTTTGAGGCTGTTCGCCCTGTAAAATCAAATTTTAATCAGGTGCTTTATTATAGATTAACTGCCTTTGCAATAAGTATATAAAATGTGTTGTTCCGGGACAGATTCGGGACAAAAATACTGTCGAGTGACCCCCGACCAAAATGTAAAGTATTGATATTCATGGCCACAAAAAAGCGGGAAAAGGATACTTCAAATCCTCCTCCCGCTACCAAAGGGGCTAAACAGCAATGTTTGGCCCCTAATTTTATGCTCTGCAAAGTAGTTAAGTGTCTTATAATCAGTGAATAAGTAAAATTGCTATATTTTAAGATATTTTAGTAATTAACCAAAATCGGGGCATTTTAGGGGTTCTTTGGAATACCGGGCAAAATCTGAAAATCTCGGTATTCCAGACTTGTAATGAAAAGTATTCCAGCAGGTTATAAAACAATCTGCTGACTATGATTGAAATATTACGAATCACTTACTATCTCTATGAATTTAAGCGTACAAAGCAAGGAGAGGTACCTATCTATTGCAAGCTGACTACTGACGGGATTAACCGTCAGCAATTCTCTACCCGGTTGTATATCAGACCTGAAATTTGGGACAAAGACGCTCAATGTGTCCGTGGAACCTCGGAAGATGCCGTATTGATTAACCGTCGGTTACAGGACATCACCGTCGAGCTGAAAAGCATCGAGCGTAAATTATACGAAGCAGATGGAAATGTTTCACTCGATGAAATTTATTCTCTTTATAAGAATAAGACTGCCAATGAGCATACATTGTGTGGAATTTTCCGGGAACGTATAAAGCGGATGGAATCTCTCGTAGGCAAAGAATATTCACCTTCTACGTTGCAAAAATTCCGAGAGGTATTCGCCCACGTGGAGCGATATATCCAGAATTTATATAAGAGTACGGACATTCCGATACGCCGTGTGGATTATTTTTTCGTAAAGCAGTTCGAGGACACCCTATTATCTCAAGGACTGAAAGCGATTACTATAAATAAAATCATGCAGCGGCTGCGTCAGATGGTCGTATATGCGTTCAAGTGTAACTATATCCAACAAGACCCATTTGTTGAATATAGACCTTTAAAAGAGCGAAAACGGCTGGTATTCCTTACGCAGGAAGAATTGAAATTGTTGGAAGATTATCATTTTGCCCAACAACGGTTGGAAGAGGTGAAGAATATCTATCTTTTCTCCGTCTATACTGGATTGGCTTATCATGAAGCGCAAGCCCTGCAACCGAAACATATTGTCAAGGGTTTCGATGGGCGAAACTGGATTAATCTGGTACGTCAGAAAACAGACCGGGAGATTGCTGTTCCACTGCTTCCTCAGGCCGAAAAATTAATAATTTGGTTTGAAAAGTTTTGCAAGGTAAATGAGTATGTGCAACCGCGCATCTCTAATCAAAAGGTCAATTCCTATTTACGGGAAATAGCGGAGGTTGTGGGTATCGACAAAAAACTGACCCACCATACAGCCCGTAAAACCTTTGCAACGACGATTTTGCTCTATAACGATGTGCCTATTGAAGTTGTGAGCAAATTACTTGGTCACTCCGATATTTCAGTTACCCAGCGCTCCTATGCGCAGGTTCTAAATAAGAATATCAGCAATCATATCGGGCGGTTGGAAAAGGTGCTTGATGTGTAATAAAAGTGCTGATAACCAGCAAAATAGTTGCTGAATTATTTGGAAATCTCGAATATTTTTCGTATATTGTTAATACAGTTAAAGACTTATAGTCAGGTCTTTACATTGCCCGATGCAATCGGAAGCAAGCTTAGTTAGGGGATAGCCCGTGTGTATGCATGGGCTTCCCTCGTTTAACACCCCATATGAGGAGTATGGGGATAATACATATCGATATGGTAACAAAAAGAGTTTTCCAATCATTGTCTGCCATAACGCTTGGGCGTCATAAAATGAATGACCCGCGTTATGAATTTCTGACCGAAGAGAAAAACGGAGAGGTAGTCAGTTGTATCGTCAATAATGCGGAGATAAAGGATGTACCCGGAATCGATTATGAGTTGAGCATAAATCCGGATAATCCGGACAAGATAGATGCACTCCAAATTATTATCAATGATGAAAGCAAGAAGTTAGGGGATGTTTTCATGCAGTTGCCCTACGGAGTAATTAAGAAGAACGTTCCCGGCATCGGTGCTACAACGCTGGCGCTGCGTTCGCCGAACAACTGTATCGTTGTGTGTCCCACCAAAGCTTTGGCATATGAGAAATATCTGACGGGCATAGACCCTCAAACGGGGAGAAATTCATATTTATATGTGGGCGGCGGATTTGGGGATATTAAACAATCCCCTTCCTCGAAAGCTATCAATAAGTATTTATCAAATAAGACGATACGCTATAAAAAGATTTTGGTCGTAGCAGACAGTCTTCGGAAAGTAATGGAGAAAATCGAGCCGAGGCTTCGGGATTGGTATATAATGGTGGATGAGATTGATTCTTATCAATCGGATAGTACTTATCGGAATCGTGCTTTGGGCTGGGTAATGGACTATTTCTTCAAATTTCCGGAACGCCAACGCTGTCTGGTATCTGCGACAATGCGCCCGTTTTCCAATCCGGAGATATTGAAAATGCCCGTTATCGAAGTGAATTTCAGGCGATTGATTAAGCGCGAGGTGAAGCTGTTATATACAAACGACGTCCATTTGACAACGGCCCAAACGATAATCCGCTTGCGTGACATGTACGGAGCAGGGCATAAAATTGCGGTCGCATATAACAGGATATCGGCTATTCGGGCTGTCATCAATCTGCTGCCGGAAGAATTAAGGACGGAATGCGCAATCTTGTGCAGTGCGCAAAGCCAAAGTGAAGCAGGAGCTTATTATGCGAATTTAGAGGGGACGTGTCTTCCCAAGCCAATTACATTTATAACGTGTACCTACTTCGTTGGAGTTGATATTGACGAGCGATTTCACCTATTATCCGTGTCAGATATCAAGCAGATATATACGATTCTTTCACCGGAAAAAATGTTGCAGATTGCAGGCCGATGCAGGCATCCCCAAGGTCTATATGATGAAACGATTATCTACAACTCCTCTTCAAAATTGAATGAACGCTATACTGTATACAATAAAAATAAGCTGTTGTGTTTGGCTGATGAACTATGTAATATGTATAATGCGACTGTTAAAATATATGAAAATTTTAATGGCGTATTGACGTACAGTTTCTTGAGTTCAATGCAGTCGTTGATTCGTCAATCCAAGCAAACATTCTACGGAAGTACGCCTGTCAGTCTGATTCGGAAGAGTATTCATGGAAATTATGTGATATCCTACTTCAATATCGATGCTCTTGTTGAATTCGTACGATTGCGAGAAGCGATTTACCTGATACCAGACGGTTTGGTTGAAGCATTGGGAAAAACATGCCGTATCGTTGACTGGAAAAAAATGTGGCATGAAAACGGTGAGGCTACTCAAAAAGTTGTTGCGGCAACAAATAAGGATTTAAAAGAGCTGCAGTACCAGAGTGTCGATGAGGTTGTTGAGGCAATCAGGGAGATGCATGAACAGAGAACAGACTGTATCCCGGTTTCTATGGAGAATCTCAAGCGTAAATGCAATCGAACTCAACGCGGATTTGTCGAGCGTTATGAGAAATTATCGCAGTATGTCCCATTTGAAAATCTGGTACAAAGGCTTTCGGATATGAGGGACAAAAGCAACGCTTGGTACAAATGGTATCACAATGCGGTTATCTTCAATGCACTGGCAGAGAATCACCCATTCAAACAAGTTATCAAAGCGAGCTTTAAGCCAGAAACAAAGTGGTGCTCTTTAGATATTCAGGAGCATTTAAATGTCATTTTCGAACAAATGGGGATGAAACCTATTAAAGAGGAGCGTGAAGCTGTGAAATGGCTAAAATGCCTGTGTACCTTGCAGCGAAATAAAGATGCCGTCAAGGGCAACTATTATATAGTTAAAAATTACTGTTCCGAAAAATACCTGAATTGTGAGATTGCACAAACAATTTCGATGGCAACTCCGATTAACGAAGAATTCAAACTCTAGTACTCACTTATATCAATATATTCATATATAAATATTATAAGTTGAGTGAGTAATTGAGGATATAAAGGCTTGTCAGTAATGGCAGGCCTTTCATTTTATGGGGTACTTGAATCAAGTAAAACAGTAATCCCCAATCTAGGATAATCATATATATAATTCAATCTTGATTTTCAGAAACTTTTAACCGAAATTTACATCTGCAACAACCTAAAAAAGAGGCATACACCTGCTTGTGATTTCAAATATTTTGTAACTTTGCAAAGCTACTTCGGTAGCAACATATTTGAACACAGAAAGTGTTTAGTTTATTCTCGCTGGTGAACCTAGGAAATTCATTGAGACAAGGGAATGAGCTGACCTCTTCCACATTGTATATAACTGTCATTCTAGCAGATTATATAGGTGTGGGGTTGTTGCTTATTTATTGTCACGGCTATTCCTAGGGCCTACCAGCTAAAATAAGTCTAACAGCTCCACGCTTGAACCGACAGACCTCGTATATATGCCTGATAATCAAGTTTAGTGGTAAGATTTATACAATATTTGATACCATATAGTTCCCTTAATATTCTTTACTATAGTGCCAATATATGGGATTGCGTCTAAATCATCTTTTGCTATCGTAGATGACATTCAATAGCTCATTTGCAAGTTTGAAGTCCTCAATTTTGATAATATTATCTTCTTCTGCTGCATAACCAAGGATATTTATGCTTCCGTACCAAGTAATGGCCTTGTCAATAACACATGAACACAGTGACAATTTTGATATTGCCTTTACGAATAATCCTTTGCTTTTCAAAAATTCAGTCTGGTCACTTTCTATTGATGTAAGAATTGCCACTTCGATGCCGCTTGTTTGGAGTTCAATCAAGATATTAACAAATACGTTGCGTTCTACATGATAGAGCTTTGGAGAAGATATAGCAATGGATTTCTTTGAATTTCTAGTTCTTTAATAAACGAAGTTCGGAATGTACGCCAAGAATCTCCCTAAAGCCGTCGCTGTTAACGGCAGGTTGTCTAGGGCCGTCTTTAAAAAACGAATTCCACGGACACTTTCGTACCTCATTTGTGAGGGGGTATTGATTGAGGATAACGTTTCTGCCGTCCGCATTCCAATTGCACCGGCGTCTGACATGGAGCAGGACTTTGCGATTACGTATCGGATAATCCTTAATGATTGTAGCCTCCGTAAAACCGTTGGGCTTCAGTCCCAAAAGATCGCTCTCCCAGTTGTCGCGTTGTCTAGGTAAATGTTGAGGATACTGTCATAAAGTATGTCCGCCCGGCTTTTGCCAGTATTCGGCTCTTCTGCCATTTTTACTATTTCAAACCAGTCTATCATTCCATTCGGAAGGAAGAAACTGATGATGAAGTCTGTATTGGTGTTTGATTGATTCGATTCCATTCCATGAGGCAAATATACATGTAAAATCACATCATATGCTTATCAAGCAAGGAATAATATCCCAAATTTGGCTTGTACAGTAAACTAAAAAAAAGGAATACATTGATTTCTTTGTCATTCCGGTTTACAAAACGAATAGGAAAACATGGCATATAAACAAGAGAAAAATGGGAATTAAGGCGTCCCTTAATATGATCCCGTACAAAACCATAATCAAGGCTTTTTTAGTTATGGCTTGGTTTTTCATAGTCAAGGGTGGAGGGCATATAAGATGTACCTATAAGCCTCCACAACTATCTTTGATGTAAAGGAATGCTTTTAATTCCATCTGACAAAATTCTTTCATTGCTATTTACTCATTCATGTTGCATAACATGCTTTTGAATGGATATTAGGCCTTTTTCTGGGATAGTCACTATATCGGCTTTGTACCATCTTCGGTTAAGGGTGGCTTATCGTGCCACGGAAATTTTCAGCTGAGCCACTTTGGTATTTTACCACATTACCACCTTCCTGAAAAAAGGAGTAATGGATAATGTTTTCAAGAATTTATTTTCAACTATCTTCTTGTGACAATCGTCACGTTTTTTTTTCTTAATGTAGTTATGTAAGTCTTGACAGAAAATTCTGTACCCTCACTTGTCCGTAATTTGGCGTTAGTAGTAGCTTTGTGAAATATTTCCCAAAAATCATCTTCAATCAAGTCAGATGAGACCTCATTTATGAATTTATAGTTGTATGAGTTTCCTATGAGGTATAAAGTCTCGATAGGCTGTGAAATTTTCCGAATGTTATTGATATAGATTTGCTTGCCTTCCTCTTCGATTTTATGCTGTTTGCCAACAATTCTGATTGCAAATTTCGAATACTCTCCGCTATGCTCCAAATTGGAGTATTCTCCTGTTTTACGGTTTGCAAGAGTTAAGAGGAACGAAATAAGGGCATCAACCTCATTATAGATCTTATTACGATTAACGCCTTTACCAAATATCTTCTCGCCGAGAAAGGTCATCTCAGTAATAAACACCGGGAAAAATAGCCCACTTGTATCAATTTTTTCAAATTTCGCATACAATTTGTCAATTGAACCCATCTCAAGTCCGTCACGGAGATAGGTTTGAACAAAAGCATCCATAATATCGTGTCCTGCTTTTTCTAAAGCCTTATATGACACAAATAAATCAATCGCTTCTTTTTGGTAGGGCGCTAAATATGTTTTGACCTTCTTTAATACCTCGCGAGAAACGAATGTATACGTAGCATTAACGATATTCCTATTCTGGTTAGTGCTTTTGTGCATCCGAAGAACGAGAGTTCCGGATTTTAAAAAAGCTTCTGGCGTAATTTCTTCGTCAATCCAATCAATATTAACCCTTTGCGCATCAAGATTAGGAACGTCGGCATTGATTTTGGCTATGAAACCGTTGATGGTAGATTGGATATTATACTTTACATATTGCTTGTCGGCTCCTTTATATATAGCCTTGAACAACCTATAAAAAATGGATGCCCACTTATCTAAAACCTCAGGATGAGTAAGGATATACCAAACGGTTCCACCGCCTGCAGTGAAACATAAGATGCTGATAGGAATATTGATATTAATGTTTATCATTATTTCTCGTTAAAATAGTTATTCATTTTACAAATACACTCAGAATTATCACAGACAAATTTGATGGTTCCGCTTTCTGGAAAAACGGATGCGATGTTATCTATGGTGATTGGTTGACTGCAAAATTTGCATTTCTCGGTTCCGGACACAACGTTTTCATAAACTCCAATATTCTGCAAAAATAATTGGAATTTATCTTCATAAACAGCCTTAATGGCGTCATTGGGTTTTAATACTTTGCTCATATCTGAGGTGAATGTGAATTATCCAATCTTTTTTAGAAAAAGATTCTTTGAATGGTACAAATATACGAAAATAAATCGATTTGTTGAATATAATTCGCTATATTTGCACAATAAAATCGCATCTAAGAATGAAACTAAATAGGATAAAGGCGGTCTTGTCGGACAAAGGTATTTCCCAAACGTGGTTGGCTAAAAAACTGGATAAGAGCTTCAGTATGGTCAATGCCTATGCTTGCAACAGAATCCAGCCTAACTTGGAGACACTGCAGCAAATTGCAGAGATTCTTCAGGTAGACTTAAAAGATCTGATAACAGACAAGGATGAACGGGAATGATGTCCTGTGGACATGTGTTATCTTTTTTAGCGTATAACTTCTGATAATGCAGAAATATAGGAACAGCTATGACACCAGAAGAAAAAGCTAGGCAAAAGATAGATCAGTGGTTCGCCGAGGCGGGTTGGAAAGTAATCAATAGGGAAGATTATGAACCAACCTGTACAGCTGTTGCCATAAGGGAAGGATTGCTGAAGGGTAATCTTGAAGCGGATTATTTCCTTTTCATTAATGGTAAGGCTGTTGGTGTTCTTGAGGCCAAAAGGGAAGATGTGGATGCGCTTTCCGATAAGGTATGTGAGCAGGCGGCATTATATGCCAAAAGAGTTCCTCATATATATCAGACATATCAGAACCCATTGCCTTTTATTTTTACTTCCAATGGGAAGAATCTGTATTTCTGTGACTTCTGCAAGCAGGAGCAAAGTTTCAAACAGATAATGGCTATCCCAACTCCCTATGAGTTGGTCAAGCAGTTAGGGATAGGTGATTATTTTGCAGGACTTCCTACTTTACAAAAAAAAGGATTGCGAGATTGCCAGTATGAAGCCGTAACCGAGTTGGAAAAAAGTTTTCGTACCGGGCAAAACCGTGCCTTGATGGTTTTGGCAACTGGGGCAGGCAAAACATATACAGCTTGTCTTGCTGCATATCGGTTGCTGTCCTATACTCCTATGAGAAGGATACTGTTTCTGGTGGATAGAAATAATCTTGGCAAACAAGCCGAGGGCGAATTCGGAACTTTCCGATTGACAGAAAACGGAGAAGCCTTCAATACCATATTTACGGTAAACAGGCTTCGTTCTTCATCCATTCCGTCAGACAGCAATGTGATTATTTCGACTATTCAGCGCCTCTTTTCCTTTTTAAAAGGAGATGTTATCGACGATGATGACGAAGATGAAGGTAATGAACCAGCCGAAGAAATCATTTTGCCGCCTAATCCAAACCTGCCGCATGATTATTTTGATTTGATTATCATAGACGAATGTCATCGATCCATTTATGGAAACTGGCGGAAAGTATTGGAGTATTTTGATACGGCAAGACTCGTTGGATTGACAGCCACACCTGTACCGGAGACTATGGCGTTCTTCAACAACAACCGTATAGTCAATTATACTCTGGAAAAAAGTATTGTTGACGGCGTGAATGTGGATTGCCGTGTATATAGAATCAAAACACAGGTAACGGAGAATGGCGGTGCCATATTGGAGGGTGAAAAGGTAAAAGAAGAAACACGCTATACAGGAGATATAAAAACCATCTTCAACAAGGAGACTAAAACTTATACCAGTAAGGAACTGAATCGAAGTGTCATCAATCCGGCACAGATTAAACTTGTCTTATCCACTTATCGCGATGTAGTCTATACCGAACTATTCAATGACCCTCAAAGGGAAGCCAACTTTGACTATTTGCCGAAGACATTGATATTTGCCCTCAACGAAACTCACGCTACCAATATCGTACAGATTGCGAAAGAGGTATTCGGCCGTACCGATAACCGCTTTGTGCAAAAAATCACATATTCTGCAGGCGACAGCAACGAACTGATACGCCAGTTCCGCAACGACAAGGATTTCCGTATTGCAGTTACCTGCACATTGGTTGCAACCGGAACGGATATAAAACCGTTGGAGGTTGTGATGTTTATGCGCGATGTGGAATCGTTGCCCCTGTATATACAGATGAAAGGTCGCGGCGTGCGCACCATTGGAGACGAGCAACTGCGCAATGTCACCCCGAATGCATTCAGTAAAGATTGCTTCTACTTGGTTGATGCCGTAGGTGTAACTGAACACGAAAAGATAATACCGACGACAGCAGATGAGCCGACAACAAAAACAATTACTCTTAAAGAGTTATTGGAGCGGATCAGTCATGGCTATCTCCCCGATGAATATTTGCAACGTCTTGCAGCAACGCTTTCTCGAATATATAACAAGGCAGACAATTCGCAGAGAAATGAGTTCGCCCGCTTGGCTCATGATGACATGAAGGGACTTGCTTCCAGAATTTATGATGCACTTGACAATAGCACACTCCCACCGTTTGTCAGCATAAACGAGCCAAATAACGAGCGGAAAGGATTGGTTTTCCCACTTGCCAATCATGCAGATGCAAGACGATACTTGCTTATTCTTGCCGCAGGATTTGTCAATACGCTGATGCCGGGAGAAGATACACTTATCTCTAAAGGGTTTTCTATTGAGGAAGCACAAAACACGACCGAGGCTTTCGAAGAGTTTTGCAGAGAACACACTGACGAAATTGAAGCATTGCGAATCATTTACAATAATGAAGGAGAGCCGATTACTTATTCAATGTTAAAAGATTTGGAGAACAAGCTCAAAATGGCAAACAATCATTTCACATCCAAGCAACTTTGGAACTCGTATGCCATCCTGAATCCAAACAGTGTGCGACGCTCTACCACCAAAGAAGAAAGCGATGCGCTTACAAATATCATTCAGCTTGTGCGCTATGCTTTCCGGCAAATCGAACGGTTGGATAGTGTAGTCACTACCTCCAAACAGTACTTCAATCTATGGCTAGGACAAAACCAGCGAGAAATAACAGATAAACAGCGCGAAGTGATAAGTCGCATAGTGGACTACATCGCCTCCAACGGTGCTTGTACTGTGAGGGATATTCGTGAAGACGATGCAACTCATGCGGCACAAATGATACGGGCGTTTGGTAATATGCAGAAAGCAGACGATGCACTTCGTTCTCTTTATACATTTGTAGTTTTAAGAAAAGCAGCATAATAAATAATGGCAACAAATAACACAACAGAGCAATCACTCACCAAAAAGGTATGGAATCTTGCTACCACTCTTGCCGGGCAAGGGATTGGGTTTACCGATTATATAACTCAACTCACCTATCTTCTGTTCCTGAAGATGGATGCCGAGAATGTAGAAATGTTTGGAGAAGAATCCGCTATCCCAGATGGCTATCAGTGGGCAGATCTGATTTCTCTTGACGGCTTAGATTTAGTCAGACAGTATGAAGAAACGCTTAAACTGCTTAGCGAACAGGACAATCTGATCGGTACTATCTATACAAAGGCGCAAAACAAGATTGACAAGCCCGTTTATCTGAAAAAGGTCATTTCCATGATTGATGAGGAACAATGGCTCATCATGGACGGTGATGTGAAAGGTGCTATCTACGAAAGCATCCTCGAAAAGAACGGACAAGACAAGAAAAGCGGTGCGGGGCAATACTTTACTCCCCGTCCACTTATCAAAGCAATGGTGGATTGTATCGCTCCTCAAATAGGAGAAACGGTTTGCGACCCGGCATGCGGAACAGGCGGTTTTCTGTTGACGGCTTACGATTACATGAAAGGCCAGTCAGCAAGTAAGGAAAAACGGGATTTCCTGCGTAACAATGCCTTACATGGTGTGGATAACACTCCATTGGTGGTAACACTTGCCTCAATGAATCTATATCTGCATGGTGTAGGCACAGACCGAAGTCCGATTGTCTGTGAAGATTCGCTGGAGAAAGAGCCGTCAACGCTTGTAGATGTGATACTTGCAAATCCTCCATTCGGAACACGCCCAGCTGGTTCTGTCGATATCAACCGTCCGGATTTCTATGTAGAGACAAAGAATAATCAGCTGAACTTCCTGCAGCACATGATGCTGATGCTTAAAACCGGAGGTCGTGCAGCTGTAGTGTTGCCTGATAATGTACTTTTCGAAGGAGGGGCTGGTGAAACAATTCGCAAGAAGTTGCTGACAGATTTTAATCTGCACACCATTCTCCGCTTGCCTACAGGTATATTCTATGCCCAAGGCGTAAAAGCCAATGTCTTGTTCTTTACGAAAGGACAACCGACAAAAGAGATTTGGTTCTATGATTATCGGACAGATGTCAAGCATACTCTTGCCACCAACAAACTCGAACGCCATCATCTGGATGATTTTGTCTCTTGCTATAATAACCGGGTAGAAACCTTCGATGCAGAAAATAATCCGCAAGGACGATGGCGGAAATATCCGGTAGAGGAAATTCTTGCCCGTGACAAAACAAGCCTTGACATCACATGGATAAAACAAGGTGGGGACGCTGATGATCGTTTGCTTTCCGAACTAATGGCCGATATAAAAGAGAAAAGCCAAAGGATAAGTACCGCTGTGGCTGAACTTGAAAAGTTACTGGCAAATATAAATGAGGATTGAGCGCATGGAAAACAATAAGATAGCCATATCAGTCGAACAACAGTTCGGAGAAGTCATAGACATCATTCTCCAACATAAGAGTCGTGCTTCCAAAGCTGTTAATGAAGAGTTGCTTCAAACAGCATGGCATGTGGGAGGTTATGTTTCAGCCAAATTGAAAAGCGAAGAATGGGGAAGCAAGGTCGTAACACAGTTGTCTGAATATATTCGTTCACGACGACCGGACATCAAAGGATTTGGGCGAAGCAGCATTTATAACATGGTGCTATTTTATGACGAATATTCTTCTGCAGCATTTACTACTACAGTTGAGAAATACCTGAACTCTGAATTTGTCCAGCCAAGAATTGGACAAATAGAGACATCACATTCAGAGCCATTTTCAGAACACGCAATAATATTGCATCCAAAAACTGCACAAATCGTCCAGCCAGGAATTGGACAAATGCCGAAGATACTGGAATTGACAACATTGACCAACCATATTGAAATCTTATGCCGTTGTAAAAGTAACGAAGAACGGATGTTCTATATTCTTTATGCCAATAAAGAACATCTGGTAAAACGGGAACTTCAGCGTTGTATCTCAAATCAGACATATACGGCTTTATTAGGTAATAAGGACAATATGTCAAAAGGATTGCTTAAAACATATCCTGAAGCTCCGGTCATGTTTAAAGATACTTTGTTTGTTGATTTTCTTGATTTGCCGAAGAAACACAGCGAATCACGGTTAAGAAATGGTTTGCTGGAGCACATGAAGCAGTTTATCCTTGAATTGGGCAAGGATTTTATATTCATGGATCAGGAATACCGTCTCAATATAGGTGCATCTACATTTAAGGCTGATTTACTGTTCTTTCATCGTGGATTGCAGGCATTGGTCGCTGTGGAATTGAAAAAGACGAAGTTTCATCCTCGTGACCTCGGGCAGTTGGAATTTTATTTGGAAGCACTTGACCGGGATGTGAAACGCTCTAACGAGAATCCGTCCATAGGCATAATTCTCTGTCCTGAAGCAGACCGGGTAGTAGTGGAATATGCCATGAGCCGAAGCATGAGTCCCACAATGATAGCTGAATATAAACGCATCCTTATTCCACAGGAACGTATGCAAGAGAAACTGAATGAATTTTGCAACCTGTTTCTGAATAAAGACTGATTGCTATGGATACTAAGAAATTACGTCAAAAGATATTAGATCTTGCCATTCATGGTAAACTCGTACCGCAAGACCCGAATGATGAACCTGCATCTGTCCTGCTTGAGCGCATCAAGGCAGAGAAAGAGCGGTTGATAAAAGAGGGGAAGATAAAAGGAAGTAAAAAGTCTGCAAAGACTTCTGATACGCCCCATTATGGGAATGTGCCGTTTGAAGTACCTGATAATTGGGCGTGGACGACATTAGGAAACATTGGAACGTGGCAAGCTGGAGGAACACCAAGTCGTTCCAACAAATCTTATTATGGTGGAAATATTCCGTGGCTAAAGACTGGTGATTTAAATGATGGGTTGATTACTAATATTCCAGAAAAGATAACAGAAGATGCAGTTGCCAATTCTTCAGCCAAAATTAATCCTACGGGAAGTGTCCTTATCGCAATGTATGGGGCAACAATAGGTAAATTAGGAATACTCACCTTTCCTGCGACAACAAATCAAGCATGTTGCGCATGTATTGAGTATTTTGCAATAACTCAAAAGTACCTATTCTATTTCCTTTTATCTCATAGAGATATGTTTATAGCAAAAGGTGGTGGTGGAGCACAACCAAATATTTCAAAAGAAATAATTGTCAATACCGCTATACCTCTACCACCACTCGCTGAGCAAGAAAGGATAGTAACAGAAATTGAGCGTTGGTTTACCTTAATTGACCAATTAGAACAGGGGAAATCGGACTTGCAAACAGTTATCAAACAGGCCAAAAGCAGGGTCCTCTACCTCACTATTCATGGAAAGTTAGTGCCACAAAACCCCAATGATGAGCCCGCTATTGACCTATTGAAGCGTATAAATCCTGACTTCACACCTTGTGATAACGGGCATTATCCCGTTGGTTGGATTGATGTAATTTTAGGAGATATATTCTATCATAATACGGGAAAGGCTCTTAACTCATCAAACAAAGAAGGTGTATTGAGAAACTATCTTACAACATCCAATGTGTATTGGAATCAGTTTGACTTGTCTCTTGTTAAACAAATGCCTTTTAGGGATAATGAATTAGAAAAATGTACTGTCCAAAAGGGTGACTTACTTGTATGTGAAGGCGGAGATATTGGCCGTTCTGCAATATGGAATTTTGATTATAATATCTGCATTCAGAATCACATTCATAGATTGCGCCCTAAAGGAGACTTAAATGTCTTATTTTATTATTATGTTTTACGATTCTTGAAAGAACATAATCGAATAGGAGGTAAAGGTATCGGATTGTTAGGCTTGTCGTCTAATGAATTGCATAAAATAGGAATGCCATTACCGCCACGAAAAGAACAAGATAGAATAGTGCTAAAAATTGAAGAACTGTTTTCCGTTTTTGACAACATTCAAAATGCCTTAGAAGCGTGATAAAACACGTTTCTAAGGCTACATTATCACCAATTTACCACTTTGTCAACAATCTTCTGCTGTTCGTTGGCGGTACGGCGCAGATAGATGCGAGTGGTTTCTATGCTTTCATGCCCCATAAGGTCAGCTAACAAGGCAAGGTCGTTGAAACGTTCAAGGAAATTCTTGGCGAAACGGTGACGAAAAGAATGAGGATAAACAACATCACGGTTCAGTCCATATTTATCGGCAAAATGCTTTAGTTGTTGGGCAATACCGCGTGTCGTAATGCGCTGCCCGAAACGGTTGAGAAAGAGATAACCGCTTGTTATGCCTTTCCCATTCAACCATTGCTTGGCTTCATTCCGCAAATTCTTGGGGATATAAAGACGGCGTATTTTCCCGCCTTTGCTGTAAAGGTCGAGATAACCCACTTTCACGTGTTCAACCTTTATGTGCAACAACTCACTTACCCGTGCACCTGTCGCCGCCATAAACCATACCACGAAATACCAATCATCGTAACCGTCAGCCTTCAACTGCGCTTTCAGAAACTTATAGTCGGCATCGCTGATGACATTCTCTAAGAAGTTCTTTTGCTGCACTTTGACAAACTTCACTTTCAACCTGTCGTGCTTGGTAAACTCCAGATACTTGTTGATGCCTTGCAAACGGAGATTGACGGTCTGCGGTTTGAAGTTTTCCACCAGATAGCCCTTATAGGCCAACAGGTTTTTCTTGTTCACTTCTCCATAGTGACTGAGAAAGTAGTTCACCGTCCACACATACGATGCTACGGTGTTCTTTGCCAAATTCGTTTTGGCAAGATAGTCTTTGAATTTTGTTATCATATACATTAATTTTTGATGAATACGATAACAATATAAAGCGCAACCTAACGGGCATTATCCGCAGTTACCTGACGGGTGGGTAGTAGTTCCAATGCAAATGCTGTGTTCTTTGACGGATGGAGAGAAACTTGACGGTAAAGAAATGCCAAACCTTGACGTAAAATATCTAAGAGGAGAACGTGACTTTAAGACACAGACAAATGGGCGATATGTAGCAGCCAATAGCCTATTGATTTTGGTTGATGGAGAAAACTCTGGTGAAGTGTTCAGAACGCCGATTGAAGGTTATCAAGGCAGCACATTCAAGCAACTACATATCAATGAAAATATGCTTGCAGAGTACATCTTACACGTTATAAACCTGCATCGTAAAGCATTGCGTGAAAACAAAGTAGGTTCGGCAATACCTCATCTGGATAAGAAGCTATTTAAGGCAATAGAAGTACCCGTACCACCTTATGATGAACAAGTAAGAATTGTTACTGTGATAAATTCAATGCATAGTAAATTGGATGCAATAATGGAGAATTTATAAACTCTCCATTATTGCATCAAGTTTTTCAAACATTGCGTTTGTTGCATTGATTATACGCTTTTGTTCTTTTCTTGGCGGTATCGGCATGCAAAGTTTAGAGTATTCTGAAATCCAATAACGCTTATGAGTGTCACCAATGAGCCGTGTTATGTTCATAAACATAGCAACATATTCAATTTCTATATCAGCTGCTACTTTTAAGATTTTCATAGCAGATGATTTCACCTTGAATGGAAAATCAACGAGTTTAGAATCTGTGGTGAAGTCATCAAAAATGATACAGGGCGTATTCTGATAAATGCCTTCTGTTTCGTTAGTATATCCTATTACAAAAGACTTCCCTGCCGTTAAAACAGGGGTTAAATATCTGTCGTCATAATCAGTTGAATTGACTATATAGGCTTGTGGTTGTTCGTATTCAACTATGTCCTCTAATCGACATTTGCACCACCCGTCAGGTAACTGCGGATAATGCCCGTTATCACAAGTAATTTCGGCCTTAGGATTGATGCGTTTTAGCAGTTCCGATGCTGGCTCGTCATTCGGGTCTTGCGGAACGAGTTTGCCGTGAATGGCGAGGTCAAGGATTTTGTTCTTAGCTTTTTTGATAACTTTCTGTAAATCCAATTTGCCTTGCTCAATTTGGTCAATTAAAGCAAACCAATTCTCTATCTCTGATACTATTCGGTGCTGTTCTGAAAGAGGGGGAAGAGGGAAAAACATTCGTTCCAAATTATATTTAGGTAATCCCTCACGACCACTACCTGTTATCTTCATTGATTTAGAGAATATAGAGGATAGAACAAACGCATGGAAATATTCAGATACAACAAATATTGGACGCATAATGCAAACATGTTGACTTACATTTCCCCGTTGAAAGTTTTCAGGAACAATTGCACAACGTCCCAAAGACCCACCTGTTATGTTTAAGAGTAAATCATTAGGCAAAACTTCAGTACCAATCATAGTTTGATGTACCTCTTCTGATATAAATTTGATATCTTCGTAAACTAATCCACCGTTATAAATATTTTGAGACCGGAAAAATGGAATGCCCTTAGAGGAATAGTTACTGCCTCGCGGGGTACTTCCAGAACCTATTTTTGAACAAATATGTTCTATATCCGTCCACACCCAATTATCAGGCACTTCAAACGGCACATTCCCATAATGGGGCGTATGTATAGTAAGTGATGATTAATTATATGTATGCTAAAGTTTTTCCGTAACATACTTTGAATTAGTTTTTATCTTCTATTCCCTTTTTTCTGTTCACTCCACGGAAGGTCAGACGATGAGCTGCCAGAACCAGTACCAACGTGAACCTCTGCCGGACCACCAGCGGCAAGAGTAAAAGCTGCTCCCAACAGCTCGGCCTGCTTCCCGCTTACCTGTTCCTGCGGCTCGAAGACGGCATTGACAAACTCCTCATCTGTGATCAAGCCGTTGAAATGCCTTTGGGCCACATCATAGTCTATCTGGAACTTGGTGTCCTCAAAAAGTTCCTCTCCGACCCGTGTCCAGATGTGGAGCGACGGATTCCGGTAGTTGGACACGTTGATTCGGACAAGCTCGGCACCGGATGAGAGGCTGTAACGCTGAGGGTTTGCCTTACGGTCGAGCAGGCCTATCTGTTTCCGCTGCCTGTCTATGACGGCATCTTTCTCTTCTGACTGCCGCTCGGCGGTTTCCGCCCTGCGGATGGCTGCGTCTATCTCTTTCTGGTAGCCGTTCCGCAGCTTTTCGATTCCTGATTTATGTTGCTCCTGCAACCGTGCCTTTTCTGCCTGAAGAGCCTTAATCTGTTTATTGAGTTCGGCAATCTTCTCATCCTTGTCCGATAGTTCCTTTTTCGCTTTGGCAAGGTCTCCCTTGCCGAACCACGAGAGGATGGTGTTCCTGCCCTCCTGCGCCTTCTCCACATCTGCCTGCAACTTGGCTATGTCCTCCTCATAACGGATGACCTGCTGCCTGTAATAATCCGAATTTGCCTGATGTTTGGCGGTGGAGCCGACAATCCCACGCTGTAACCCGAACGGTTTCATGGCCGCTGCGTAACTGTTCTGGTATTCATGAAGCTTGGTGCGCCGCATCACATCATCCGCTGACAAACGGGGACCGGATTTCGTCTCGTACTTCTTCTCGCCCTCCCGCTTCCTGCGGATACGCTCCCCGGTTACAATGGGAACGACAGTGGCGTGCAGGTGCGGCGTTTTCTCGTCCATGTGCAATACGCACGATACAAGGTTGTCTTCACCGAATGTATCCCTTAGCCATTTGAGGTTGGCATCAATCCAGTTGTCCAGCCTGCCGCCATTGGCAATCTTCATCATCTGTTCATGTGTCCCGGTCAGGATGATACGGATGGCTTTTGTCTGGTTCCTGCCGACCTTGCGGCGCAGCCCGGCCGTGTCGATACGGTGCTGTATCGCCTCGGTGCGGCAGGATACCCCTTCTGGGAATCTGACCAGTTCCCTGTTTAGATGCGTCCTGTCTGCATCAGCATTTGCCGGAACATATTTCTTTCCCTTGGCATCCTTCCTTTCTATATGGCATGACATTCCACTGTCATTACCGCTGCCACGCTGCAGGTGGCAGACCGCGTATTGTGCATTGCTCATATCTGTTCGTCTTATGGTTGTCATTTCTGTTGTAAAATCCCGTTTTATTGCCGGAGGCATATATTTGGAGCCTGAGGTATTCACTCGGGCTATGGGCTTTTTGACTGCCGGAAGCGGAGCGGAGGCGGTGAAAATGCCCTAATAGGCTACGGGATTTTACAACCCCTTTTCCATGGGACAGCGAGCTGTCCGCTGCTTTTACATCATTCCGCCCTCCCCGCATCCACCAGTTCAAGCCCGAAGGTTTCGATGAATGTCTGCAACACGGGGTTGCGTTCTATCATCCTCGCAAGAATCATCTGCGGCGTGTCCTCCATCAGCAGGAAGTCGGCAATGTCCAGTCCCTGACTGCGCTGTTCATTGGTCGCTATCCTTTCCAGCAGGTCGGAACATGTGGCACGCCTGCAAAAGGATTCCAGCATCGGCAGCCGTTGCCTCCATTCCTCCGTTGCCTTAAGGTCGGGGAAAAGAATCACCTCCCGACCGTCCAATACCTGCATGGCTTCGCCGTTGAAGCACCCGTGTATCCCTCCGGTGGCAAGCCAGATGAAATCGGGAATGAAATGGGCGGCGACCAGTGCCGTCTTCTCGCTCTCGACAATGGCTACAGGTTTGGCGGACATGGCGGCGGAGTTGTCCGACAGCAGATGTTCACCGAACAGACACTGCTTCATCCTGAAGTCTGGTAGCTTCCTTACTGAATGTACCCAGCTGACTTGGTTGAAAGGCTCCTTAACCCGGTGTCCCGTTTCAGCGTCATAGCCCATGATCTTGCCCGCACGCACATTGCCGTCCCGGTCTGTCTGCCAGAATACGGCCGCTCCGCCCCACATCCTTGATGTGCCTACCCGATAAAGGCGGAACAGCCTGTCCGTATCCTCCTTGCCGGCCACTTTGGTGAAGTAGCGGTATAAGGGGTTGATGTCGTACCTGCGCATGGACTGCTCCACCCAATCAGAGGGAAGAAAGGATATCTGTGGCTTCTGTTCGAGCTGTGGCTTTGCCAACGCTTTTGCAACTATCGGTGTGCCGCCGTTCCTTTCCTGCTCATTCAATTTTTCTTTGACAGTCGGATTATCCCGGAAGTATTCTTTCGGAGTATAGTGGTAGCCGCAACTGTTGATATGGTCACAGATACCAACGTTGTCAGGGAAGGAAATCTCTCCCGCCTCGTCGATATAACGGGTAAAGCAGGACTTCCTGCCGCACTCCGGACAGGCGGTCTTGCTGCCCGGCCTGTATTTCTGAAGATGGAATCTGTATCCGTTCATGATGCTCTCTTTTGTGGATTCCTGCAAATGAAAACTGCCATTTGCAGTCTGCAGTTCTTGCAGTCTTGCAGGAATTTTACCTTTCCGGTACTCCGAGACTGCAAAACTGCAAAGACTGCAGGCTGCAACAAGGGGTCATCCGTTGCAGTTTCGGGTTGGCGGTTCATTATCGTTTTCATTAGATTTTACAGATTTATCATATATGACTTTTTCGTAATGCCCGGCCTTGGCCTTACGCAGCAGCCCGCTCCTGCACAGTTCCTTGAGGTAGTTCATCACCGTGCGCTCGCTGACATTCTGCTGTTCCTTGCCTGTGGCGATGGCCGTCTTCGTGTCGAACGTGTCCGGCAGCAATGACAGCAGTACCTTGGGCGGTTCCTCGCACATGTCCTCTGCCACGAATGAACGGATGCGGCGGTACGAGTCCTCGAAATAACCGTTCAGCCGGACAGCGGCTTTTACCGATACCATATTCACAGACTGCAGATGGCTCTCGCCGGAAGCATACCGCAGCACCTGCATGAGCAGGGCCAGCCGTGCCACCTGCGCCGGATGCTTCATCTCACGGCTGTCCACCTCGGCATCGTCCTCTATCCGGTTGATGCGTTCCACTTTCCTGTTCCACCATGAGAAGAAATACTCTTTTGCCTCCCTGTCCATGGACAGCACATGGGATATCCTTTCTTCCTCTCCCCTGTCATAGTCCAGGGAGAGTACCTTGCCAAGTATCTGCTCCCAGCGTGCCGCTGCCAGAGATGCCCTGTCCTCCCCGCCATCATCCCAATCAGTCCATTTTGACACTTCACGGGATTTGGGCAGCACGAACAGGAAGCGGTCAAGCAGTCCGTTATCCTCGAATCCTTTCGTGAGCAGTTCGTGTACACGCTTGGTCTGCGTGGTTCCGACGATATTGATGCATGGCTGTTCTATATGTACGGGTACAGTGTTGCCGACCCTTGTCACATCCAGAGCCCCGCCGCTCCATGCCGTGAGCAGCTGCTCTATGAGCTGTCCGTTGGTATAGCGGTTGGCAGAGTTGAACATCCCCATGATCTCGTCCACGAGGATGACCACGCTACGGGGATTGTTGCTGTGCGTCAGCAGGAGCGATTCGGGGGTGAAGTCGGACACGACGGTACGCCGCAGCACGGGCTTCTTCCCGTTTTCCCCGGCAGCTTTCCATGCCTCCAACTCCGACTCATACGCCTTGAACAGGGCATAGTCGTGCTTCCGTATGGGACGGTATGCCGCCTCCAGCGGCGGTGTCTTGCCCAGTCCCGGCCTGCCCACGAGGATGATGTAGAGGGCGGCATTGCTCTGCCATTCGCCTTTGATTCGGATACGGTAGGTGCCGCCCAATGCGGCCGATACTGCTGACAACATGGCCGTCGCGATGAACTCGATCTTGTAGTTCTCGTACCTGGCCATGTCGAGTATGACGGACTGCACGGCCTGCGGAAAGACATCCAGAGGGAAGCCGGTGTCTTCGGTATGTTCCGCCTCCATGCGGATCATGTTGCACAGTTCAAGTCGGGTGTGTGTCATGTCAGCCATTTCTCTTCTTGCAATAGGATGTCACACTCTCGGATTTCCCTCCCGTCTGCACACGCCGGACATCCGACCTGGCATACATGTTCTTGTTGCCCATCTTGACAGGCACAAGGTAGCCCCGCTTTGCCCACAGGTTGAGTGTGCCCTCGCACACGTTCAACAACTCACGGACCTGTTTCGTATTGAGCCATGTCTCTTCCGCCTCACGCTTCATGGCGGCATCCCGTTCCTCCTGCTGCGCCATGATGGTGCGCTGCACGATGGATTCGGCAAACATCTTAAGGTCGGCGGGCGTGACTTCCAGTTTCACGTTCGCGCCCTGTTCGACCAGACTTTCTATGGTGATCATAAATATCAGTTTTGAAGTTTGTGATGACCATCTTCAAAAGTTCCCTGATGCCCCGCTTCCGATGGCTTATAAAAGAGAAGCACCGCCGACCTTAGGGAAAAGGTTGACGGTGCAAAAGTATATGGGAATTGAAACGGATTGATATATAATGCCTTGTCTTAAATTGTCATGACAATTCAAGTCTGCATGACCATGTAAAACGGCTCATTTTGCCTTATCCGGCGGCCGTTTCCGCTTCATCATCAGAGATGATTTTCTTGATTTCTGCCGCCAGTGTCCGGTACAGTTCCCGGTTCTCGTCGCTTTCGATGAGCGGGGCGGACTGGTCCCTGCCGTCTTTGATTACGTGCTTTGCCGTCTTCAGGAAGCCGACCGCCTGCCGTATGGCGCTCTCGCTTTTCAGCGAGGGCAGGTCGGGGAACTGCAGTGCCATCCCCACACTGTACTCCTTGGCGGCGTGCATTCCGGGCACCAGCTGTAGGTCTTTCAGCACATAGAACGGGAGTGCCTGGTGGACCGCGCTCGTGTTTATGGAAACGAAACGGCGGATGCATTGCAGGACTTCCTCCCTGTTTCCACACTTGAGATAATCCGCAAGCGGCCGCTCCTGTATCTTCTTCTTTCCGGCCGCCCGCTGCGCCTGCGGCACCGTACCGCTGACGGACTCCGTTGCTGTCGGACAGCATTCGGTATCACCGCCTCCCATCCCGTCCTTTAAGGACTGCAAAGCCCATTCGCCGATGCTGCCTTTCTCGATGGCGTCTTTCATGGCGAAATGTTTGTCCCAGTCCTCCTGCGTTCGGAAACCGTTCTTTATGGACACCTCGATAATCTGTTTGACGACAATGGAGCAGCCCATCCTTTCGGCGTTCCCTGCCTTGGGATGTCCCGCCTGCCTGCTGACCATGTCAACCATCGCCTCGAAACTTTTGCCGTAGTACAGCCAGCTCAGCACGAGAGGGGCAGACAGTGTCACGCGGTGTTTTCTCACGCTCTGTCTGAAAATGTATCTCATCCTGCCCCAGAATGTGGTTGGAAGTGAAGCGGCATCTTCTTCCCTCTGTTTCCTGTACAGCTCCACGATCTGCCCCGGCACCGCGTTCTTCTTGAAATGGAGGCCTATGTTCCTGAAGCCGTCCGTGCTGTCGTCACACCATGACTGTTGCCATTCCCGCCTGATTCCGGGCAGTTGTTTGAAGATGGCGCGGCAGACGGCAAGGTACTGCATCTCGTTTCCGTCCGCCATCATTTTCGCGAAGCGGCGGTATTCCTCCCTGTGTGCGTCTTTCCACTGGAGGATGTCCGCCTTGAACTGTTCGTATGTCTGTTTCTGCTCGTCCATGTTGTCTCTGCAATGCTATTGGAATATAAAAGGATATTGGGGAACGTGGCGGATGTCCTCAATCTAGGAGGTCCACCAGCTCCTTCTTCATCTCGTCGTCAATCTTGCGGTACCGTGCGAAGGCACGGCTGCCTTCCGAATGTCCCGACATGGAGGCAATCAGGTTCGGATCCTTGACTTGCCTGTAGAGATTGCCGATGAAGGTCTTGCGCGCCGTATGAGTAGACGCTACCTCGTATAAAGGTCTTGCCACATCCTCCCTTGTCTTGGGGTCGAGGACTATAACCTTGCGGTCGATGCCCACGTACTTGAGTATCTCCTTTATCTTCTTGTTGTAGCCGAAGTGCGAGAACCGGGGGAGCAGGGCGTTCTCCAGACCCTTGTAGCGTTCCAGTATGTCCCGTGCCTTCTGGTTGAGCGGCACACGCACTGTGTTGGCATGTTCCATCTTCGTCTTCTGCGGGATGTACTCCACGAAGCCGTCCACGATATTTGCCTTGGTCAGCCTGTTCAGGTCGCTCACGCGGCATCCTATCAGGCATTGGAACATGAAGATGTCACGATAGACCGGATAGGTTACCCCCATGCCGCTCAGATCGGCATAGTACACCTTGTCCCGCTCTTCGAGCGTCAGGTAGAACGGGTCGCCGTACATCGGCCGGGCAATCTGGTACTGGTCAAACGGGTTGTTCCTCGTCAGCCCGCGCTTGATGCACCACTTGATGACGGTACGGATGCGGTAGAGGGAGCCCGACATGCTGTTCTCGGAACGCTTCTGTTCGACGTTGCGACGTACCTCGTTCCGGTAGAATACGGGGTACATGTCCACATACTTGTGTTCCTCCTGCATCCACAGCTTGAAGTCCCTGATGTCGTCCGCCGTGACGGTGTCGATGCACAGGTGGAAGCCTCTCTGGTGCAGCACTTCGTGGTGGAAACGCTCGTAGCGCAGCACCTTGTTGAAATTGTCGAGATGATGCTTGCGGCTTTCATCCGCAAGCGGTGTTTCCTCGACGTATTTCCGTATCTGGTACGAGAGCAGGTACTCGTCGGCCTTGTTGCCGCCCCTCGCGTTGATGCCGGGATGGTGGTATTCCTCTATCAGGCTTTTGAGCCAGCTGCCGTCCACTCCCCGGTGGTACTCTTTCGTGATGAGGTGGGTGATCTGCTGCACGTCCTTGTCGAAGTTCATCTTCTTTTCCTCCGACACCAGTGCCACGCGGGGCTTGTAGCCCTGCCGTTCCGGGCTCCAGTGGTTGGGGTTGATGGACAGTTCGCTTGCGGCCTTGATGTCCACACCGCCGATGTCCCGGATACGGAAATAGACCCGTGCCTGGTCGGTGATGTTGTTCTTGGCGGCGGTCTTCCGGATGAATGCGGTCACTTTCATATGTATGTCCTCCTTTCTGTCTTAGTCTATCATCTCCACAAGCCTGCGCTTCATGTCATCGTCTATCGTGCGGTAGCGGCTGAAAGCCCTGCTGCCCTCCACATGCCCCGACATGGAGGCTATCAGGTTTGGGTCGGGCACCTGCCTGTACAGGTTGCCCACAAAGGTCTTGCGTGCCGTATGGCTGGTGGCCACCTCGTACAGGGGCTTCTGCACGGTGTTGTAGCCGTGTGTGTCGAGGATGGTCACCGTCCTGTCTATGCCGCAGCGCTTCAGCAGCTCCCGTATGCCGAGGTTGTAGGTGTGTATCTGCTTGAACGGGAACAGTCTGTCGGCATTGGCATCGTAGCGTTCCAGTATCTTCAAAGCCTTCTCGTGCAACGGCACTCTGACGGTCTTCGCCTGGCACTTCTTCGTCTTCTGCGGCATGTATTCCAGGAATCCGTCCTTGATGTTGTCCCTCGTGAGTCTGTAAAGGTCACCTACGCGGCAGCCGACATAGCAGTGGAACACGAAGATGTCCCGTATGACGGCCTGCTTCGGGCAGTCGCTCAAGTTCGCGTCATACAGGATGTTCCTTTCTTCCGAAGTGAGGTAGAACGGGTCGCCGTAGGTGGGCTCCTTGCAGCCGTAGAGGGCATAGACCTCGTTGTCGGAATACCTCATCTTCTTGCACCAGTGCAGGAAAGTGCAGAAAAGGTTCATGATGTTGATGACGGTCGTGCCGGAAAGCGGCCTCGGCCTGTGGTTGATGAGCGTGCGGGGTGCATAGAAGTCTGGATGTTCCTGCCGCAGTTTGTACTCGTTCACGACATAATCCCTGAAACCGTTCATTTGCTCCAGCGTGACGGTCTCCACGAAGAGGGTGAAGTCCGCCTCGCCCAGTATCTCCCGGCGGTAGTCGTGGTAGCGGGTCATCTTGCGCTCGAAGCGAACGATATGCTCCTTGGTCCTCTCCGCACCGTCAAACTTTTCCAGATACTCGTGGACGCGGGCGAGCAGGTTCGGGTGGTTCCGTTCGAAGGCGCGGGCCGGGTACAGCACATCCTCGATGACCTGCCTCATCCACCTGCCGTCCGCCTTGTCCGAGAAGGTCTTCTCCGCCCGCTCGATGATGGCGGCAATCTGTCCGGGCAGGCGTTTCTGCTCGGCGGCAGGAACAGCCGTCGTGCGCCTGTAACTGAGGGTGTCGGAATCCCAATACCTGTCCTGCACCTCAAGGGGAGAGACCACCTTTATGTCCACGCTCTTCTCCCTGACCCGGAAACAGATGTTTGAGGCCTCGGGGGAGCATTTTTTCAGATAGACGGAAATTTTCATCAGCGTTGCTTTTTTCGGTTATGCGGCAAAGGTATAATAAATTCCCGTAAATGTTCCCATATATCCCGAAGAAACTTGCAACGGATTAAGACAAATTGAAAAGTCGTTCCCGGATCTGATACCACATAAAATACAGTATATCAACGGTTATATTTGCACTTGTTTAGCTCTTTTTTTCATTTAGGCCTTTATTCGACTTTCCTAATATCATATATTGCAGTTCCACGCTTTCTTTTTATAATCACCCGAATCGGAGTTGGGCGGGAATAGTTCTAAAACTATGACTACTAATTTAAATGAGAACCTGACTGTGATAAGCCAACAACCGTTTGCATTCACATTAATCAATTTATTAAAAGATAAAGGAGTAATAACAACTGGGATAACGATTCCATTTATAATAGGTGCATATAAAATTGCAAAACATGATTCAATAGAAGTAAATCTAAAATTTATACAGGAGGTATTTGCTGATATTGTAGCAACAGCCAAGGATACAAAATTTTTTATATGCACGTGTAACCATATTAATCAACATGTAATTACAATTTTGACACAAGAGGATACAGATGTGACCGGACATTATTCTACGTATCAGCATATCAAAAATAGTGATGGCGTCCCTGTCCTTTATTTTGAAGAAAATTTTGATATCGCTTATCCTTCATTAGATAAGATAAGTCAATTTTATTGGCTGAAATATGAACATATCCTCAAGGAACAAGTTTATTCATATCAATCAACTGAAAATAAATGGATTAAATTCTCTGATACAGAACTAGGATGTATTATATCTGCATTTTCATCTTGTGAAGAGGCTAAAGAAATCATTCGACCACGCATTTCTAAAAATGTTGCTAGGATATATTATTTTTGGTGTGTCCTCAATATTCTACTGTTACTTCGTGGATTAGCTTACGGAGATGATTTTGATCGTCAAATTAAACGTTGGTTTCCTTTTGAAGGCGATTTAGACTGTTATGATATTAGTGAATTTATTCTTTATTGTGCCATAATCCCCCTCGTGTTACGTTGGATTTATAAAGGATGGAAAAAAGTCGAATGTAAATACTATAAAGACTAATTAAAATAGATTAGTTCTAACTCACTCGAATAGAACCGGGATAGAATTACTGAAATAATAATGCAACTGATTAACTGTATGCTATGGCAGTTCTTCGATTTTATTGTCTGGCTTGCGGTTACACCGATTGCTGTGTAGGTCATCGTTGGGAAGATGAAACGCCATTAGCCAAATTTACATCCTTTACTTGTAAAGATTGCAAACGCTTATGCGATAATCGTTATCTGAAAGGTCAGCCCAATACCTTGATATATGCTTCAACTGGGCAGATATATTGGGAATACATACCCGATGAACCTTTTTGCATGTGGTGTGGTTCAAAGAATGTCGAGGAGTGGAGCGAAGATAATCCGGTGTGTCCTAAATGTGAAGGGGTAATGAAGAAATTATGAGTATACGACAGATTTATAAGTGGATAATATTAAGAATTAAAAAACGGCATAAGGAATATTCTGAATGTTTTTTAATCCTTGACGGTGATTGGCTAAATAATCTTACAGATAAAGAGATATAGTATTACCATGTACAATTTACTCACTTACTTGTATATAGAATAATAAAGTAAGTGAGTATAAAGGGTTGCTGTCAAACATCCATTCAGCCCGTTATTATAATAGGGGTTTACTCATTCAGATTAATTATTTTATATAGAAATTTATGTTTGAGTGAGTAACCTAACTTTTGTCCGGGCTTTTTCTCCTGCAATATGAGAATCAAGTAACTACGGCTATTAAAATGATATAACCGAATATCCTCTGTCCCCACATGCGAATCGGCTCAAGTACCACCCATCATACGATGAATTCTTGTGGTTACTTGAGTCGAATTCATTATTTTCTGCAATAAAAATTTTTCTGAAAGGCTGAAAATGTATGCCCGTGCGATATATCCCCCGAATACCCCCTCCCGCCTTGCGGGATTGGGTTCCGACCCCAGCTGGGCTTTGGGGCATATCATATTATTGCCCATGTTGTCGAATCTTATAAATCTATGACTATGAACCACACGCTCAAATTCCTGCGGACATTCACCCTCGACGAGTTCAAAGAGTGGAAAGGCATCCTTCAAATCCGCATCATCCACAACGAGCAGACGGGCAAGCATTTCTTCGGGTATGGCGATAAGGCGGGCGCCGTCACGTCGAAGTATCCCGCCGAAGCGCTCGACCATCCCGTCATTTCGGAAGTTCTCTCCGAGGAGAGCGGCGAGCAGTTCCTCCTGCTTCACAATGCAGGCGACAATCCGCAGTTCACCACGGTTGCCGTACTGTAAGAATCCCTCTTCATTTAAAAGGCTGTTCCCCTCAAAAGGAGCAGCCTTGCTTTTTATCACCGTACTATAATCATTCCCACATCAAATAACCATTTATCTATGCAATTACGACATTCACAACGCCGGGCAGCCAAGATGCGGCTGGCCCTGCAAGGAGCATCGGGTTCGGGCAAGACCTATTCCAGCCTGCTGCTGGCCTGCGGTATGGCTTCCGACTGGACTAAAATCGCCGTTATCGACACTGAGAACGGCAGTGCAGACCTCTATGCCCATCTGGGAGCCTACAACGTACTCTCCCTCTCGGAACCCTACAACCCGGAGAAGTACATCGATGCCATCGGTATCTGCGAAAGCGCGGGCATGGAAGTAATCATCATCGACAGTATTTCGCATTGCTGGGATTACCTGCTGGATTTCCACGCCAATCTGCAAGGCAACTCCTTTGCCAACTGGGCCAAGGTCACGCCGCGTCAGAACGCCTTTATCCAGCGTATCCTCAATTCCTCGTGCCATGTCATCTGTACCATGCGCAGCAAGCAGGAGTACGTACTCAACGAGCGTAACGGGAAGATGATTCCGGAGAAAGTAGGGTTGAAGGCCGTGCAGCGTGACAACGTGGACTATGAGTTCACCATCGTCTTCGACGTGAACATGAAGCACTATGTCACGGCATCCAAAGACCGTACGGAACTGTTCGCCGGGAAACCGGAATTTCCCATTACCAGCCAAGTCGGGACACGGATTCTCGACTGGTGCAACCAATGTCAAACCCCAACCCCTGTAAGCTATGGAAGCAGCTATCCGGCGGGCAATGCAGTCCGATAACCAGCACCACCTGCTGCCCTTTGTACCCGTTGAAGATGCGAAGGACGATATGCAGCCGATTATTTCCTCGCCCTCGTTCGGTGAGGATGAAGAATCCCCGTTTCGGGAAACTCCCGAAGAACAGCCACGCAAGCCTTTCATCGAGGCCAATACCAAACAGGTCAGCCTTTACCACCTCAAGAACGACTGTATTACCCCGGTATTCTCCAAAGACAACGAGGTGACCATCTCCCATAACCAATTCATCGAAACCATGTGGGAGTGTGTGCAGCGGATGTTCCGAGGAGATACGGTAGACAATCCCGAAATCCGGGTGAGCCATATCGTCAAGGGGCGAACTCCCGAAGCCATCCACAAGGCGGTGCACGAACTTACGGATGCAGACAAGACGATTTATTACGAGCGGATGATGTTCTGCATCGAAATTCCCTCTGTCACGGAAACCATTGACGGATGCAGGCTGAACCTTACGATAGGGGGTGTCAGAGCCTATAACCAAGAGAACCTGTACAGCAAGAAAGGCTTCGAGAAGTTCAAGGTCTTTATCGGCTTCAAAAACATGGTGTGCTGCAATATGTGTGTGGCTACGGACGGTGTGGCCGAAGAGATACGGGTGACAAATACGCAAGAGTTGACGGCGAAGATTACCGAACTGGTGGTAAGCTACAATGCCAAACGCCATCTGGAGCGGATGCGGGCATTGCTCGACAGTACGATGTCGGAGAGTCAGTTCGCACAGCTGGTAGGCAAGGCGAGGTTATACCAGTTCCTGCCACCGGCACAGCGGAAACTGCTCCCGGAGTTCGAGTTCACGGACTGCCATCTGAACACCATTGCAAGGGCCTATTACAACGACCCTGCATTTGCCTGCGACAAGCAAGGAGAGATAGACCTATGGCGAGTGTTCAACCTCTTTACTGGAGCCAACAAGTCGAGTTATATCGATTCGTTCCTAACGAGGAGCCGCAATGCTATGGTATTTGCAGACGGACTGGCAAAGGCGCTGGCGGGAGAGAAGGAGTACAGTTGGTTTGTGGAATGAAACAACGCAATATCTATGGTACGAATTCTATACAAAATATTCTTCGGGTATCTGCTGAAATGGTGGATTTAATCAGTTCAAATATTGAATAAACAATACTTGTTGGAATACTTTTTAGCAGAGAAGCTAGTATAATTCATTGAAATATAGGCTTAAACATTCCGAGTTCGAGTCCTCCTCCCGCTACCAAAGGGGTCGGATTGAAAAATCCGACCCCTGTTTTTTTGTAAACCGACGGCGAATAATGCAGGCTGGCGGCGATCTACAAGCCGTGCGCTTTGATAATCCTCCGGAACATGCTTTTCACGACGAGCGTGTGGAACGGGCGGATCAGGTTGAAATAGAAGAATCCCAGCCGGTTGTGGTATCGGACCAAGGTGCTCAGGTGGATTTCGTGCGCTTCGGCGTAAACCGAGAGGTAGGCTTTCAGGTGTTTGTCGTCGAGTGAAATTACCGTTTCATTGTCGGTTTTGCCGACGACCGACATCATGCGGTAATCCCTGCCGCTGCGGATTGCCTTTTCCAGCTGTTTCGCATCGCCGTTGTCGGTTTGCAGTCCGAACGGTCTGACCAGCGCGTTGCGCAGTTTGAACAGCGTGTTTACCCATCCGGGCATCGTCGTCCAGAATGCCGTCATCAGGTCGTCGGGCGAGATTTTGCGCCGGCAGGTCATGCCGTATGTGAAGCAGTCGTGGTAATCACCCGGCAGACAGGGTGTCAGTAGCGACCGGGGCGGAATGTCGGTCTTGTGAATTTTCATGTCGTTGTGTTGAAGTTGCGTTTGGTTTCAACAAGATACGCAAAAAAACGGTACGAACTGCCGTCGGGTCGCAAACTCCGGCGCGTAATTTGCCGGGGAAGGTGTAACGTCAAATTCCAAAAGTTATGAAAGAGGATACGAAAACGACCTGCACGCCTTGCGAGCAGAATTTCGAACGCAAGGTCGATGAACTGGTGAAGGAGGGCAAGGCCCCGACCGCCAGAGAGCGTGAAGAGAAGGAAGCCGAAGTGGAAGCGGCTTTCTCCGACCGCGGGAAAGAGAAAAAGTAACGCCGCCGGGTGTGTATGCAAAGAGCCTGCTACTTGTGAGGTAGCAGGCTCTTTTATGCGTATATCCGTGTTATTGCTGCTTCTTGTAGGCTTCGACGCCGCTGCGCAGGAATTGCACGAAGTTTTCGACGTTGAGGTCGTATCCGCGCGGCGGCACGAGCGTTTTCCCGTCGCGGCCCTGCAATACGTAGTAGGGCTGGGCGTTGACGCCGTAGGTTTTCAGCGCATAGTAGGAGTTGATCTTGCCGAGACTTTTGAGCACTTTGCCCGAATCGGTGGTCACCCATTCGCTTTCGGGCAGGACTTTCTTGTCGTCGGAGTAGAGCGCCGCGATCACGTAATCCCGGCGCAGGATATCCAGCACCTGCGGATCGGACCAAACGCGGGCTTCCATTTCGCGGCAGTTTACGCAGCCGTGGCCCGTGAAGTCGATGAACAGCGGCTTGTCGACTTTCGCGGCGTATGCTTCGGCCTCCTGTAGGTCGAAGAATCCTTCGAGTCCGTGCGGCAGGTGCAGGAAGTCGCTGTGCTTGGGTTTTTTGCCGTCTGCGGTCAGCAGCATGCCCGGTTCGCCCGACGCTGCGGCTGAGCCGACCTGTCCGATGACGAAGTCCTGCGTATGCAGGGGCGGCAGGTAGCCCGAAAGTCCCTTGAGGGGCGCACCCCACATGCCGGGAATCAGGTATACGACGAACGAGAAGGTGATGATCGCCAGCGCCAGCCGTCCTACGCCGAGGTAGGGCATGTCGCTGTCGTGCGCGAATTTGATTTTTCCGAGCAGATAGAGTCCCAGCAGCGAGAAGGTCACGATCCATACGGCCAGATAGATCTCGCGGTCGAGCAGTCCCCAGTGGTAGGTCTGGTCGGCGACCGAAAGGAACTTCATGCCGAGGGCGACTTCGATGAAGCCCAGTACGACCTTCACCGAGTTGAGCCAGCCGCCGCTCTTGGGCAGTTTCTTGAGCATCGAGGGGAAGAAGGCGAAGATCGTAAACGGCAGGGCGAATGCCACCGAGAATGCGAGCATCGTGACGATCGGACTCCAGAATTCGCCCGAAGTCGATTTGATGAGCACCGAACCGACGATCGGTCCCGTGCAGGAGAACGACACCAGCACGAGCGTCAGGGCCATGAAGAAGATGCCGGCCAAGCCTTTCGAATCGGCCTTGGCGTCGGTCTTGTTCACCATCCACGAGGGCATCGTGATCTCGAAAGCCCCGAAGAACGAAGCGGCGAAGACCATGAATACGAGGAAGAAGAGGATGTTCGGGAGCCAGTGCGTCGCCAGCCAGTTGAAGATGTCGGCCGTCACGGTGTCGCCGCCCAGAATGCGTGTGATGACGATGATGGCCGCGATGGGGAGCGTGTAGAGCGCGACGATGAAGAATCCGTACATGGCGGCACGGAAGCGGCCGCGTGCGGGACCTCCTTCGCCCTTCATGAAGAACGAAACTGTCATCGGAACCATCGGGAACACGCAGGGGGTCAGCAGGGCCGCAAAGCCCCAGAGGATGGCTTCGATAATCAGCGCCCAAAGCGTACCGCTTCCTGCGGCGTCCTGCTGCGCCGGGACGATCTCCGCGGCAGTTGTCTCGGCCGTGCCGGAGGCCGTATCCGCGGCGGCTTCCGCCGGGGTGTCTTTGGCGGAGGAGTCGTTATTCGGGGAGACGGCTGCAGTACTGTTAGCTGCAGCCGTGCCGGGGCGTGCGGTCAGCTCGACCGTCAGTTCCGTGTCGTCGGGGGGCATGCAGCTTACCTCGTCGCAGATCATCCATTCGATTGCGGCCTTGACGGTGGCTTTGGCCGCGGCGAGTTTTACCTGCTGGGCGAAGCGGGCCTTGCCGGCGAAGGTCCCGATCTCCATCTCGAATGTCTTGTCGTAATGGCGTTCCGGCGTCGAAAGCTGTTCCACGCCGCCTTCGAGCGTTACGCCGTCGCCCGGCGTAAAGACGATGGCCGTAGCGTTGGGGCCGCCTTCGTAGGGTCCCATGTCGTACATATGGTAGGGGGCGGGAATCGACGCTTCGAGAACGATCCGGTAGACATCGCCTTCGAGGTGCTCCACGGAGCTTTTCCAGCTGACGTTCTGAGCCGTGGCCGCCGTGAAAGCGAACAGCGCGGCAACCGGCAGTAAAAGTGTGCGAAACAGTTTGTACATAGTCGTGGCGCATTATAATTTGTGCAAAGATAGGTGTTTTTTGCGGATAAATTGCTACATTCGCACGATGATTCGCCTGTCGCTCATAATCCCCACGCACAATAGGTCCGAACGGCTTATCGCCGCGCTCGAATCGGTCATACGGCAGGATCTGCCCGCCGCCGACTGGGAGTGCGTGGTCGTGAGCAACAATTCGACGGACGACACCGTCGCGCGGTTCGGGGATTTTGCGGCCCGTTATCCCGGCCTGAACCTGCGCCTCGTGACGGAGGACGGTCCGGGCGTCTCCTATGCCCGCAACCGGGGCATTGCCGAGACTTCGGCCCCGCTGCTGGTTTTCATCGACGACGACGAGCGTATCAATCCGGGATTCCTGCGCGCCTATGCCGACTTTTTCGATGCGCATCCCGACGCTGTCGTGGCCGGGGGGCGCATTATCGCCGAGTATGTGACGGGACGTCCCGCGTGGCTCTCGAAATATACCGAGATGCCGATCGCCAATCCGATGGATTTCGGCGACGCCGTGCGGCCGTTTCCTGCCGGCCGGGTGCCGGGCGGCGGCAACATGGCGTTCCGGCGTTCGGCGGCCCTGCGCTACGGGGGCTTCGACCCTTCGCTGGGGCGTGTCGGACGGATGTTGATCGGGGGTGAGGAGAACGATTTCTTCGAACGCCTGATGCGCGGCGGCGAGACCTGCTGGTATGTGCCCGGTGCGGTTATGTGGCATATCATTCCGCCCGAAAAACTGACCGAATCCTATTTCCGCCGCCTTTGTTACAACGTCGGCGTGAGCCAGCGTCTGCGGGCGGGCATGTATCGCCGCTATCCGAAGACGCTTCTGTTCGAGTGCCTGAAATGGGGCGCGACGCTGCTGCTGTCGCTTACGATGCCGCCCCGCAAGTCGCTTTGGCTGATCCGGATGCGCTATGAGATCAGCCGGGGGCTTCTCTCCGATCCGCAATGAAAAACCGCAGTCCGGAGACTGCGGTTCTGTCTGTCTTGCGATCTTCTCTTTAGAAAAGATACTTTTCGTTTTTGACCTTGTTCACGAGCCGGGAGATGTCCTCCCACGCTTCTTCGCCGAATGTCGTGCCGACGACCTCGATGACCTTGCCCGCCGTGATGGCCCCGATCGTGCCGCACTGGCGCAGCGAAAGTCCGTCGCAGAGTCCCGAAAGGAATCCCGCGGCGTAGAAGTCGCCCGCACCCGTCGTGTCCACGCGTTTGGCCGCGGCCATGATGCCTACATGCACCACTTCGTCGCCCTGCTTGATCATGGCACCCTTGATGCCGATCTTCACCACGGCCAGCTCGCACATTTCAGAAATTACCTGCAGGGCGTTCAGCGGTTCGGCTTCGCAGGTGAAGGTCTTGGCTTCGTCCTCGTTGGCGAAAACGATGTCCACGTAGTCGCGGACCAGACCGCGCAGGAATTCGAGATTCTCGGCCACGATGTTGAAGCTGGCCAGATCGACGGCGACTTTCAGCCCGCACTCCTTGGCCGTCTTGGCGGCTTTGAGAATCAGGTCGTGGTTCTGCACCAGATAGCCCTCGACGTAGAGACAGTCGTAATGGTCGAAAATCGACGCTTCGATCTCTTCGGCCGTCAGTTCGAGCGCGGCGCCCAGATGGGTGACCATCGTGCGTTCGCCGTCGGGCGAGATGAGCGACACGCATTTGCCCGAACGCTCCGTGCCCCGGAAGATGACCGGTTCCACACCCAAGTTTTCGAGCGCCTGCACGAAGAAGTCGCCCGTCGTATCCTGTCCGACCTTGCCGATGAACCCGACATCGCAGCCCAGTTTGGCCATGGCGCGGATGGTGTTGCCCGCCGAGCCGCCGAGTGACAGCGAGTAGGGCAGTCCTGCCACGGATTTCGAAATTTCGGTCTGCAGGGTGGTGTCCACGAGGCTCATCGAGCCTTTGGCGAGTTTGAAGCGACTCAGCACGGAGTCGGATTTCAGATTGACCAGCATGTCCGTCAGGGCATTGCCGATGCCTATAACACGTTTCATTCGGTAAGTTCGGGATTGCGTTTTGGATTATATGGAGAGTATCTTGACCAGTTCGAGGTCCTTGCGGTCGATGCCCTTGTCGTGCTTCACGGCTTTGGCGAAGGGGACGTAGACGATCTTGCCGTTCATCGTGCCGATCATCACGTTGCGCTGTCCGTCGAGAAGCGCTTCGATGGCGGCTTCGCCCATGCGCGAGGCGAGGATGCGGTCCACGGCCGTCGGCGATCCGCCGCGCTGGATATGGCCCAGAATCGTGACGCGCGCGTCGTACTGTGGGAACTCCTTCTTGACACGTTCGGCCAGCGCCGTGGCGCCGCCCGTCTTCGGGTTCTCGGCCACGATGACGATCGCCGAGTTCTTGCTCTTGCGGAAGCCGTGGTTGATGAGTTCGGCCAGCTGGTCCACTTCGGTTTCCATTTCGGGTATGATCGCCGCTTCGGAACCCGTGGCGATGGCGCTGTTCATCGCCAGATAACCCGCCGTGTGGCCCATTACCTCGACGAAGAAGAGCCGTTCGTGGCTCGACGCCGTGTCGCGGAGCTTATCGACCGCTTCGACGATCGTATTGAGCGCCGTGTCGTAGCCGATCGTCGAGTCGGTGCCGCCCAGATCGTTGTCGATGGTGCCGGGAAGTCCCACGATCGGCACGTTGTATTCCTCGGCGAAGATGCCGGCGCCCGTGAGCGAACCGTCGCCGCCGATGACCACCAGCGCGTCGATGCCGGCCGCCACCATGTTGTCGTATGCCGCCTTGCGGCCTTCGGTCGTGGTGAATTCCTGACTGCGGGCCGTCTTGAGGATCGTACCGCCCAATTGGATGATGTTGCTTACGCTTTGGGATTTGAACGACACGATCTCGTTGAATACGAGACCTTTGTATCCGCGCATGATGCCCTTGACGGCGAAGCCGTTATAGATTGCGCTGCGGGTTACCGCGCGTATGGCGGCGTTCATTCCCGGAGCGTCGCCGCCCGAAGTCAGAATACCGATACATTTGATTCCAGCCATAGTTTTTCGTTTAGAAAACAAAATCGCTCAAAGGTAGTAATTATTTCAATTTTTTCAAAAAACGAGGGCGGTTCCCGGAGGATCCGCCCTGCGTTTCGAAAAAACTTTTTATTTTACCTAACGCCTGTGGCCTTTATTCGGTCTGCTCTGCGGGGACTCGGCCGGCGTCCGGCTGTCGGACCGAATCCGGTTCTGCGGATTCGGTTTTGTCGCCTCCTGTCTGCACTTTCACCCGTTTGCCGTTGGCTTTCACTTCCAGTCCGGCCTTCTCCCTGTCGATCGTAATGTCGATCGACTGGTTCGGAACGCTGATATGCAGCGTTTTGCGGCCGTCCTCGATGACGTTCTGGCTGTCGTACTCCTCCAGCAGCCGCTCGACCGTCGTGGTGTCGTTGTCGATGATTATCTCGCTGTTGAGCATCCGTTCGATAACGCTGTGTCTGGTCCGGATACGGTCGCCGACGTTCTCGCGGATGGCGATACAGGTGCAGGCGATGATACCGGCGAGCCACAACAGGAAGATTACCAGTATGGTCTTGCCTCCGGGCTTGCGCGAAGCGATGAGGCACATCAGTACATAAATGAGCAGTATGACGGGAATCAGTACAATAAATATGCCGAGAATAGGTACCCACAGCGTCATGCCCAGCGGGAAGAAAGGCGAGAGGATGCCTCCGCCGCCCACGACCAGGGCGAACAGCCCGATAATCAGGGCGCAGGCTCCCATGATAAGCCCGAATACGAGCAGCCCCGCGAAGAGCTTGAGCAGGATCAGCACCACCTTGCCGAAGACCGAGACGGCCTCCGCCACGATCGGCTTGGCCCTGACGTCGGGATCGCAGCCTGCGGTGGCTTCGGTGGTCTCGCGGATCGACTGTGCGGTGATTTTTTCGCCGTTCATTTCGAGCTTCTGGCGTGCCGTGCGTGCCGCCGGTACGGCGAACCACATGATGACGTAGCAGATGACGAAGATACCGAACAGGTTGCCCATCATCGACCCCGTCCAGTCCATGAACGGAATCCAGTGCAGGAAGCTCAGCAGGATCGGCAGGAACATGCCCAGCCGGATCCATTGATATATCGCATAACGGCACGATAAAGCCGTATGATCTGAAAATACCCTCCGGCGGACACATCAATATTTCCGGCAAGGTGGACAGAGTCGATCTCGCAGAGATAGACGGAGAGCCGTATGTCAGAGTCATAGATTACAAGTCGTCGGGCAAGCCCTTTGACGTTTCCGATGTGCTCAACGGACTCAATATGCAGATGCTTATATATCTTTTCACACTCGTGAGCAACGGAAAGGCTCGCTACGGCGATGCGATTCCCGCAGGGGTGCTCTATATGCCTGCAAAGGCATCTGCCTTTACAGCCGAGAGAGGCAAAGACCTCAGCAAACAGGGCAATCCGAACGACAAAAAAATGCATCCATACGGGGCGAAAAGACTTTTTCGACACGCTGCAATCAGCACGATCAAACAAATGAGG
>OGYJ01000239.1_pt1 | contig 53554 bp, 43 predicted proteins | sample 1576531 | NCBI WGS metagenome assembly OGYJ01 (sample SAMEA3541574, study PRJEB24748) | human gut metagenome | biome: human gut; feature: human-associated habitat; material: faeces | place: China | collected 2012 | reverse complement strand
AAGATTCCCCGCTTTCAACCCGGCACATCCCGGCAGGGGCCGTATCGACTGTCATAATTTTTCCCGGGCGCAGCCGCCGCGCTCAGCGCGCGAGATAGCGGGCCAGAAATTCCCGCGTGCGTGCCTGCTTCGGGTGCTGGAAAATCTCCTCCGGCGCGGCGTCCTCCGCGACGACGCCCTCGTCCATGAAGAGCACGCGGCTCGAAACGTCCCGCGCAAAGCCCATCTCGTGCGTGACGACGATCATGGTCAGGCCCGTCTCCGCGAGACGGCGCATCACGTCGAGCACCTCGCCGACCATCTCCGGGTCAAGCGCGGAGGTCGGCTCGTCGAAGAGAATCACGTCCGGATGCATCGACAGCGTCCGCGCGATGGCGACGCGCTGCTTCTGGCCGCCGGAGAGCTGCGCCGGGCGGGCGTTCAGGAACGCCGACATGCCGACCTTTGCGAGATATTCGCGGGCGATCTCCTCGGCCTCCGGCTTCTTCCGGCCGAGAACGGTCGTCTGCGGGCTGACGCAGTTGGCCAGCACGCTCATGTTGCCGAACAGATTGAACTGCTGGAACACCATGCCCACGCGGGCACGGTAGCGGCAGAGATCCATGTCCTTTGCGGAGATGTCCCTGCCCTCGAAGTAGATTTTTCCGGCGGTCGGCGTTTCCAGCAGATTGATGCAGCGCAGCATCGTGCTCTTGCCGGAGCCGGAGGAGCCGATCACGCTCAGAACCTCGCCCTTTTCCACGCGCAGATCGACGCCGCGCAGCACGGCGTGCGTGCCGAAGGATTTTTCCAGATGCTCAAGTCTCAGAATCTCAGCCATTCTGCCGCGCCTCCTTCCGGATGTGAATCTCCGCCTGCGAGTCCGAGCCGGAGCCGCAGATGGTGTAATTGTCGGAACCGGCGAGCTTCCGCTCCGCCAGCCGCAGAAGCTGCGTGACCGCGAAGGTCAGCAGGAAATAGATCACGCATACGACCGCATAGACCGGGAAGGTCTGCAAATTGATACGCTTGATGACGCCCGCCATGTAGTAAAGCTCCGTCACGCCGATGACGTTCAGAACGGACGTATCCTTGATGTTGATGACGAATTCGTTGCTGACGGACGGCAGGATGTTCCGCAGCGCCTGTGGAAGCACGACGCGGGTCATGGCCTGCGTGTGCGTCATGCCGACGGAGTAGGCCCCCTCCAGCTGACCGCGGTCGATGGAGAGAATGCCGCCGCGGACGATCTCCGCCATGTAAGCGCCGGTGTTGATCGAGACGATAAACAGGCCTGCCGGTATGAGCGGGAGCGTTTCGCCGTTGTTGAGAAAGGCATAGCCCCAGAAAATGACCATGGCCTGCACCATCATCGGCGTGCTGCGGAAAACCTCAATGTAGACGGCAATGAGCGCGTTCACGACGGAATGCAGCGTCCGCACCACGGCGTTCCGGGACTTCGGCGCAGTGCGGACGACGCCGGTCAGCAGGCCGATGCAGAAGCCCGCGACGGTGCCGACGAGCGCAAGGAGCATCGTATATCCCACGCCCGTCAGCAGATAGCTGTAATACTGCCGGACGATTCCGGCGGCTTCCTTCAGAAACTGCATGGCGGAGCCTCACTTTCTGATAATGATGACGAGGTTGCTGTTGTAGTAGCAGTCGGTGAAATCGACCTGGAGCGCACGCTCCGCCGTGGGGCTCATGCCGGCCATGATGGCGTCCACCGCGCCGGACTGTACCGCCGGGATCAGCGAATCCCAGGGATAGGCATAGACCTCCAGCGCCATGCCGAGCTGCGCGGCGACGTACTTTGCGACCTGCACGTCATAGCCGTTCGCGTACATGCCGTCCTGACCCTGAATGGGGACGGCGCCGTTGGCCTGCGTGGTCTGCGTCCAGTTGAACGGCGCGTAGGCGCATTCCATGGCGATGCGGAAAACGCCGTTTTCCGTGCTGCCGGAGGCGTCGAGCACCGGCGCCTCGGAGCGCTCCGTATCCGGGTCGGCGCTCATGGCGACGATCTGCGCCATCAGCTCCTGACGGGTCTGCTGCGGGATATCTGCGAGAATGGCGTTGACCTGCGCGGTCATGTCCGAGCCGGTACGGAACGCGGCGGCAATGCCGGTCTCCTCGTCCGTGGCCGTGAAGCCGTTTTCATTGTTGCGGAAGGGGAGATAGGTGAGCGTGTCGTCCTTGCCGCAGACCTCCAGCGCCGTCGGCTCCTCGGCGACATAGCCGTCGATCGCGCCGGAGCGGAGCGCATTGAGAAGGTCGGTGAAGTCGGCGTAGTCCTTCTTCGTGACGCCCTCGACCTGCTCGAGGGCCTGCAAATGGAAGGTGCCGGTCTGTGCGCCGAGCGTCGCGCCGCGAAGGTCTGCCAGCGAGGCGGCCCCGTTCAGATCGACCTTCTCCCGGCCTCCGCAGCCGGTCAGCATGGCGCACAGCAGCGCGAAAAGTACGATTCCTGCAAAAATTCTGCGATTCATGATGGTTTCCTCCTGTAAGGCGTTTTGTATTCCCCGGAGACGGCTTTCACGCCGGAAATACAAAACGAACGGTCAAAGCAAGTGCTTCGACCGTTCGGAAAAAATTTCATCGCAAATCGAATATAGCACTCCGCAAAAACATTGCGACAGTCGCATGGATATTCTCCAGACGCCCAACAAAGCGCGCTCAAACGACGCTTCATTTCGGCGGAAGCCCCTTTCGCTGTCCCTCACCGGTGTTTGAGCACCTGTTGGCAGCTACTGATGGATTCCGCGCCTCTATATCTCTGTGTTTGACTATTCAGTTTTGAATATCCTCCAAGGATGTTGGCTGTAATTATAGCATGTTATTGCAGTTTGTCAAGAGGAAAATGCAAATTTATGCACGGCGGGCAGAAAATGCGCCGCCGGCGCTACGACGCGACGTGCGTATCATTGGCCGACGCGCGCAGGAGAAGTCCGTTCGCGCGCAGGAAGAAGATCAGCACGAAGGCGTAGAACACGATGGTCGCCCACGGCGCGTCGAGGCTCAGGTCAAAATCCCAGAAGCCGTGCAGCAGGATGGGGACGACGGCGCTGCACAGCAGATAATACCGCTGCTGCCGCCGCAAGCCGCGCGTTTCCGCGGACTTGGCCTCGCCCAGATAGACGCCCATGTAGACCGCAAAGAAAAAGTGGCCCGGCACGGACAGAAGCGCCCGCATGACCGCCGTCCGGAAGCCGGAGTCGGCGACGTAGAGCACGTTTTCGAGCGCAGCGAAGCCCAGTGCGGAAAAGACACAGTAGACCACCGCGTCGAAGCGGTAATCAAACGCGCGGTGCCGCCAGAAGATGTGCCGGACGGGGAGGCGCTTGCAAAGCTCCTCGGTGCAGGCGACGACGAGAAAGTTCTCCGCCGCCAGATACGCCATGCTTCCCCTGACCAGCCAGCAGTCCAGCAGAGCCGTCAGCAGCGTTTCCAGCAGATATGCCAGCAGCGCCGCCGCCGCTCCGCAGCCGAGCAGCGCCCAGAGCACGGAGGCCGGTTCCTTTTCGATCCGGTCGAGCCGGTATACGCGCAGCAGCAGCAGCGCCGCCGGAAGCAGCGCCGCGAGGACCAGAAACGGACTCATGCACATCCTCCCTCACCATAAAAATACCCTCGTTCGACATCATAGCACAGATCCGCGCACTTTTCCATAGTCTGTCTGAGGATGAAGCAGAAAAGTCCGAAATCGGACTTGAAATCCGGTGCGCTTTCGGCTATACTGAGCGGAGTACTCAAAAAAGGAGAATATTATGCTGACCCGTGAGAGCGGCTATCGCCGCACCATGACCGCCTGCTTCCTTGGATACATCGTGCAGGCGACGATCTGTACGCTTGCGCCGCTGCTTTATGCGCGCTTCCAGACGGAATATCAGATACCGCTTGGCCGCATTTCGCTGATGATCACGCTGACCTTTGCCATCCAGCTGCTGGTGGATCTGGCGTCGTCCTTTTTTGTTGACCGCATCGGCTACCGCCGCTGCATCGTCGCGGCGCATTTTCTGGCCATGGCGGGCTTTTTGCTGATGGCGTTCCTGCCGGATCTGACGGCGGACCCCTATACCGGTCTGCTGATCGCCACGCTGCTCTATTCTGCGGGCGCGGGACTGATCGAGGTGCTGGTCAGCCCGATCATTGACGCCTGCCCGACCGAGCGCAAGAGCGCGGCCATGAATCTGCTGCACTCGTTTTTCAGCTGGGGCCAGGTGGCGGTCGTGCTGCTTTCGACGCTGTTTTTCCGCCTGTTCGGGATCGGGAATTGGCGCATCCTCTGCTGCCTGTGGGCGATCCTTCCGCTCTGCAACGCATTTTTGTTCCTCTGCTCGCCGATGCCGCTCGTGGCGGCCGAGGAAAGCGCCATCAAGGGCATTCGGCCGCTTCTGCACGACCGGCGCTTCTGGCTGATTTTTGTCATTATGTTCGCCTCCGGCGCGACGGAGATCACCGTCAGCCAGTGGGCCTCGACCATGATCGAAACGGAGCTGGGTGTCAGCAAGACGGTCGGCGACCTTGCCGGGCCGTGCCTGTTCGCGCTGTTTATGGCGCTGGGACGTATGCTCGGCACACGCTTTGACGATAAGGCCATCGGCGGCGTTGTGACGGCGGGCGCTGTGCTGTGCATTTGCAGCTATCTGCTGATCGCGCTTGCGCCGTGGCCGTGGCTGAGTCTGGCGGGCTGCGCGCTGTGCGGTCTGGCCGTATCGGTCGCGTGGCCGGGGGCGCTCTGCATGGCTGCTGCCGCTATGCGCGGCGCGGGTACGGCGCTGTTCGGTCTGCTGGCGCTGGCGGGCGATATCGGCTGCACCTCCGGCCCGAGCTGGGCGGGCATTTTTGCCGAACGCTTCGGCGGACAGCTGAAGCTCGGTATCCTGTGCGCGGTCGTGTTTCCGGTCGTGCTGCTGGCCGCAACGCTCCGCTTCCGCCATGCCGCGGGGCAGAGACGCTGAACGGAAGCGCTCCGTTGGCGGACAGCCGCGGCGGCAATTACTTTTCCTGTATCTGCTTGCCGCTCAGATGCTCGACCGTGATCTCAAAAACCTGCACGGCCCGACCGGCGTGCGCAAGCTCCGCCTCGATCGTCTCTGCGTCGGGATAATATTTCGCGGCAAGCCGCCGCAGCGCGGCTTCCGCCTCCGGGCCGTCCTCCATTAGGCGGCAGCGCCCGAACACGACGGCGCTTTGCAGATAGGGCGCCCACGGCGCCTCCGGCTCGACGCGCTCCGCGCCGCAGACGGTGAAGCAGACGCGCGCATCGCGCCGCAGGGCGTCGGCCTTATGGCCGGCCCGCGCACCGTGGAAGTAGAGCTTCCCGGCGGCCTCGTCATATAGAAAATTTACCGGAACGGCGTAGGGATACCCCAGATCGCCGTTTACCGCGAGGACGCCGCGCCGCTCGGTTTGCAGCAGCCGCTTCGCGGCCTCATCCGGAATGGCCTTTTTGGCTCTTCGCATGGGTCTGAACATCTTGTTTCCTCCTGTCGTGACGGATTTTCAGGGAAGCAGCGTCCGCGCGATGTGCGCCGCGAAGGTGTCCAGCCGTCCGGCGATGCCTTCGCTTTTCTGCGCGCTGCCGGGATCGTTCGCGGTCTGCATCAGGCAGAACTGCGGCGGCAGGATCGCGCCCTTGTTCATGCTCATCGCGCCGAGAATCTGCCGCGCGACAAGGTCGCTGCCGGAGTAGCCGGAGACGACGATGGCAAAAACATATTTCTCGCTCAGGTCGCGCAGGACGAGCAGATTTGTAAGGCGGTTGAAAAACGCGGTGATATTGGCGCTGACAGCGTCGTTGAAATTGGGACACAGAAGCAGCAGCGCGTCGCTCTCCTGCACGGCGGGCAGCACCTCTTCGGTGATCGCGCCGCCATAGAAGCAGCGATTCTGCTCGGCAAAATGGAGGCAGGCATCGTAGGAGCAGCCGCGGCAATCGAAGATCGTTCCGTTCTGGAGCGAAATTTCGCGGGATCGAAACGGCTCCGGCAGCCGCCGCAGCACCTCCCGGCCCATCCAGACCGTGTTGGACTGGCGGTTTCCGGAGGCATGGAGCATCAGCAGCCTCGGCGCGGCAAATTTCGGCGGCTCGAACATGAGCACCCGCCGCACAAGGTCGGCGGCGCGGGTGAAATAGGCCTCCTCGAGCGAGACGCCGAGGTTTTTCGCCGCGATGTGCTGATTGTAGAGCGAGCCGGTTCCCTCCACGAGCGGCTTGCCCGGAAGCAGCCCGCCCGCAAGGCTCACGGCCAGCGCCAGCGCCTGCGCGGCGGCCTTGGTATAAAGCTCGCCGTCGCCGTCCACGACGATGCCGCAGACGCTCCCGCGCAGCGCGCCGGGGCTTCTGCGCAGGCTGCGGAGCAGCGTGTGGAGCGATTCCTCCGCCCCGTATTCGTCGATGTGCAGCGCGAACAGGATGCGCGACCCGTCAAGGCCGCATTCCGCGTCCGTCAGAGTGGCGGCCTCTGCCGGGACGCCCGCAAGCGCCCGGCAAAGCAGGCGCTCCAGCCGTTCACCGGCCCCGAGCCGGAGAAGCTTCAGCGTTTTCATACATATCGGAACTCCTTCAAAGCGGTATGGGCCTGCTTCAGGCGGTCAAAAAGCGCCGGGCAGACCGCCTCCCGCGGGAGCTGCTGCCCACAGGGCGTCCAGCGGCTGCGGCAGCCGAAATAGCAGCCGCCCAGCGGCAAGGCGCTGTAATACGTCTCGCCGCGCAGCATCCGGAGCACCGAGATGGCAGCGGAGGAAAGCCCCGGCGCGATATAGGGCTTGAAGCCCAGCTCCCGCACGCAGAGATTGGCCTCGCGCGTCTGCTGCGTCAGGCGCTCCGACGCCTCCGCGTCATAGCCCGCGCCGTAGTCGTTTGCCGCGATCAGGCCCGCGCCGTGCGGGCCGTAGACGCGGCCGTTCGTAAAGTCCAGACCCGCTTTCTCCGCCATATAGGCCGCACGCGCGGCCATGACGCCAAGGCCGAAGCCCTGGATCTGCTCCGGCAGAAGCCCGGCGAAGTCATACGCGCCGGTCTCGTCCTGATTGCTATAGAGGAACACGGCCCGCGCCAGATGATCGACCGGGTCGGAGATCTGACAGAAAAGTCCCCGGAAGCCCGCCTCGCGGGCTTTTTTTGCATATTGGTGCAGCATTTCGCGGTTTGCCGCATACTGCGCCATGCGCACGTCCTTCACCTCGCTCCCGAGCGGCGGCACACCGCGCGAGGCCGTAAACAGAAACACGTCGCAGTCGAACAGCCGCTCTTCCGGGCAGATGGTCACGCGCGGCATGGGCTGGCCGTCGGAGACGGGCAGCACCTGATTCAGCTCCAGCTCGTACCGCGCGCACATCGGCGCGTAGGGGTCAAAGACGGCGATCTCCGAAAGCTCGCCGCCGAGCAGCTTCAGCCCCGTCAGGACGGTGCCGCCGACATCGCCGAGGCCGACGAGCGTCGCCCGCAGGCCGCGTTTTTTCCGGCGCAGCTGCGCCTCCAGAACGGAAAAAGCGTTCCGGAACGCCGTGTTGAGCACCGTCGCGCCGTGCGCGCGCACCAGCGCGGCGGCTGCCTCCGGCAGCTCCGGCGCGGCAGCGGTGCAGGGCAGCAGGCTGGCAGGTCCCGGCTGTTCTAAAAGCTCCTCCGGGCGCTCGATGGCGTACAGTCCGCGCGCGGTCAGCGGGTCGCGCCGGACGAGAAAAACCAGCGGGGCAAAGGGCGCGTCCGCCGCCGCGGCGTCGGGCGGAAGGTTCTCCGTTCCGCACAGGCAAAAGCCCCTCCAATTATAATAGCTCATGTTCAGCAGGCTCCTTTCTGCGGATGCGGTCCAGCTGCTGGAGGCTGTCCAGCAGATAGGCCGACGCGGGCAGCGACCCGTCGTGCAGCATGCACTGGCCCTGCTCCGGCAGGCGCGGACGGTAAAGCGCCTCGCCGAGCCGCCGGATGGTCAGCATCGAGGCAAACTGCTCCTGATGCGCCTTTTCCAGCGCCCGCAGGATCTCCAGCGCGTTTTCCAGCGCCGTTTCGGACAGCGCATAGACACGCTCCGGCGCGGCATCGCGGAAATAATTCGGATAGTAATACGGCAGGATGAGGTTGATCGACGGAAGGCTCCGCTTCCGGCTGCGCGTGCCCTCGACGCTGTCGCCGCCGAGGAAGGGATAGAGCAGGCTCTCCGTCACCCAGTAGTGCAGATTCGGGATGAAATACTCGCATTCCACCGCGCGGCCCTGCGCCTGCATGATGTCGCGGCCGCGGCCCGACAAAATGGCGACGACGATCTTCTCCGGCTCAAAGCCCTCCTCCCGGAATATCTTATCCAGCTTTTCGATGCGGTAGCCGTTGTGCAGCAGATCGTCCACCAGCAGCACGGGCCGCTCGAAGCTCTTGAGCATCCGCACCTGATTGCGCAGCGGCGAATAGCCAGGGAATTCCAGTATGTCAAACCGCCGCAGATCAGCGTCGAAGCATTTTTCCGCGTGCAGCGTCTTGGTGACGATGTGCGGCACGACAACGTCGGAGAGAATTTTTCCGTATGGAACGCACATATCCCGGCAGAGCCGTTCGCCCGGCGCGAGCTTATCCACGCCGCCGATGCGCTGCACGCGCTCCATGAGCGACTGATTGAGAAGCTCGGAATCGAAGCACAGCAGGAGCTTTCCGGGGAACATCCGCCCCAGCACCGCGCGCAGACGCGGCCGCGCCCGCATCACCGCCGCCTTGACGGCGGGATCGTCATGGTGCGGCTGCTTGATGGTGAGCATCACGTCCTGCAAAAGCATGACCGGCGCGCGCATATCCACGCAGTAAACGCCGTCTCCGGACGGGATGGGCAGGAAGCCCAGCTGCAAAAGCGCCTCGCGCAGCGCGGCGTTCTCCGGCGCGCAGCGGCAGACGGCGTAGGTGTGGTCGCCGTCCAGACTGCGCGCAAGCAGCTCGTTGAGCAGCATCCGGCAGCGCTCCATGTCCCGGACGCCGTCCGGGAAGCCGAGCGCGTCCACCAGCAGAAGCCGCCCGGAGGCGCGCTGGCGCACCTCTCTGGCCGCCTCGAGAGAGCCGAGGCGGTCGTAAAGCTCCCGCACCTGAATGGTGTGGCCGACGGCCCACGCTGCAAGCTCCGCGCTCTGGCGGAGCGTAACGCCGATGGGCGACGGATGCGCCAGCAGCGCTTCGCGCATCTTCTCCGGCAGCTCCGGCGCGTCGGACAGATAGAGGTGATATTGCAGCTCCTGCCGCGAAAGCTCGCTCTTCGACTCCGGCTCGCGGATATACAGGCCGTTTTCGTAGATGAACGACTGCACGACCGGATCGACCAGCATCGAGATATCCAGCCCCCTGTCCACATATTCGCGGATGCGCGTGGAGCTGACCGTCTCGTAGAAGGCCGGGAGCGTCAGCACGCGCAGCTTGCCGCGGATGATGCCGGAAAAGTCCTGCCTGCCGGAGTCCGCGTCCTCGCCGCGATAGAAAACAATGTGGTTATATTCCGCCGCGGAGCCGGGCTGTGTGCTGCGGTAGGCGGAGGCGTTGCGGATCACGTCGCTGCCCGCGACGAGGTAGACCTCCCGACCCGGCAGGAGCGTCTTGAGCTGCGCCAGATCGCGCGGCATGGCGATGTTGATCGGGATATCGTCCGGGAACAGGTAGGTGTCCCACTGGTCGGCGGCGGAGATGGCGACGATCTGGCGGCGCAGAAGCTTCGCCAGCGTCTTTTTGCTCCACGAGAACTCGTCCACCGCGAGATAGACCTCGAAGCCGAGGCTGCGGATGCGCTCGACGATCTGCTTGTGTCCGGCGGAGAAGGGGTCGAAGGTGCCGGGGAAGAAGGCGGCGGGCTTCTGCGGCTCGAAGGGGAATGCGCCAAGCTCCACCTCGTACTGCACCAGAAAGCGGTAGAGGTGATTGAGCATCGCCGCCGTGTGGAACACCGTCAGCCGCGCTTGCCGCGGCTGCGACAGCAGCGTCAGGAGCTTCTTGTGCAGCCGTGCGAACAGCGCTCCGCGCAGGGCAAGCGGCAGGCAGCCGCTTCCGAACACACGGCAGCAGAGCACCTGCATCGCCGCCTGATGCACGGCGTCGTCATAGTGGCTCACGCCGGTCATAAGGTTGCCGAGCAGCCGCCACGTCATTTCGTCGGACTGCCCGCGCAGGGAGACGACAACCTCACCGATGGCCTCGAGCGCCACACAGGCCGTGCGCGGCGCGGCGCCATGGGCCATTTTTTCGAGGTATTCCACCGATTCCAGAAGCTCCTTTTCCGGCAGCAGGCAGATGAAGCGCCCGATGTAGGGCGGGATGAAGCGCGTGATCTGCTCCTCACCGGTCTCCAGCTCCCGAAGGAGGTCGCAGGCGATCTCGTTGGCCTGATCGGCGGAGAGCATCGGCGCGATGCGCAGCAGGTGCTGTCCGGCGGACTCGCGCACCGGCAGATGCTCCGACACGCAGAGAAGATTGGAAAAATGCAGCGCCGTGTGGAACACGTTCCGTCCGCTTTCCATCGCGTCGGCGCACAGCAGCGAGATCTGCTCCAGCTTCACCGTCCAGTGGACGGCGTTTTTCAAATTGCTCAGATAGAGCAGCGAAATTTCGGCCTCGCTCAGCGCCGCCTGCGGCGTGCCGGTCAGAATGCCGCGCAGATAGGCCAGCGCGGGTTCGTTTTCCACCGGCTGCGCGGCGGCCAGCGCCGACACCGGCCCGCGCAGCGCGTCGAGCGCACGCAGATGGCGCAGAAGCTGCATGGCGATCACGCGGCAGCGGAGCTCCTCGCTTTGCAGCATTTCCCGCAGCGTCCCCAGCAGCGCCGGAAGCGCGTCCTGCGGGAAATAGCGGCACGGGACGTGGCACAGCGCGTCCGTCAGCACGAACCGCCGCGCGTCGTCCGGCGCTTCCAGCGCCGCCAGCAGCGGCGCCAGCAGATGCGGGGCCTGTTTTTCCTCGCAGGCGGCGAACATGCTCTGGCAGATGGTTTTGAGGGAATTGGCGATGCGAAGCGCGTGCTTCGGCGAATATTTCCGGTCGGGATACAGGCAGGCCTGCATATAGAGCTTCCAAAGCTCCACCGCCTCGTCCAGCAGCGCCGCCATCGCGGGCGTCATCGCGCCCTCGTGCGCACCGTGCGGGCGCTCCTTGCGGTATTTGGGGCCGCTGTTGGCCAGCAGCTCGCCCATGATCTCACCGGCAGTGCGGCGGACGTCTCCGTCCGGGTGGATCAGCAGCTCATACAGCAGCGCCAGCAGCTTTTTCTTGTTCTGCTTGGAGAGATAGGTGCTGTATTCGCGGAAAAGCGTCAGATCGGTGCGGATGCGGTGCAGATTTTTTTCGCTCTTGGCCTGTTCCAGCAGGCGCGAGAACGACTGCTCGATGCTGACCGCCCGCATGAGGCGGATGGAGCCGGAGAGCGTCCGGCTGCGCAGCGCCTGAAGCGCCTCCTCCGCATCCATCAGCGAGGCGTCATTCTGCTCGGATGGCAGCAGCTCGTCCGTGTCAAGCTCCGACGGAACGCCATAGGACGCCAGAAGCCGTTCAAAATCGCGGAGCTTGGAATAGACCGTCTGATACCGCCGCTGCTTTTCCGGCGTCATGTCGGCCAGCTTCGAGAAGATCATCTCATACGAGGCCGCCAGCGAGTAGACGCGGATGCGTTCGCGGCCGTTTTCGCGGATGCCGCGCACGCGGAAGTCCGCGTAGATCAGCAGCAGCGATTCGATCGGCAGATTCTCGAATTCGAGATCCCACGTCGAGTGATTCGCCGCGACGTGGCCAAGCTCCTCCATGCCGTTTTCGCTGAACCACTGCCAGGTATAATAATAATGAAGGTAGGGGATGCGCGCGGCGTCCTCGCCCCGGCAGCCGAATTTTCCGATGTCGTGGCCGAAGGCGGCGGCGCTTACCAGCGGCAGATCGACCGGAATTCCGGCACGGCCTGCCAGAATGGCCGTGTGCAGCGCCAGATTGTGGACGCCGATGGTGTGCGAGGCGGGGTCGAAGCTCCGCAGCTCGCGCGTGATGCGCAGCAGCGCCAGAACGTGGCCCTCACGCACGGCGCGCAGGAAGGCGGCGTATTCCTCTTTCACGCGGCTCTGCCCAAGCGCCTCCGGCGGAAGCTCCAGAAGATCGGTCAGCGGGTCAGGATCGCCCGCGTACCGCGCAAAGAGCGCTTCCAGCACGGACAGATACTCCGTCTGCTCCGGCGTCAGCGCCTCCGCCGGATGCGCCTCGTCCGGGAAAAGATTCGCGCTCAGGCGGCTGCAAAGCGCATCCAGCCATGCCTCCGGCTCCGGCAGCTCCGGCCGGAGCTGCTCCAGTGCTTTCCGGCAGAGCGCCGCGTCGTGCCCGTCCAGCGCCAGCAGCGCGGGACGGTTCCGGAGCGCCTCCGGGAGCGCGTCATAGTTCTCGTTTCCTCTGTATCGCATCGCCGCCACCGGCCCTTCCCTTCGATCCGCCGCGGCATTGGCCGCAGGCGGTGTTTTTGTTTGTATCATAGCACAGTTTTTTCCGCGCTTCCAGATTTTTTCCGCAAAAAATGCCGCAGAGGAGCGCACCTCCGCGGTACGGACTTTGCTCCGCAGGCCCATTCTTTTCTGTACCAGTCGGTGCGGTATTGCTTCGCGGACATCCTTTTTTCCGGCTTGCCGGAAAAGGATGGAGAGAAAAGAGGCGCGGGCACGCGAAAAGGCTCCTGCCGGACGGCAGGAGCCTTCTGTTATTTCCGCAGGATGCCGCGCACGTCGCGGATCGCGCCGCGCGGACATTTTACAAGGCACTGGCCGCAGCTGAGGCAGAGCGTCTCGTCGATGCGCGAGAGGTTATTTACCACGCTGGCCGCTCCGGAGGGGCAGGCCTTGGCGCACAGGCCGCAGCCGATGCAGCTGACCTCGCACTGCTTCCGCGCGTCCTTGCCGGGCGCTTCGTTGGAGCAGGCGACCACGATGGGGAAGATCCGCTCATGGACGTGCAGCACGCCGCGCGGACACTCGCGCGTGCATTTGCCGCAGCCGAGGCATTTTGCCCCGTTGACCTCGGCCACGCCGAGGTCGCTGATCTCGATGGCCTCAAACGGGCAGACGCTGACGCAGACGCCGCAGCCGACGCAGCCATAGATGCAGTCTGCCGTTGCGCGGCAGCCGCCGCTGCAGGCGGCGTAGGCCACCTTTTTGGAGGGCTTTTTCACCATGGCTCACACCTTCCTTTCATACGGCGTCCCGCTGAGCGGGAGCTTTTCACGGCGCACGCCGTCGAGCCGGTAATAGGCGTCGGCGATGGCGGGCGCGGTGGGGATGGAGGTGATCTCGCCGATGCCGATGGCGCCGCAGGCGACGTTCAGGCCCGGCTTGTCGATCACGATGGCCTCGATCTCCGGGATCTCATGCGCGCGGAAAAGACCCAGCTGGCCGTATTTTTCGATGGGCTTGCAGTTTTCGTCGATGGGATACTGCTCCGTCAGGGCGTAGCCCATGCTCATGACGACGCCGCCCTCGATCTGTCCCTCACAGGACTTCGGATTGACGGCCTTGCCGACATCGTGCGCGGCGATCATTTTCTCCACGCGCGCGGTCTTGCGGTCAAGGATGCAGACCTGCGTCGCGTAGCCGTAGGCGACGTGGGAGACGGGATTCGGCACATCCGCGCCGAGCTTGTCCGTCTTGGCGAGGTATTCTCCGTAGAATTCCCGGCCGACGAGCGGCGTCATGCTGCCGCGGTAGGCCGCGCAGAACGCCTCGCAGGCGCGGCGGCACGCCTCGCCGGTGACGAGCGTCTGGCGTGAGCCGGAGGTGTCGCCGGAGTCCGGCGCGATCCATGTATTCGAGCGCTCATAGACGATCTGGCCGCGGGTCAGCGGCGTGTTCGTCACGACCATCTGCACCAGAACAGTGCCGACGCCCTGTCCGATGCAGGACGCGCCCGCGTAGATATGGAGCTTTTCGTCCGCCTCCACGATCAGCTTGCAGCGGCCCCAGTCGGGGAGGCCCACGCCGACGCCCGCGTTTTTCATCGCGCAGGCGATGCCGACCGGCTTTCCGGCCCTGCGCGCGGCGTCATATTCGGCCTTTACCGCGTCCAGAGTTTCCACAAGGCCCGTCTCCGCGCCGACGATCTGGCCGTTCGGCAGGACGCCGCCGGGGCGGATGGCGTTGCGGTAGCGGATCTCCCAGGGAGAGATCCCGACGATGTCCGCCATTTCGTCCAGCAGTGATTCGATGGCAAAGCAGGTCTGCGTCACGCCGAAGCCGCGGAACGCGCCCGCGGGAGGATTGTTGGTATAGTAGGCCGTGCCCTCGATCTCAAAATTTTCATAGGCGTAAGGCCCGGCGGCGTGGGTACACGCGCGCTCGAGCACCGGCCCGCCGAGAGACGCAAACGCGCCGGTATCGGATGTGACCTTTGCCTTGACGCCGAGAATTTTCCCGTCGTCGTCGCAGCCGAGCGTGAAGTCCATCCAGAATGGATGGCGCTTGGGATGGATGAGCAGCGATTCCGGACGGGAGAACTTCACCTTGACCGGGCGGCGGGTGCAGTAGGCCGCAAGGGCGGCGTGGTGCTGGACGGACATGTCCTCCTTGCCGCCGAAGCCGCCGCCGATCAGCTGGTTTTCGACCTTGACCTTCTTTGTGCCGAGCATCAGCGTGCATTCGTGCAGCGTGGTGTGCGAGGACTGGTCGGTCGAGAGGATCATCACGTCGCCGTCCTTGTCGATGTAGGCCACGGCACACTCCGGCTCCAGGAAGGCGTGCTCCGTCCACGGCGTTTCAAAGTGCCGCGAGATGACGTGCGGCGCCTTGGCGATGGCCCCGGCGGCGTCGCCCCGGGAGACGTGCTTGTACGCCTGCACATTGCTCGTCTCCTCGTCAAAGACCAGCGGCGCGTCCGGCGCGGCGGCCTCGACGGGGTTATGGACGGCGGGCAGGACCTCATAATCGACCTTGACGAGCTTCTTCGCCTTTTCGAGCGTTTCTGCGTCCTCCGCCACGACGAGGCAGATCGCGTCGCCGAGATAGTGCGTCAGCCCACCGATGGGAATGAGCGTATATTGGTCGTGCTTGATGTGGCCGACCTTGTTTTCCCCGGGAATATCCTCCGCCGTCAGGACGGCGACCACGCCCGGAAGGGCCTTCGCCTTGGAGGCGTCGATGCCGAGGACGCGCGCGCGGGGATATTTGCTGCGGACGGCGGAGGCATAGCACATGCCGTCGAGATACCAGTCGTCGGGGTACTTGCCGTAGCCCTGCACCTTTTCGGCCACGTCCAGACGGTGGACGGACGAGCCGAGCTTCCAGTCGGAGTGCGAGGGCTTCGGCACCGCGCCGAGCTTTTTATATTTTGCCGCCAGACGGACGGCCTCAAAGATCTTCACATAGCCGGTGCAGCGGCAGTAATTGTTGCGCAGGGCGCTGCGGATATCGGCCTGCGTGGGGTCGGGATTTTTGTCGAGCAGGGCCTTGGTGCAAAGCACCATGCCCGGAATGCAGAAGCCGCACTGGACGGCTCCGGCCTCGCCGTAGCAGAAGGTGTAAAGCTCCTTCTCCCAGTCGCTCAGGCCCTCGACCGTGAGGATATGGCGGCCCTCCAGAGAATCGGTATCGGGCGTACACGCGCGGATCGGCTCGCCATCGATGAGCACCGTGCACGCGCCGCACGCGCCCTCGGAGCAGCCGTCCTTGACGGAGGTGAGGTGCAGCGTGTCGCGCAGATAGCGCAGCAGCTTCTGATTTTTTGTGACCTCCGTCTCGCGGCCGTTGATATAGAATACAGCCATGGTCTTTTCTCCTTGCGGTATGAATTCGGGAGCTACGTCACAGCAAAGGGCTGTTCTCGGCGCAAAGCGCCACCGTCATTCACCTGTATCCATTATATATTCGTTTTCCGGCATTCGCAATCAATTTGCCACTTTCTTTCAGAATTTCGTGATTTTTCATAGCCGGAAGCATGGAAAACTGCCGGAACGCACAGCCCGGCGGCGCATCTGTTCGGCCATGTCAAAAGGTGCCTCCGTCCGCCCGCCGCCGGGAACGTGCCGGAGGCGCTTCCGGCACGCAGCAAAAATTCATGGGGAATTTTTTAGAAATTTGTCTTGCTGTTTTTTGAAAGTTAGTGTATCCTAACTCGTAGAAAACGCATATCCTTTTACAGGAGGGAGCTTATGACACTGGACATGCTGAACGCCGGAGAAAGCGGCGTCATTACCGCCGTCGGCGGCGAGGGCGTGCTTCGCTGCCGGCTGCTGGATATGGGACTGATCCCGCAGACGCGGATCACCGTCTCGAAGATCGCGCCGATGGGCGACCCGATGGAGCTTCAGCTGCGCGGCTATGTGCTGACGCTGCGCAGAGAGGACGCCCGAAGCATCGAGATCAAAAAGGCGGAGTCGTAAGCGCGGAGACGCCGGACAGGAGGAACACCTATGATTTTTGCGCTCGCAGGCAATCAGAACTGCGGCAAGACCACGCTTTTCAATCAGCTCACCGGCTCGAACCAGCACGTCGGCAATTTCCCCGGCGTGACGGTCGATCAGAAAAGCGGACAGGTCCGCGGGCAGAAGGACTGCACCGTGGTCGATCTGCCGGGCATCTACTCGCTGCGGCCCTATACCGCCGAGGAGATCGTGACCCGGAATTTTATTCTGGAGCAGAAGCCGGACTGCATCATCAACATCGTAGACGCGACCAATCTGGAGCGCAATCTCTATCTGACGCTCCAGCTGCTCACGCTCCAGGTGCCGACGGTTCTGGCGCTCAATATGATGGACGAGCTGACCGGAAACGGCGGCTCGGTCAATACGGCGCTTTTGTCGGAGCTTCTGGGCGTGCCTGTCACGCCCATCTGCGCGGCCAACGGCGAGGGCGTGGAGGAGCTGATCGAAAGCGCCGTCCGCGCTGCGCAGCAGCGGCAGAAGCCCGCCGTCTACGACTTCTGCCCAAAGGGCCCCGTCCACCGCTGTATCCACGCCGTGTGCCATGTGATCGAGGATCACGCGCAGGCAGCCGGGATCGGCGTCCGCTTTGCCGCGACGAAGCTCATCGAGGGCGACGAGCAGATCGCGGACGAGCTGCACCTCGACCCGAATGAATTGGAGCTGATCGAGCACTCCGTCGTGCAGATGGAGCAGGAGCGCGGCCTTGACCGGAACGCCGCGCTGGCGGATATGCGCTACAGCTTTATTGAAAACGCCGTGGAGCAGGCCGTCGTCAAGCCGCGCGAGAGCCGCGAGCATCTGCGCAGCAGCAAGCTCGACCGCGTCCTGACCGGAAAATACACGGCCATCCCGGTCTTTCTCGGCGTGATGCTTCTGATCTTCTATCTGACGTTCAACGTCATCGGCAAATTCCTGAGCGACCTGCTCGCCATGGGCATCGACGCGCTGACCGCGCTGGTCGATCGCGCGCTCACGGCCTACGGCCTCAATCCCGTGGTACATAGCCTCATCATTGATGGTATCTTTAAGGGCGTCGGCGGCGTGCTCAGCTTCCTGCCGATCATCGTGACGCTGTTCTTCTTCCTGTCCATTCTCGAGGACACCGGCTATATGGCCCGCGTGGCCTTTGTGATGGACAAGCTGCTGCGGAAGATCGGCCTTTCCGGCAAGTCCATCGTCCCGATGCTCATCGGCTTCGGCTGCACGGTCCCGGCCGTCATGGCCACGCGCACCCTTTCCTCGGAGCGCGACCGCACCATGACCATCCTGCTGACGCCGTTTATGAGCTGCTCGGCAAAGATCCCGATTTACGGCTTCTTCTCGGCGGCGTTTTTCCCGGAGCATGCGGCGCTGGTCATGATCGGCCTGTATGTGTTCGGGATCCTGATGGGCGTCGTCAGCGCCCTCATCCTCGGCAAAACGGCGTTCCACGGAAGACCGGTGCCGTTCGTGATGGAGCTGCCGAATTACCGCTTCCCCAGCGTTAAGAGCGTGGCGCTGCTGCTGTGGGAAAAGGCAAAGGATTTCCTTCAGCGCGCCTTCTCGGTCATTTTCCTTGCCACCATCGCCATCTGGTTCCTCCAGAGCTTTGACGCGCGGCTGAACGTCGTCGCCTCCAGCAGCGACAGCCTGCTTGCCATGATCGGGCGGCTGGTCGCGCCCGTCTTCGCGCCGCTCGGCTTTGCGGACTGGCGCTGCGCAACGGCGCTGATCTCCGGCTTCATCGCAAAGGAATCCGTCGTCTCCACGCTTCAAATTCTGCTCGGCGGAGCCGGCGTTACGACGCTCCTGTCCACAACGGCGGCGGTCAGCTTCCTCGTGTTCACGCTTTTGTATACGCCCTGCGTCGCCGCCATCGCGGCCATCCGGCGCGAGGTCGGCTCCGGCGCGAGAGCGGCCATGATCTGCGTGAGCCAGTGCTGCGTGGCGTGGCTGTGCGCGTTCGTCGTGTTTACGATCCTGCGGATCGTTTGAGGGAGTGCGCGCCGAAGGCCCATTACCGCGCCTCCGGCGCATACGAAATGCGCCTTTTGCGCAAAATAAAAAACCGCCGGACGGCATGTCCGGCGGAATTTTTATCGTTTGTCTGATGCAGACAGAACGCTTCGCGCAGCTTACTTTGCGAAAACCTTCTTGAGACGGGCGAAGCGGGGCAGGCCGTCTTCCTTTTCGAGCTTGGTCTCGCCCTGAATGAGCGGCAGCGCGTACTTGACGAACTCCTCGGTGACGTTGTTGCCAGCGGCGTTGATCCATTCCTTCGGGAACTTCTTCTCGAAGTTGGCGACATCGGACAGGTCGAACAGCTTGGCCTTGCAGGTGTAGCCGTTGGTGCGGTCGCACTCGAAGCCGACCATCTTGTCGGTCGTGCCCTTCAGCATTTCTTCAACAGCGGTCTTGCCGGACATATAGGACTCGTCGATATCGGTCTGGGACGCGCAGTGCGCGGCGCAGCGCTGGAGCAGGCTCAGCTCGATGCCGCGGACCTTCGCGCCGGTCTTTTCCTTGCAGACGTTGGCCAGATGTGCAGCCAGTCCGCCGAGCTGTGCGTGGCCGAAGCCGTCGGTCGCGGCGGTCTTGGCCTCGGAGACGAAGCGGCCGTCGGCATAGTGGATGCCCTCGGAGACGGCGACGATGCAGTTGCCGTTCTTCTTATAGCACTCGGAAACGTCGGCGACGAACTTGTCCATGTCGAAATCGACCTCAGGCAGATAGATGAAGTCGCAGCACGGCTCCTTGGCGTTGGCAAGCGCGGCAGCGGCGGTCAGCCAGCCCGCGTGACGGCCCATGCACTCGATAATGGTGATCTGGCCGATGTTGTAGACGCGGGAGTCGCGGGCGACCTCCATGACGGAGGTGGCGATATACTTGGCTGCGGAGGCGAAGCCCGGGCAGTGGTCAGTGCCGAAGAGGTCATTGTCGATGGTCTTGGGAACGCCCATGACGCGGCAGTCATAGCCGACCTTCTTCATATACTTGGAGATCTTGTTGCAGGTATCCATGGAGTCGTTGCCGCCGTTGTAGCAGAAATAGCGGACATCGTACTTCTTGAAGATCTCAAGGATGCGCTTGTAGTCGGTGTCGTCCACGTCGGGATCGGCGATCTTGTAGCGGCAGGAGCCGAGTGCGGAGGACGGGGTATAGGGCAGGCGGTCAAGCTCTGCGCGGTCCTCTGCGTCCATATCGAGCAGCTGGTCCTCCAGCACGCCCTTGATGCCATGGTACGCACCGTAGACCTTGGTGATGCAGTCGGCGTCAAGCGCGGTACGGATGACGCCGTATGCGGAAGCGTTGATGACGGAAGAGGGGCCGCCGGACTGACCGATGATCAGAGCGCCCTTCAGAGATTCGGACATAGTAAATTACCTCCATGCGAATAGAATATGTTGAACAAAACAAAATATATCACATTGCGCGGAAATTGTAAATTCATCTATTGCAAAAATAGATGAAATTTGCTAGAATTCTTCGTAGATATTGAATAAACAAGGAGATGTCAATATGCCTCTGGTAACTTCTACCGAAATGTTCAAGAAGGCTTACGACGGCGGCTACGCCATCGGCGCTTTCAACGTCAACAACATGGAGATCGTTCAGGGTATCACCGAAGCCTGCAAGGAAGAGCACGCTCCGGTCATCCTTCAGGTCTCCAAGGGCGCGCGTGCCTACGCCAACCACACCTATCTGGTCAAGCTGGTTGAGGCTGCTGTTGCCGAATGCCCCGAGATCCCCATCGTCCTGCATCTGGACCACGGCCCCGATTTCGAGACCTGCAAGGCCTGCATTGACGGCGGCTTCACCTCCGTCATGATCGACGCGTCCTCCAAGCCCTTCGCCGAGAACATCGAGATCACCAAGAAGGTCGTCGAGTACGCGCATGACCACGGCGTCGTCGTCGAGGCCGAGCTTGGCACCCTCGCCGGCATCGAGGATGAGGTCAAGGTCGCTGCGCACGCTGCTTCCTATACCCGTCCGGAAGAGGTCGAGGAATTCGTTTCCAAGACCGGCTGCGACTCCCTGGCCATCGCCATCGGCACCAGCCACGGTGCATACAAGTTCACGGCTGCCCAGTGCACCCGCAATGAGCAGGGCATTCTGGTCCCGCCTCCCCTGCGCTTCGACGTCCTCGAAGAGGTCTCCAAGCGCCTGCCCGGCTTCCCCATCGTTCTCCACGGATCTTCCTCCGTTCCTCAGAACTATGTGAAGATGATCAACGAGAACGGCGGCAAGATGCCCGACGCCGTCGGCATCCCCGAGGAGCAGCTGCGTCACGCTGCCGAGCTGTCCGTCTGCAAGATCAACATCGACTCCGACCTGCGTCTTGCCATGACCGGCACCATCCGTCAGTTCTTCAACGAGCATCCCGACAAGTTTGACCCGCGCGAGTATCTGAAGCCCGCACGCGCCAACATCAAGGAGCTTGTCCGCCACAAGCTGGTCGACGTCCTTGGCTGCGCCGGCAAGGCCTAATTGCTGAAATACGAGATCTCCTCTGCCGCAGGGCAGAGGAGATTTTTTATGGCTTTTCGGTGTCTGCCTCCGGGCGAAGAACGGTGAAGATGCGCTCGGGCCGCGCCTCCCGGCCGCCCGCCGCCAGCCAACCGGCCTGAAACGCGGCCCGCGCCAGCGAAAACAGCGCGTCCGACGCTTTGTCATATTCCGCCTGTTCTAAGAAGCGCCCGAAGGCCGCTTCATATTCGTTGCTGTGCATTGAATATCACTTCCGAATGATTGAATGATATTAAATTATAATATATAATGCACGCTCCTGCCAATCTATAATCGACTACAGATTGAGAGGTGCCAAGCAATGAAAAATGAGCCGTTGGTCATTAAGAAGCGCGGTGAGGACGGATACCGGATCATTACCGTCCGCATCCGGGAGGAGACGCTGGCAGAGCTTGACCGCCTTGCTGCGGAAAGCAACCGTTCCAGAAACGAGCTTATCAACCTCATTCTGGCGCATGGCGTCAGGAATATCGAGATCGAATAGGCATGGGTACTGTGAAAATGAATAGGCCCCTTGAAAAAGCCTGTCGGAAAAGCGGAGGATGATGGCATGTACGAGCGGATCCGCGCACTGCGGGAGGACAGAGATCTGACGCAGCGGGAAATGGGACAGCTCCTTGCGTGCAGCCAGCGAATCTACAGCAATTACGAGCGCGGCGACGTGGATATTCCCACGGCTGTTCTGATCCGCCTCGCGGATTTTTATGATGTGTCCGTGGATTATCTGCTGAACAGGACGGACAAGCCGAAAACAAACAGATAGCGCCGTCCCGCCGCAGGGCGGCGCAAAGGCCCTTGACAGGCAAAAGCGCACGCTGCATTTTGCAGCGCGCGCTTTTCATATCTTTTCTATTTTTTACATTTTCCCATAGGCAAAGCGCCGCTGTTCTGCTATAATACAGGTAAAAATGTGCCGCGGGAGGAATTTTATGCCGAACGGACTGAAACAGCTTGCCGAAAATCTGCTGGAGCTGAAGGAGGCATTCTCCGAGGAGGAGCTGCTTGCCGGAAGTCACCACCCGCGCGCGGAGCATGTGATCCTGCTGCTGCGCAATCTCGCGGTAGGCGCGGCGGCGGCCCTGTTTCTGGTGTCGCTGTTCCATCTCCCCTGCCGGTATCTGCTCAAGGCCATCGCCTATTTCTTCGGCGCGGCGGCGTATTTCTGCGAAATTCTGCTGCTGACCGACTGCTTCACGCAGAAGGTGCCGCACCGGGAGATGTTCATGGCATACTGCTTTGGGCCAATGTATATCCTCCTCGGGATCAGCTATCTGTTCCACTGAGGGCTGGCTCAGATCGTCCAGTCGATCTCCTGCTCGTCATGGGCGCGCAGGAAGGCGTTCAGCTGTGAGAACGGGCGGCTCCCGAAAAATCCGCGGTAGGCGCTGAGCGGGCTTGGATGCGGAGCCTCCAGCACGAGGCGTGGATAGGACGAGGCCTTGCAGACGGCGGCCTTTTTCTGCGCCTGCGCGCCCCAGAGCACAAAGCCGACCGGCTGCGGAAGCTGCGCGATGGAGGCGACGACGGCGTCGGTGAAGCGCTGCCAGCCGAAGCCCCGGTGGCTGTTGGCCTTGCCGGCCTCGACGGTCAGGACGGTGTTGAGCAGGAAAACGCCCTGTCGCGCCCAAGGCGTCAGACAGCCGCAGGAAAGCGGCGGCAGACCGAGGTCGGCTTGCAGCTCCTTGCTGATATTTTGCAGAGACGGCGGCAGCTTCACCCCCTTCTGTACCGAGAAGGCCAGACCATGCGCCTGGCCCGGCTCATGATACGGGTCCTGCCCAAGGATCACGACCCGCACCCGTTCCGGCGGCGTGAGGGAAAAAGCGTGGAATACGTCCGCCTCCGGCGGAAAAACGGCCGTGTGCGCGTAAGCGTCCGCGACCTTTTTTTGCAGCTCCTCAAAGTACGGTGCGTGCAGCTCCTTTTCCAGCAGCGGCACCCACGCGCCGAGCGCTTTCAGATCCGGCATGGCAAAGCCTCCCTGTCCCTTATTTTATTATAGTATATCCGCACGGAAACGGAAACTCAAGCGCGGCGTGCGCATAGAGTGTCGGGAGGTGATGTTTTTGGAGATCCATGTGGTAAAACGCGGCGATACACTCTACTCGGTCGGAAGGATGCACGGCGTTGCGCCGGGACTGATCGCCCGCTACAACGGCCTGCGGGAGCCGTACCGGCTGGCAGTGGGCCAGAGCCTGCTGATCCTGCGGCCGCTGCTGACGTACACGGTGCGCGCGGGCGACAGTCTGTATTCCATCGCGCGGCAGTTCGGCGTGACGGTGCAGACGCTCTACCGGAACAATCCGAATCTCGGCGGCAGCAGCCGCATCTATCCGGGGCAGGTGCTGGTGATCCGGCTGGAGGAGGGAAAAAGCCGTCCGCTGGCGCTGAACGGCTACGCCTATCCCTTCGTAAGCCCGGCGGTGCTGCGCGGTATTTTGCCCTACGCAGGATATCTCGCGCCGTTTACATACGGGATCACCGCGCAGGGCGGGCTGTTCGACCTGAACGACACGGAGCTGCTTGCGCTGGCGGAGGAGTACGGAACGATGCCGCTGATGCACCTGTCCACGCTGATGGAGAACGGGAGCTTTTCGAGCCTGCGGGCGGAGGAGGTGCTGCTCGACCCGGAAAAGGCGGAGAATCTGATCGAGGAGACGGCGCGGACGATGCAGCGCAAGGGCTACGCGGGCGTGGATGTGGACTTCGAGTTTCTGGGCGCACCGCTGGCCGAGGCGTATGCCGATTTTGTCGGCGCGCTGCGGCAGACGGTCTCGCGCCTCGGCGGGATCGTGATTGCGGCGCTTGCGCCCAAAACCTCCGCCGAACAGCCGGGTATCCTCTACGAGGGCCATGATTACGCGAAGCTCGCGCGGAACGCCGACTATGTGCTGGTGATGTCCTATGGATACACACAATTTGCACACACGCCGGAATGCCTTGAAAATCAAGGGAAAATGAGGGACAGTATTTGCATAAGCCGCCTCATGGACAGGCTTTTCCAGAAAGCACATGGCAAACGCACGATTTGGCAAAGAACCAAATCGTGCGTTTTCTATATCACAGACGGTATATGCAAGGAAAGAGGTGTGTAAATGGCGCAGGTTATCGTATCAGATTATTTTTACGGCGATGAATCGAAAGAGTTCAGCTACTTTCGGATTCCGCGCCTGCTGATTACGCATCAGCGATTCAAGAACGTCTCCACCGAAGCAAAGCTGCTTTACGGTTTGCTGCTTGACCGCATGGGTTTATCCGAGGAACACGGATGGTACGATGCAGACGGCCGCGTGTTTATATACTACACCGTTGAGGAAATCTCAGCCGACCTCTGCTGCGGGCGGGACAAGGCAATGAAGCTGCTGGCAGAGTTGGACAAAGCCAAGGGTGCCGGACTGATCGAGCGCGTTCGCCAAGGTCAGGGCAAGCCGACAAAGCTCTATGTCAAGCGCTTCACAACCCGCGAGATTCCACCCAAAAAGGATGAACCGCCTGCGCCAATTCCAGAAGTCGAGATTTGCAACGTCCAGAAGTCGGAAATTCCGACTTCAAGAGGTCTGAAAACGCGACTCCAAGAAGTCGATATTTCCGACTCAAGTTATATTGATAATAATTATCCTGATTTAAGCTATCCTGATCCATCTATCTATCCCGCAAAGCCGCAGAAAAGCGGATGGATGGAGCGATGGGATTTGAAAGAGCGCGTCAGAACACAAATTGACTATGACGCGCTTTGTACGCAGTATGCCGCCGAGGATGTGGATGCCCTGACTGAGCTGATCGCGGAAATCCAGTGCAGCGCCGCACCTGCCATCCGCATCGGAAAAGAGCAGATTCCCATTGAGATCATCAAAGAGCGGTTCCGGCAGCTCACGCAGATGCACGTTGAGTATGTTCTGGACTGCCTGAAAAACACAACAACACAAATCAATAACGTAAAAGCCTATCTTCTGACCGCGCTCTACAACGCGCCGATGACGATGGGCTTTTTCTATTCCGCACAGGTGCGGCATGATTTCGGCAGGAAATAGGTCTCACAGTGAGACGTATTTTTTGACATATATTTTTGGAGGTAACACATGGCAGAAGAAAAAGCACGCGATCCCACGATGCCGGAGCGCAAGCCGGTCAACATTCCGCTTTCCAAAATCCATGACCTGCCCGGCAGCGTCTTTGCGCCGCCGAGTCCGAAAAGTCTGGAGGCGCTGACAAGCAGCATCGTTCTCAAGGGCATCCAGGAACCAGTCATCCTGCGCCAGCGCGAGGATGGCGAGTTTCAGATCGTCTCCGGCAACCGCCGCCGCAAGGCAAGCGAGCTGGCAAAGAAAACGGAGATCCCGGCGTTCGTCTATGACATGACGGAAAAAGAAGCCAGGGATTTCCGCTTGAAGGACAATGCACAGGGGAAGCCGCCCGGCAAGCTGTTGACAGAAGCGGAGATCGGCAAAAAGAAGGACACGAAGGCGGTAAGTGTTGATAAACCGGACGTAAAAGTGGCAAAGGACACACAGCAGGATGCGTCTGTCCTGCCGAAAGCAGCAGGCAAGGAACTTCCGAAAAAGCCTCCCGCAAAGGCACAGGAACCGCCCAGGGGGCAGCCCAAATCAGAAAAAACCACGTCCGCGCCCGTCCCTTCCCCTATCAGCGCATACAAAGACGTTTCCCAAAGCGCCTGGTACTATCCGGACATCCAAAAGGCCGTCTGGATGGGCACCTATGAGGGCCAGTCCAGTACGGTCATGGCCCCGGAAAAGCCCATCACCCGGCAGGAGATCATGACTGTGGTAGCCCGGGCGCTCTATCTGGATCTGGACCGGTATCCGGAGGATTTTGACCTTGACGCCAAAAAGCTCTGGGACAGCGCACAGGACCCCAATATGGAAAACCGTGCGTTCTACTGGATGAGCCGTCCCCATGGGACATGGTGTGTGCGGGAACGCGAAGTCTTTCTGGACGATACCAACGCGAACTGTATCTGGACCTATTATGCCGATCAACCGGAGGGCATTCTCGACTTCCGTGTCGTTGTGGAGGGTGTTCGTGACGGCAAGCTGGCAGGGCGGGTCTATCCCATTGACTACAAAAGCCAGGTACAGCGCGTGCTTCGTTCCGCGCTGCCCATTGAGACCTTACAATATGTTTCAGAAGACGGATGTACCCATGAAGTCGATTACAACAGTTTTATGCAAAGCCGGATCGCCTATGACCAAACCATTCGGGCTGTCCGGTATCTGCCGAAAAGTGAGGCAGAGCTTCAGCGCCTGCTGATGCTGGAACACCGAATGGAGCGTCCGTCCAAAAAGACCAGACGCACAAAAGCCGCTGCGCCGCAGCGATAAATCAATCAGCGCCGCAAGCGATGCTGATTGAGCAAGTATGTCATTTGTTAAACAAACGACCCTTGTTAGGGGCATGCCCCTAAGACCCCGCGATTTGCGTCTCACGGTGAGACGCATTTCATTTGAAGAAGGAGGGATTCTTTGCGCAGCCGGAATCACTTTATCGGCCTCTGGCTGGATGACGGCGAATACCGGCATTTGACGCGGCTGTGCCGGGACAGCGGACTATCCGCCAGCGGCGCAGTCCGCAAGTGTATCATGGGTGAGCAGCTCAAGCCCCGCCCGCCGGACTGCTATGCCGCCCTTCTGCGGGAGCTGTCCGGCATCGGCACCAATATCAACCAGCTTGCCCACTGGGCAAACGGCAAGGGCTATGCGACACAGGCAGAGATCCATGAGGCTTCAATGCTGGCGCGGCAGGCGTGGCAGCTCGTGAAGGACACGCTGTAATGGCCTACGACAAAATCATCGTCATCCGCTCCCGGCTGGATCGTTGCCTGTGCTATGCGCAGAACGAGGAAAAGACGGATCTGACAGACGCGCTGCGGTACATCGAAAACCCGGCAAAGGCCCGCCTGCAGACGGCTATCAACTGTGGCCTTGAGACGGCGTTTCAGGAAATGCAGGCAACCAAGCGGCGCTGGGGCAAATGCGGCGGCATTCTGGGCTATCAAACGGCCACGGCTGCTTTGTGTTCACTTTCGGCGGGATCGTATAGCGGGCGGACTGGTCATACAGATAAGTTCGGATCTCTTTTGTGCCATAGGCTTTATCGGCAAGAATATCACAGTCCTTCAGATCCGGAAGCAGCTTCAGCAGAGAAACTGCCTCCGTGCAATCGTCAACATTTCCGGCAGACAGAAAAAAAGCCACAGGCCGCAGGTCTGTTCCGACGATGGCATGGATTTTCGTGTTCAGACCTCCGCGTGTTTTGCCGATGCTGCTTGATGTCTGATTTTTGCTCGCTTTCTTATTCCGCGACCTGCCTGCACGGATGCTTTAATCGATGTTGAATCCACGCTCAGCTCCGCGCCAGTGCCCGGGGCCGCGCAGAGCTCGAAGATCTTCTTCAGCGTCCCATCGTCCCGCCAACGGCAAAAGCAGCTATACACCGTCTGATGTGGGCCGAATCTTGCAGGAAGATCGCTCCAGCGCGCGCCGCTGCGCGCAAGCCACAGGATGCCATTGAGATGCGCGCGAATATCCTTCTGCGGACGGCCGGTATGCGAGATCGGGATAAGCGGCCGGATCTGTTCCCATTCCTTATCGGTAAGTTCATAACGACGGGCTTTCATGCTTGTCACTTCTTTCTGCCCTTGTCTTACCACTTATTTGTGTCTTTTTCTTGTACGTTTCGCTATTTTTGACTTTTCAGATACACCCTAGATGACAGTGGAAGGATTGCCGCACGGCAACCCTTCCACTTTCCTGCTAACTATTCATCATATTCACAGTACTGAATTCTTTGGGTTACATCTGAGGTGATTTCACGTAGAAGCTATCCTTTTGTAATGATACTTGCTTTATACTCACTGGGAGACATGTTCACATAGGCACTAAAGGCCCGGAGAAAATTTCGGCGATCAGAAAAACCAGACAGTTCAGCAATTTGCGTTATGCTCATGTCATCGTTGTTTTCAATCAAACGCTTAGAAAGCTCCAGCCGTTTTTCTATGATATATTTATTCAAAGAAACGCCGGTACGTTTTTTGAACAGCCTTGAAAGATATGCATAGCTGTAATGGAAAACCTCGGAAAGATCTTCCAATTGATCCAACTGGAGGTAATGGTCGTTTACATACGCCAGAAGATGTTCTTCCAAGTCGAGGGAAGCGTCTTCCTGCCAGAAGCTTTGCGCGATGAGGCCGACAAGGGATTCGACTAACTTGGTTTTGTCAAAACAGGTGCAGAGCTGCCGCATAACCCTTTTTGTGTAGATATCTTCCGTTGGTAAGCCATTGAATTCAAAAGTTCGCATAATGTAGAGAATGACCTTATAAAAATCATGCTGCGTTACCTGATAACTGACCATATAGTTGAAGATCAGGGTCAATTCCTGCCGGACGCCTTGTGCGTCCTTCTCTGAAATGAGTCCCCGCAGTTGATTGTTGACGCGTGTTTTTACAATGGAAAAGGATTCTGCGGGGCGGAAAAACTCTTCCTTTTCTAAAATTAAAACAGAACTTTGGGCAGGAACAACACGCTGCTGCAGCAAATTTTGAAGACGGCTGGTACACATCCAGACATCTTCTTGCTTTTGCGGGTGCTGAAAATAGGCAATGCTGACGGGAACCGATGGGAAACGATCCAAAAGCCTGCGCTGAAGGATCATGGCGCACTCAGAGATAGCAGCACAAGAAAAAGCTGTTCCCCGGATACATATTGTGAATATATTGGTTGCTTCTTCAGAAATGTACCAATCTTCCATATGCGGCAGGATATTGGAAAGAATGGGTTCCCAATGCGATAACCGGTATTGTGAATACTCGTTTTGCAGATACGGATCAGAGGAATCATAAAACAGATTTCCAACACACACAGAAAGCAGACAGTGCTCAAGGGTTTTTCCGGAGCCAGAGGAATAGTTGGACGAGTAGATAATTTTATGTGTTTCGTAATACTGTTCCCGCACAATTTTATTCTTCAGATCCTGAAGCGTCTCTTGCAGAGCATCGCTCTCGATGGGTTTCAGCAAGTAGGACAGAACGCCATAGCGGATCGCTTGTTGGGTATAGGAAAAATCTGAGTAACCGCTTAATATCACAATTCGGATATTGGGATACTGCAGGTTGACCGTTCTTATCAGCTCGATGCCATCCATGACGGGCATTTTAATGTCAGTAAACAGAACATCGGGCCGATGGTGCTGAATCGCTTCCAATGCGTCCTGCCCATTACTTACCTGGCTGACAATCAAAAAGTCTGAATCATACTCCAAGATCTTGTCGGCAAGGGAGTGCATGATCGCAGGCTCATCCTCTGCGATGACCACTTTGATTTTCGTCTTCAGCTGCATGTATCGTCCCTCCGATTGTGATACCGTCTCGTTCCGTGATTGAGAAAACAAATTGATTATGGTAGAACAGCGCCAGTCGTGCATAGATGTTTACAAGTCCCATGCCATCCAGGCTGGTAGAAAGGACTTCCTGCGCGTTATAAGCAGCCTTACAGCGGGTGAGAATCTCAGAAATCTGTTCGGAAGAAAACCCGGGGCCGTTGTCGCGGATGTTAACAGTCCATGAATCATTCTGCGTACGGCCTGAGATCCAAATCCTGACATCATTTTTTGCGCTGTGCTTAAAGGAATTCTCGCAGAGAGGCTGCAAAATCAGTTTGGGAATTCGGAAATCCATCATCTCTAAGGGAATGTCAATGGATACGGATGTCTGCGGATATCGCTCTGACATAACCGTAATATAGTGATCCAGGAAATTGAGCTCCTCATAGAGGAATACGCCATTTGCCTCTTTGCTGCTGACATAGCGGAGCATTTGCGACAAACTATAGCACATGTTAACAGCGGAAGAGGTGTTGCCCTGTTCGCATAAGCTGCTGATGACGGTCAGGGTGTTATAGAGGAAGTGCGGTTGCATTTGGCTTTGCAAAGCCATCAGGCGCATTTGCAGTTCAGAGGTTTTTGCAATCACGATTTCCTGCATGGAAGCAGAGAGTCTCGTGCCCATATCCTCCACTGTTTGGGCAATTAAGTTGATTTCAAGAAGATTGGTGTCGACATGGCCGATGTCCTGCAGCAGCATCAAGTCAAGACTTCTCAGCTCGCTGCAGAGCTGGCTGATGGGCCTGGTAATTTTCTTCGAGATGGAATGCGTGAGGAAAAACATCACGCCGGACAGAAGCGAAAATGATGCGATGGTGCCAACAAGGAAATTCACAAGCTTGGAATAGTAGGCGGCCTCGGGTATCTGGTAATAGACCCAGCCATTTCCATTAAGAATGGTGTCGAGCCTAACCATATATCCGCCATATCTTGTCCACTGCTTGGACGCACCGTTCAATTTATCCAGGGGAATAGACGAGAACGCAGTATCTCCGTAGAAACAGTCTCCATTTGTGCCAAACACAGCAATATGCATCGAATTGGCATTAGTATTGCCGACCAGTTTCCGCATGTAAGAAGAAAATGCCGATTGATCAATATGCACCTCAAGCATGGCCTGCGGCTTGGTAAACGCGTTGTTTTTGCTGATGCTTCTTGCCAGCGTGATGACGGGGGTGGAAATGTAGTTGCTTTGAGAGCCGTGCGCGATGCTGCCGAGATAGGGATTGGCGCTGGAATGAAGAAGAATTGGCGCACCGAAACCATGATAGTCCTGATATAGCTGCGGATCGGTCTGAATTTTTTCCACAAGGATTCGGTCTGCCAGCCAGATATAGACACCGCTGTTGGTAACGACACCAATCCGGTATTCTTTTTCGAACATCTGATATGCGGCGGCATATGCTTTTTGAAGCGCACTGGTTTGGCTGACGCCATTCTCTAGGGCGGCCGGCAATTCGTCGATGACTGCCTCCTTGAATTCATCGGAGTTCATCAGCAGCACCGAAAACTCATTCATGTCCTCAAAGAAATTGCTGATTGCCTGAGTAATGGTTTGGGTGATGAGCTGCTGGGTTTCAATGATACTGGAATGGATCGACGAAGCAATGGGCGTTCCGATAACAAAAATGATAACTAAAAACAGAGCAAGAAAAAGCAGCGAATAAGATTTGAATAATTGCGTTGCAATATGTGTCTGTTTGATTGTAACCACCTCGTTTCAGAATGCTGGAGTTCAATCGACCTGTGTTTTAGAAATTACGCAAACAGCACAGCGCATGTTTCATAATCCGGCAGATTGGAAATCTGGATTTGTCCGTCCTGGATAGACAAACCATCGATAAAACCAAACTCACGAACTGGACGGCCATACTCTGCGGGGAAGGGAACGGTTAGTGTGCAATTACCGGCATGGGAGAAGCTGTGGCATACCAGCAAAGCTTTCTTGTTCTTTCCGGTAAAGAGAACGGCTTGAACACCCGATGCATAGCGGATGCTGTCATTTCCCAGCTGCTGGTATACCGAGACAGTACAATCCTTCAGAACAGATCTGGCCTGCGCATAAAAATCCAGTGCTTCCTGAACCAGCTTCCATTGCGAGGAGGACAGCGTCAGAATATCACCTGAAATTGCCATCCGTCCCATAAAGCCTGCGCTGATACAGAAACGCATGCGCTGCAGATCATGAGATCGATCCAATGTGCAGAGCACAAGGTTCTGCCGAGGAAGAACCAGCAAATCTGTATTTGCGGTAATAATGGGAACCTCCAGGCACTCATGGGCATCTGTGGAGGCAGTAAGGGCGGTTAAATCCATCATGGCAGGTTCCAGCCTGTGTCCGCCGGAAGAACAGTTTTCAATTACCAGTGAAGGGATCTCCTGACGAACCAAGGAGAAAAAGTCAGCAACAGCAAGCATCTGCTGCCGCAGACCTTCGCCCAGACTTTCGGCGCCATCGCAGCCGATACCAATGGACCCATTATAGTCTACCTTCAGATACCCGATCTCATTGTCTTTGATGAACTGTATGACCTTTTCCTTTAGGTAATGAATGACTTCCGGTTTCCGGAAATCCCAAAAACTGCGACCATTGCCTGTTACGATTACTTCTCCGTTACGGGTCAGATGCCAGTGGTCGTAGTCTTTTTCAAACACCCGAGCGCCTTGTGTGGTGACTTCAAACTCAAACCATATTCCCAGGCGGAGCCCCATGTCTCGGAGTGCGTGGGACACAGGCAGCAAGCCGTTGGGGAATTTTTCCGTATCCAAAATCCAGTCTCCGTTGCCGCCCTGACCAAGATGGGGATTGGTGGTTTTTGACCAGCCTGCGTCGATCACAATGTATTTGACAGGTGTGCCGGAAAGCTTCTTCCCCAAGGCTAAAATCTCTGCTTCCGTGGGACTGCCCCAGGAGGTGCACCATTCATTGCAGATCACGGGGAGCTCGTGTTCCACTTCCGGCTGAAGCATGGCGTATTTCTTGTGCATACCAGTGAGCTGGTTACAAACGCCCTGCAGGCTGGTGCCGACACTGAGGAAAGCTTTTGGCGCATAGAAATATTCACCGGGCCGGACGGTTTTGTGCCAGGCTCCGAATTCCCGGTCTGCAAGTCCGCCGGCAAACACCAGACAATCGGCCACACGGCAGAATTCCATCTGCCAACTGGAGTTACAGGCTAACTGTGCACCCCAGAACACACCTGCAGCGCTGTCTTCGATAACGGCAAAAGGAAAATACCGATCAACAGGGAAGGAGCCCAATACACCGAACCGCTCACTTTCAGGACGGCAGTTATACCAGGCCCGTTCCAAAGAAAGCTGCTCCAGTGAATCAACCCGATGACGCCCCTCGTGAGACCAACCGCCATAGAAACGATGAAGCTTCATTCTGAGAGGACCGTCATCCACGGCAAAGGGACTGAGATTGTCCAGAGCAAAGCTGGTCAGCAAATCCAGTTGAACTGGCTTGTCAGAACCGTTAAAGAAAACGGTCTGAACCTCCAGACCATCCTCCTGATGGTACTGGACAGCAGTATGGTGCACTTCTAATCCATCATCTGAGCGAAGAATTGTCCGAATCTCTGTACATGCGTCCGTATGCGAAACAGTTTGATCGTGGTATTTCATTTGCAGGGTAGAGAAACCACCCAACAATGTACCGCCAGCTCCATTGGATTGGGCCTGATGGCGCAATGAAAGGTGACACAGATTGCCGACCTCCCAGGCAGGGCAGGGCAGGGCATTGCGTTTCAACTCAGGAATATCGAGCGTGGTTCTTCTGGTTTCATAGCAGTGTTGCATATCTTTTGGAATCAGAACCATGGAAATCTGTCCGGTATGTTTATCAGACAGATAAATCAGATCAAAATGTACAAAAGGAAAAACCGACTGAGAAAAGCCCATAACGAATCCTCCTCTTCGAAAAGACTTTTTTATTCCAATTATATTGTTTTTTCTAATAATTGCAAGCTGGAAAAAAGTGTGGTCAAAAAATGCCACTGGATTTGGTCGTTTTTTACCCTATCTATGAGCGGGGATACTTTGTAATATTTAGACAAGAACCGCTGGTGTAAGCGGAACAAAAGAAAGTGAGGATTTGTGATGAAGATGAAAAAACTGATTGCGTTGCTTCTGGCCCTGGTTCTGGTATTTGCCATGGCCGCCTGCGGCGCGAAAACCGAAGCACCCGCAGAAAACACACCTCCCGCAGCAGAAAATGAACCTGCTGCCGAGAAGAACGAAGAACCCGCAGAAAAGCCTGCAGAACAACCTGCACAGGAGCCTGCGGCAGAAGAGCCTGCCCTGTCCGGCTCCATCACCCTGATGGCCAGCCAGAACTGGATTAAGGACATTGACCAGGAACTGTTCGATAAGTTTGAAGCCGAGACTGGTGTGGAAGTCAAGGTTCTGCTGACTCCCGACAATGGTTATGAGACCCTGCTGGGTACCACCCTGGCTGGCGGCAGCGATACCGTGGACATGTTCATGTATCATGCCGGCAGCAAAATGCTTTCCGCCGGTATCCCCGAACTCGCTTTGGATCTGTCCAACGAGCCCTGGGTCGCCAATATGGAAGACTGGGCCATCAATGCCAACACGGTTGACGGCAAGCTGCTGGGCTTCAGCACTTGGGGCGTTGACTACGAGGGAATTCTGTACAACCGGACCATGTTCGAAGAAAACGGCTGGGAGGTTCCCACCACCTGGGATGAGTTCATGTCGCTGTGCGATACCATTCAGGCGGCTGGCTATACGCCCCTCTATGAAGGCATCAACGGCACCTGGCATACAGAGCAGTGGTTCTATGCGCTGACTCCTGTTCTTGAAAACGAGCATCCCGGCTTTGTGGATGATCTGAATGCCGGTACCTTGACCTTTGCAGAGCTGGAGAGCGTCAGCGCCGGTTTGGAGCAGATCAAGGAGCTCCTGGGCCATCAGCCTGCATACTTCACCAACGATGGTCAGAGCGAAGACTGGTTTGGCAGCTACATTGCTCTGCAAAACAGAGAATGCGTGATGATGGCGACCTACTCTGCTTACGCTGCGGAACTTGCAGCCAATGGCAGCACCGACGTCTGGGGCATGTTCCCTGTGCCTGTTCTGAATAACACCGTTGGTGTTTCCAACGGCGGCGGCGTCTCCAAGTACATCAACAAAAACAGTAAGAACATCGACCTCTGCAAGGCGCTGCTGAACTTCCTGGCTCAGGACGAGAACCTGGAAGCTTACTACGCTGCCCGCAGCGACCTAGTCAGCGCTTCCTTCAAGGACGTGGAGAGCGTTTCTGCTACCACTGCCACGACGGAAATGCTTGAGCGCAGCACCGCCACCTGCCCCGTGAGAATGAACAACGACGTTCTCTACTGGGATCCTAACATCTATTCCTATATGCAGGGCTTTGCTGCCGGCACCACCAGTGTGGAAGACTTTGTGAGCAGCATGGACGCACACCGCGCAACTATGTTTGAGACCGCAGCCGATTAAAATACTTTAGGGGCGGCAGTGTTAGCTGTCGCCCCTTTTCACCTAAAGAGGTGTCGCATGAATAAGAATAAAATCTATAACGTTTGGTTCTCGGTTCCGGCTCTGGCGCTGTATGTCATTTTGTTTATCTCACCGGTCCTCCTCAATTTTGGTTACTCTCTGACCAACTGGAACGCGGTTAAACTGACGGGCGAGACTGCAAAATTCATCGGATTGGAAAATTTTCGAAAAATCTTTCAGGATCCGAAGCTTTTAGCGATTATTCTCCGGACGATTTGGTTTGCCTTTGTAACGACTATTTTCAAGAATATTTTCGGCTTGCTTCTGGCGTTGGCACTGAATGAGGGCTTCAAGTCAAAAGAGGCACTTCGTGCGACCTATTTCCTGCCTTCGATGCTCAGCCCCCTGATTATTGGCTTGATCTGGGGTTCTCTACTGATGACCAACGGCTTTGTAAACCAGTTATTGACGGCCATTGGTCTGGAAGACCTTGTGAAGCCTTGGTTAACGACAGCTTCCACCGCGTTGGGAAGTACCATGATGGTTGATATCTGGAAGCAGGTGGGCTTCAATATGGTCATCTACCTGGCCGGACTGCAGCTGATCGACAAAGTCTATTATGAGGCTGCCGAATTGGATGGCGCTACTTATTTTGACAAGCTGCGCTATATTACGCTGCCGCGCATGGTCCCTTCTGTGATTATCAATCTGCTGCTGAACATGAGCCAAGGCCTCAAGACGTTCGACATTGTCTACGTCCTGACCAACGGCGGTCCCAATGGCGCGACAGAGCTGATCAACACTCAGGTATATAAGCAGTTTGGGCAAAAGCTGTACGGTATGAGTTCTGCTTACGGCGTGATCATGTTTGTGATCACCGCGATATTTGGAATCATGATTTTGCGGATGAACCGCGAACAGGATCATTGAGAAACGGGGTCAGATTATGAAGAAAAGAAATCGAACGATTCAGATCTGTAAAGCAGTCATTCTGTGGCTCCTGTCGCTGGTTGTGATCATCCCGTTTTTAATTGTAATTTTCAATGCGTTCAAAACGCAGCAAGAGTCTTTGAACATGTCCCTCACGCTGCCAACAGAGCTGCATTGGAAAAATTTCGCCAAGGTCTGGAAAGACGGCAATATTCTCCAATCCTATGGCAATAGCCTGTTCATTACGATTACTTCCGTTGCCCTCAGCGTGATGGTTTCCGCACTGTGCGCCTTTGTTCTGAGCCGTAATCGCAACCGGCTCAATCGGGCGCTCTACGTATTCTTTTCTCTGGGATTGATGTTCCCGCTGAACATGGTCTCTGTGGTGAAGGTCATGCGTGTGCTGGGCCTTTATAACAGCCACTTTGGCGTTGCGCTGTTGTTTGCAGCGCTGATGACGCCGCTGTCGATCTTCCTGTTCTACGGCTTTTTGACCGGTATCCCGCAGGAGCTGGACGAGGCGGCAGTGATGGATGGCGCAGGCCCGGTTCGGTTGTTTTTCCAGATCATCCTACCGGTCATCAAACCCGTCACCGTGACGGTGGTGATGATCAACTTCCTCAATGCCTGGAACGACTTTACGATCCCTCTGTATTTGTTGCCGGATCCGGATAAATCTGTTGTATTGCAGCAGGTGTATCGGTTCTACGGTACCTTCACAGCAAGCTGGAATTTGGTTTCTGTTACCATTTTGTATGCAATTTTACCTGTGCTTATTGTTTATATTTTTGGACAAAAGTACATTATCTCGGGCATGGTTGCCGGATCGGTAAAGGGGTAACCACGTAAAACGAAAAAATAAGCGCTGATGAATGCTGTAATCACCCGAAGAGAGTTTGATCACTTCTTCCACGGCACCAAGAGCCACTACTGTAGTATCCCGCCTGTGCGAGTCTTTTGTTTGAGATTGCCCACTGGACGCTTGGATGATGCGCTGTTCTCCAGTAGGCTTTTCGAGAGTAGGCCGCTTCACAGGCCCGCCATTTGGGCAGCCCTAACTTCATCAGGTTCTCCACCCTTGTCCTTGGCCTCTTCCACTGGTTCCAGATGTATATCCGGAACCAGCATCTCAGCCACTCGTCCCATGGCCAAAATGTCAAATCTCACCACCGCAAATGGTCAAAAAAACCCTGTCGCAATTTCGAAAAAGCGGTATACTGAAAACGGTACACTGGAATAACAGAACCCGAGAGGGAAAAGGAGAAAGGAAAGGAGAATAAAATGAAAAAATGGTTGCATGATTGCTGAGTCTGGTTCTCCTTTTGGGACTGACCGCCTGCGCTAACAAGGAAGAAGCGACTGTACAGGATCCTGATACGACGACTGCAACCGATGCAACAGGAAAAGGTGGCTGGAATTCCACATAACCACTCTCTCCGGCTCCATCACCCCGATGGCCAGCCAGGAATAGATCAGGGATGTGGAGCAGGAACTGTTTGACAAGTTCCAGGAAGAGACCGGCGTTGAAGTAAAGGCCTTCAAAAACCATGAAAAAGGAGTGAGTTTGAGTACAATTCCGAATAAGTGCACGAAGCCAAGATGCACATGCCGGTACAAGGCTGGGCCTGAGCCTCTCCTCGTGCTGTATAGTGTGCTTGCATCCTCAATCACATTCGGACAAATAACGACGGACTGCAATAGAGGCACCTGGGTTTCATTTCACTTTGGTGCCTTGAAGTTTAGCGGAAAGGAATGATTGCAAACATGAAAAAAATAATGGCGCTTCTGTTGGCAGTGATTATGCTGCTCGGTATGCTCCCCACGGCCTTCGCGGCGGGATCTGAATATCTGGATCAGTCCGGCAATCCCGTGGAAGGCCTGATGGAAGCAATTGAGGGCAAACGGCATTGGCTGGAGAACACAGATCCGATGCCGGTTGTGAAAACCGAAGGAGAGGGGGAGGTGACGCTCTCCAACGGTGCGATCAGCCGAACCTTTGCCATTCCTGAGAAGGGCGGCACTGGTTTCTACACCAAAAGCTATGCAAACACCTACATTGGCAAGGAATTGGTAAACGGATCCAATACGCCTGAAGTGATTCTGAGCCTCTATAACAAGCCCTATGAAGAGGTCTATAATCGCAAGAAAATCATTGACAATACCCCGGGTTATTACTTTATCGGCGGTGAGAACGCCGCAGAGAATACCTTTGCCTTTGACAGCTATGAGATCCGTTCCATCACGGCGGACGATGTACAGTTCCAGTGGAAGAAAAATGCACACAGCTACAGCGACCCTGCTGCGGAGGATTGGCCGCCGAAGGGCATGCACGCGGAGTTTAACTTCGTGGCACCCTCGAGCTTTCCTGCGGACTATCAGGGCCTGCAGGTGAAAGTTATCTATGAGATGTACGATAACTGCGCCGTGATGAAAAAGCGGGTGGAAATCGTCAACACGAAGGACACCATGGTAATGATCGGCGGTTTGGCGCCGGAGGTTCTCAGCGCCAACGGCAATGACAATATGAAAGAACTGATGCTGATTCAGTCCGACTTTACCACCGAGACCACCAGTTCCAACCATCCGAAGGAAAAATGCCTCTGCCAAAAAGAGCCAGACGGCAGCCCCTTCAAGGCGCTGGGCGGCGACCGCCGTCATATCTGCTACGATCTGGGCCCGGCCTACGAGATTTCCACCGATCCCGGCAAGGCTGCGGCGGATAGATTCATTTCCTTCAATACCTATGAGCTGATCTACAGCACCTACTGGCTGGAGCAGCGGGCCCTGGAGGAAGAGGGATACTACCGGAAGATGTTCCCCTGGATCACAGACAACCCGCTGACCTATCACTGCACCGATTACCTCACGAAGGAAGAAATTGATATGGCGGTTGAGGGTGGCTTTGATATGATCATCCACTCCTACAACGCCGACGGCAGCAGTGATGAAAAGCAAATGCTGGCCAGAGATCAAAAGACCCTGGATAAATACAAGGAATTGGTGGACTATGCCCACAGCAGGGGCATTGAAGTCGGCATGTACCAGGGCCATCATAAGCTGAACCAGTATGGCTCCAAGTACAAACCTGACGGCAAGCCGAAGGATCTGACTTACGGCGGCAACGATGGCGGCAAGTACGGCGTTTTCTGCATGGCCTCCGCCGCCTTTGATGACTATTGGGATAACTTCCGTTATTTCGTGGAATACACCGGCCTCGACTGCATTGAGATCGATGGCGCTTACGGAAGTTGGGACTGCCTGAACGGTGAAGACCACATCAACGAGGACAAGGAAACCGACCCGGATCCCAATGGCGTGGATAAAACCACCGGCGACGCATCCAAGTACAGAGTGCATCATGGCTACTTTGACTCTAAGGTTGTCCAGTGGGAAAACATCACCCGAGAGCTCTGTGAGACTTTCCGGGAAATGGACACCTATATCCGTGTCCCCTCCTGGTGGTACGCCATCGGCGGCAACAAGAATACCATTGGTTATGAGGAGATTGCCTGGAGCCAGCCGCGTCAGGAGCAGCTGATCTATGGCCGCCAGATGATCTATAATGCAGGTTATGCCCGCACCATGTCCATGTGCTGGTCTCATATTCCCTTCAGCCAGTACCATGGCGGCGGCGATTCTGCTGCGTTCCTGCCCTTCGGCGAGAAAATCGATGATTACAACTGGGTTGTGGCCCAGAATGTGGGAAACGGCGTTACCTCCGACTTCCGCGGCAAGGATCTCTATGATGAGACAGTTCTGCCTATTCTGACCAGATGGGTTAATTTCTTCGATCGCTATCGTGGGATTGTTAACTCCGATATGGTCCATATTTCTCAGGCCAGAAGTGAAGATAATCCGCTGCGGACCGGCAAGATGGATACCCTCTATCACGTCAACGCGAATAATGAGGGTGAAAAGGGCCTGCTGTGGGTCTACAACCAGACCGATGAAGAGCGGACTGAGATCATTACGGTTCCCATGTACTACACCGGCTTGACCGAGCTCAGCTATCCCTCGTATCCGCTGCCCGGTTCTATGGGTAAGAACGTCAAGTCTTACAAAGGTGGCTCCGGCGGCAAATATGGCTGGCTGCCCAAAGTACGGGATTATACCCTGCCCGATGTGACGGGTGAAATTACCGGTCAGGCAGCCTTCCTTCAGGAGGGCAGCAAGCTGCAGGTGCTGGACATCGACTCCAACGGCAACGCGCAGCTGAGCGTAACCCTGGCTCCCATGAGCTTTACTTACTACACCATCTACGATCCCACAGAAGCGCCCGCAGTGGAGATGGACATTGGCGCTGTCACTGGTTTGACGGGTGAGTCCCAGAGCAGCGGCGTGGCGCTGACCTGGAATGCCGACGCTTCGGTTTCGGTAAAGGTGAATGGCGTGGTGGACAAGGATTCCACGGAGATTATCACCGGCTATCGGATCTATCGGGACGGTGAGCTGATTGGCACCGCTCTGACCAATGCCTTTACGGATACCTCCGTTTTGGAAGAACTGACCACATACACTTATACGGTGAAGGCACTTGTCGGCGTACAGGAAGGCGCTGCAAGCGACGCAGCGCAGGTAACGACTGGAGCGGATACCACGCCCCCGGAGCTGCTGAGCGTTTCGAGCAGCGGCAACAAACTGGTTCTGACATTCTCCGAGGTCATGGCAAAAGCAGCTGCTGAGACTCTGGCGAACTATACCTTGGATCAGAACGTCAAAGTAACTGGCGCTGCGCTTTCTGCGGACGGCAAGACCGTGACCCTGACTGTGGAGGGCATGGAGTCCCAGAAACAGTATACCCTGACTGTGAAGAATTTGACGGATAATGCCAAGACTCCCAATCCGATGGCGGACACGGAGTGGACCTTCATCAACGGTTATTTGGCCTACTATCCTATGGACGGCGAAGAGCTGATCAACAGCTTCAGCGACAGCGTTGCGAACACACAGAATGTGACCTATACGGCCAGCACCGGCAGAGACGGCTGTGTCTATCTGAACAAGAAGGATAAGGCCTATGCGGACCTGGGCTACGGCTGGTTCAGCGGCAGCACGGACTATTCCCTTGCGCTGTCCGTCTGGCCGAAGGACCTCAGCTCTGCCAGACAGGCGGTTCTCAGCTCCGGCCAGAACGGTGAGCCCGGCGATGACTTCGGCATTTATTTGCTTGCAGGCAAGGTCGTCTTTACGACCAGCGACGCTTCCGGCGAGCAGGTCGTGGAACTCTCATCCAAGAAGGTCTTGGATGCGGATGCCTGGAGCCGTATTATGGTGACCAGAAGCGGTGACAAATTTGCCCTTTATGTCAACGGTGAGCTGCAGGAGAAGGTGGAAAAAGCAGGCTTTCCGACCTACGAATCCAAGAATGCGATTCTTCTGGGTGCCGAGGTCGCTTATGGCGGTGGTGACCAGACATCCTATCTGTGGGGCCGGGTGGACGAACTGGTTGCGTACAGTAATGCCTTGTCCGCGGACGCTGTGACCAAGGACTATGATAGCTACAGCCCGTACACCGCGGTGAGACCCCTGATTTATATGGACTTTGAGACCGCCGATACCGGTAAGGTTATCAATCTGGCTGACGGCAAGGAATTCACCGTTCTGGGCAATCCTCAGACGGAAACGAGTTTCAATGACTCTACCGCCCTGAAGTTGGAGAACGATGCCAAGACAAGCAGCACCTATATCAATATGGGTCAGGGCTATGCTCTGGGCGGCGAATTTACTCTGTCCGCCTGGATCAATGTCAACTGCGATAACGTAAAGCAGATGAACAAGCTGATTTGCCGCGGCTTAGTTGGCAACGATGCTGAAGCCTACTATGTCTGTATCCGAAATCAAGGCTACAATATCCGGGTGGCAAATAAAGATAAGAGCGCCCTCACAAAATATGAAACGGGAAAAGACAACAGCAAGGGCTATTTCCCCAGCAAGGAATGGGCGCACCTGACCGTCATCTGCGATGGAACCACCATCAGGGCTTACTGCAACGGCGAGCCTGCAGCTCTGACTTCAAACGTGAAGGGAGCCCTCAATCTGAGGAGCAACACCAGAGATCTGCTGATCGGCGGCGCAAAAAAGAACAGCGACGGCGTTTCTCTCCAGGTTGATCATTTCTTCAACGGTTCCATGGATGAGTTCTATCTCTTTGATGCGGCTTTGAGCGAAGCGGACATCCAGGATCTGATGAGATCCAACACGCCCGTGGATAAGAGCAATCTTCAGAGCCTGTATGACAAGTATGCCGAGGCTGAACAGGGCAGCTACACCGACGCTTCCTGGAATGCTTTGCAAGATGCTCTGGCAAAAGCCGAGAAGGTACTGCAGGACAAAGATGCCGACCAGGAGACTGTAAATGAAGCCTACAACTTGCTGCAGAAGGCCGTCAACGGTCTGCAGCAGGAAGGCTTTGAAAAGGTCGAGGGAATTACCAACGTGGGCGGCTTCATTGACGTGAAATCCACCGATTGGTTTGCCAAGGCGGTCCAGTACGCGGTGGATGAGGGCCTTATGAACGGTACTTCTTCCAACACCTTCACACCCAACGGCGATACCACCCGCGGCATGATCGTGACGATCCTCTACCGTCAGGCCGGTTCCCCGAGGGTGAAGAGCGACAAGGCTACCTGGTGGTCCGACGCGAGAGTGTGGGCGATGGAGTGCGGCGTCTCCGACGGCACCAACATGGAAAAGCCCATCACCCGCGAGCAGCTGGCCACCATGCTGTACCGCTATGCGGAACTCAATGGTAAAGACGTCTCCAAGCGTACATCTCTTGACAGCTTCAAGGATGGCGACAAGGTTTCCACTTACGCGGTGGACGCGCTGAAGTGGGCTGTGGCTGAGGGGATTGTCACCGGTAAGACCGGAGGCTTCATTGACCCGCAAGCCGGTGCCACCCGTGCTGAGACGGCCACCATGCTCATGCGCTTCTGTGAAGCATTCGCATAACAACTTTAATGTGGCTACCCCGTGGCTATACGCCACGGGGTATTGCCGGTACAAGCAAACATGATATCAGGACTTTCGTAAGAAATGGAATTCCGCAAAAAACGAGGTCCAGGATAGACGATACGAATGGAAACGAGGTATTCCAAATGAAAGAATACAGGAACGAATTGTTGTCGATACCGATAAGAAGAATGCACCGCCTTTCCTGATTGTTTTGACGTGTGTGGGTGATTATGCATATCGCCGCCGCAATGGCGTATATGTAGTTCCTGTTGGCTGTCTGAAAAACTGATCGACATAATCGTGGCATGGTTTTCAAAGGACTTCTTTCCGTATGTCGGAAAGGAGTCCTTTTTTCTGCACTCGCCCCAGCCCTTATCGCATCTTTGGACGGTATTTCCCCAAATCACAACTTACTGAGGTAAAAGATTGTCTGACTTGGTCCAATACTGGCAAGAAACCTGAAACCTGTTCAGAAATATATTATGCTTATCTCAGCGCTGGAAACCATGCGTAGTGATAGGTGGAGTGTCATTCTGGCAAAGCGCAACGATCATTGCTGCATTTTTGCAGGCTGACAATCAGCCGAACACAAACTGACTGACAACTGAATAGGGCCAGCAGATACGTTCTGTATGTGTGAGCCGGTAATGGGTGCGCGGGGATGCTTTGAACCGGGAGGTGATCGGGTGTCAAAGCGGAGCGAGAGGCGCCTGCATTGCAGCCGATCCGTGGCTGGACCGTGGGCGACGACCGCATACAGAGAATGATGATACTTGCGTTCGCCATACGTCACAGCATGGAACGCCCCGCCATCAGAATGGAGGGAGGTCAAACCCTATGGCGCAGCCTGCCAGCTGCCGTCTGCCTGGTCTTTGAAAAACGGATGAGCATCTGCTTGCCGCAAGGCTTATCGTATGAATTGAAGGCGTATTTCATAGCCTGTAACAGGAGGTGAACGCAAATGGAGTGGAATCAATTACCTGATACAGGGAAGGAAATGCGATGTGACGACGGTGCCGTGATCGTCCTTCATTTCACACCGGGAGAAACGACCTTGCAGGACTGCATGGTGCGTATTTTGAGCAATCATATTTCAAATGCGGTCAAAATTTGAAAAAATCCACAGTATTTGCTACAATAATCATCCAAATACTGTTTCTTATTTGTTCGGCAGAAAGGAGCAATTATGACCTTTGTGCAAAACAAAAAGAACGGGAAACCAGACTATCTGGAAATCCAATGGCGGGTGGGAGAATACAACCGCCTGAGCAAGGAGGACGGAGACAAACCGGAGAGCGACAGCATCCAAAATCAGCACAGCATCAATCAAAAGCATATTCAATACCTGCGTGATCAGGGCGAACAGATTTTGTCCGTGACGGTATACTCGGACGACGGGTATGCAGGCGGTAATTTTAACCGTCCCCGCTATCAGGATCTGCTGCGGGACATTGAGAGTGGGAAAATCAACTGCATCATCTTCAAGGACAATTCCAGACTGGGTCGTAATTACCCGGAGCTGGGCCGGCTCATGGAGGACTATTTTCCCCAGAAGGGTGTCCGGGTGATTTCCGTCCTGAACAATCTGGACAGCGTGAAGGACCCGCGAGGCTACAGCAGCGCCATTGTCTCCTTTGCCAATATTGTCAACGACGACTACATCCGGCAGCTTTCCATCAAAATCAAGTGTACCCTGGCCATGAAGCGTGAGCGCGGGGAGTTTACCGGCAACTATGCGCCCTTCGGTTATCAGAAGGACCCCAACGACCGTCACAAGCTGGTGATCGATGAGGAGCAGGCAGAAATCGTCCGGAGGATCTTTGACTGGTATGAGGAAGGCATGTCCGCCAGCGGGATCGCAAAGCGTCTCAACGCCATGCAGATCATGACGCCGGGAGACTTCAAAATCCGTGACGGCTGCAAAAGCTTCATCACCCATGATAAAAACAGCCCGAAAACTCGAACCTGGGCCGTAAACACCGTGAAAACCATCCTCACCAACGAGGTCTATATTGGAAATATGGTGCAGGGCAAACACAAGAGCGTGTCCTACCGCAGCAAAAAGATGGCGCCGACGGATGAAAGCGAATGGACCGTCGTGGAAGGGACCCATGCGCCGATCATCTCCGAGGAACAGTTCGCCATTGTGCATGAGCGATTTGCCCGGCGGACCCGCGTTGCGCCTGCGCAGGATCAGACGTACCTTCTTTCGGGGTTCGTGATCTGCGCCCGCTGCGGACACACCATGAACCGTTTTACCTCCCATGGTTATGTGCGTTATCGCTGCATGACACGCATTTATGCGCCTGACAAATGCCAGTGCCCCACCGTAAAAGAAGACCATCTGGAACAGTTGATCACACGGGCGATTCAAGCAGAGATCCGGCGTCTGGTGGACGTCAAAGCCGTGATCGATGCAGCCCGTCAGATCAAAACAACTTCCGGCGCACAGAACGAGTACACGCTGGCGCTGAATAAGGCGGAAAAGGAAAAAGAACGGCTGATGGATGCAGAATTTCGCCTGTATGACAATTTTCAGAGCGGCCTTTTGCAGGAAGCGGAATACCGGCGGTATAAAGACCGGTACGGGCAGGAAATTGCCCTGCAGCAGAGCAAGATCGAAAAATTGAACCAGAGCCTGCTGGAACTGAAAGAGGCCAGACAACAGGATGATGCGTTCGTTGCATTCTTTCAGAAATACGGGAACCTCCAAAAGCTGGACCGTGATGTATTAAACAACCTGGTGAAAAAAATTGTATTTCACGAGAAAAACCACATCGAGATCTATTTCCGTTTTGCGGAAGAATCCGATAAGCTGTACGACTTGGCAACTGTCGTTCAGGATGACGGGATTGTTTCTTGTGTGTAATGCACTGACCTGTATGATGTGCATTTGCACACAATCTGTCAAAAAATGTCCCATAAAGGAAATTCCTGACAGATTTCAAAAAACAACAGACTCTGACAGCTTCCAACACAAGATTATTCCATACAACAAACCACAAAACAACGTTTTTGTGTGCAAACAGCATGCATTCATATGAATGGGGCTACACCTACGGCCCGCCGATGGCGGTCGCGCCGCTGGCAGCAGTCCGGCGCGTGCTGGACTACGCGGTCTCGGAGATGCCGCCGGAGAAAATCTTCATGGGCTTCCCGAACTACGCCTACGACTGGACGCTGCCGTATCAGGCGGGCAGCACGCGCGCGGAGCTGATCGGGAACGAGGCGGCGGTGCAGCTCGCGGTGCGCGTCGGCGCGGAGATCCGCTTCGATGAGACGGCGCAGACGCCGTGGTTCACATACACCGGCTCGGACGGACAGGTGCACGAGGTCTGGTTCGAGGACCCGCGCAGCTGCCTTGCGAAGTTCCGTCTCCCGGCGGAATATGGGCTGCACGGGCTGGGCGTGTGGAATTTCATGCGGCCGTTCACGGCGGCGTTCAGTCTGATGAATTACCTGTTCCGGCTGGGAGAGTCTGTGGATAACTGAGCAGATTTCCTGCTTTTCTCAACATTTATCCACAGAATATCACAGCTTTTGCACAGGAAAGACGGCTTCGTTACAATTATGTTACAATCCCGCGCAGACCCTTGCGCTTCCGGCCCGGACTGCTTATACTGGAAAAAACGGCAGGATTGTCCACGAAAGGAGGGGCCGGGAATGAAGAGGCTTTTTTACACGATGCTGGCGGTATGCCTGCTCGTGCTGCTGGCGCTGCCGGCAGGCGCTGCGGAGCGGGATACGGCGTTCTCGGATCAGGCCGAGATCCGCAACGGCTATGCGGTGCAGATGCTGGTGGAGCTGGAGCTGATCGGCGGATATAAGGACGGAAGCTTCCAGCCCGGCGCGCCGATCACCCGTGCGGAGACGGCGAAGCTGATCGCGTTTTTCTGCACGGATACGCCCGAGCCTGCCTCGTGGGTCTCCTTTGCGGATACGAACGACAGCTGGGCGAAGGATTATATTGCCTATTGCGCCGGCGAGGGCATCGTCGGCGGCTCCGGCGGACTGTTCCGTCCGAAGGACAATGTGACGGCGCAGGAGCTGGCCAAGATGCTGCTGGCGGCGGTGGGCTTCGATGCCTCGCGCTATACCGGCGCGGGCTGGGCTGCGCGCGTCAATGCCGATGCCGAGGAAAACGGCGTTTACCACAGCTTTACGGGACAGTACGACGAGCCGGTGACGCGCGACGACGCCTGCCTGCTCATTTATAACGCGATGCAGTGCCCGGCGACGGACGGCACGGAAAGATATGTGCTCGACGAGCTGATGAATCCCAAGACCTATCTGGAGGAGCGCTTCGGCGCGGTGCGCTATACGGCGGTGCTGACCGGGAACGAGTGCGCCGATCTGACGCAGACGGACGCGGCGCTGAAAAAGGGCGTGACCAAGCTGGAGGGGCACAAGGAGTTCGCCGTGTCCACGGGCCTCGGTCTGGTCGGACACCGGGTGGATATCTACCTCCGGAACGGCCGCCTGCTCGGAACGCCTGCGGAATCGGTCACGGAGCGTTCGCTGACCGTGATGGACGCGGGAAGGCTGGAGGCGTGCTGCGCGGAGGCGGGCTTGACGCTCGACGCGGCGACGCAGTATTATCTCGATTACAACGTTGCGGACGCGGGCGTGCTGAGTGAGCTGCCCTACGGCGCGGTCGTGACGGTGATCGACTATGACGGCGACGGCGTGATCGACGCCGTGCTCGTGCTGCGCTGCGCGGACGGAACGGTCACGGAGGCGGAGCCTCTGAGCGTGCGCAGCAGCATCGGAAATGGCTGGGCAAGAGCGTTTTCCGATTCCGCCGCGCTGACGGCCGGAGAGGACGTCCGCTGCGCGGATATCTGCGGCGTGACGTATGTGCTGCCGCTGCAATAAGAAAGGAAGCCCGGAGGCGGAATGCCTTCGGGCTTGGTTTTTGCGCCGGAGGGCGCAGGATGCCTCCGGCGGCATACTTTTTTCTGGCTTGTCAGAAAAAAGTATGCAAAAAAGAGACGCTGGAGTACGAAATAGCGCTTACGCGCCTGAAAAGCTTGTCGTTCTGTCTTGCGTTTTGTCGTTTCGTTTCCGTCGTCAAAACGCCCTTCGGGCGGCCGTAGGATCGGGTTTCCCAAGCGCACGATACACAATACGAGTCGTTTTGTTCGCGCCCGTTGAATATTTGACGTATGAAAGTCGAAAGGCCGTTCTTCCTGCGAGGGCTGCTCTGCGTATCGCGCGTAACGATTTTCCATGCAAAGGGCATCCGAAACAGGCGCAGAGTATTTCGACTACCACGCCGGTCTGGCAAATACGCATCTGTACCGCGTTTTGTAAATCCAAAAATAATTTCAGTACGAATCAAACTCCGGGGAAAATCCAAGGAAGGGGGCTGCAGCCCCCTTCTTGGTCGTTTTAAGGGGATTGCAAAGGGGACAGGGCTCCCACGCGAATCCAGCGAAGCGATTCGTGTGGGAAAAGGAGGAACAACGGAACGGACGACGCCTGTCCGCCGCAAGCGGCGGACAGGATGAGGGATGTGGAGTTTGTTCCGACGCAAATCCCCCTTTGCCGTTTTCTTTTTACCGCCAGCAGCTTTTTCTTTGCCGCACAAAGAAAAAGGGGCTGAATATCGCCCCTACGGAAGCATTCCGTTCAACGGATATGACCCGCGGAGCGGCGGTGACGGCGCACCAAATCAAACCGCGCCTTCGGCGCATACGAAACACTCCGCCGGGATCCCCGGCAAAAATTCTGCCCCCGGGCAGTGAAAGGAGACTTCCCACTATGGCGCTCCACGAAGGCCACCGCGAACGGATGCGCAGACAGCTCAAGACCAGCGGCATGGACAGCCTGTCCGACGTTCAGGTTTTAGAGGTCGCGCTCTACTACGCCATTCCGCGCCGGGACACGAACGAGATCGCGCACGCACTGCTCAGCCGCTTTGGGAGTCTTTCGGGCGTGCTGGAGGCTCCGCGCGCGGAGCTTCTGAAGATCGACGGCATGGGTGAAAGCGCCGCCGACCTTCTGCTGCTGTTCGTGCAGATGGAGCGGCGGCACATGATGGACCGCGGGAGTGTGGAAACGATCCTCGATACGACCTACAAATGCGCACAGTATCTTGCGCCGCGCTTTATTGGTGAGCCGGAGGAGGTCGTGTATCTGCTGTGTCTGGACGCCAAGTGCAAGGTGCTCGACTGCTCGCTCGTCCACCGGGGCGCCGTCAACATGACGGCCATCTCCGCGCGGAAGATCGTAAAGACCGCGCTCGACCACAACGCGACCTCCGTGGTCGTGGCGCACAACCATCCGAGCGGACTGGCCCTCCCGAGCCGGGAGGACCGCGAGACCACCGCCACGCTCAAGGCGGCGCTGAACGCGGTCGGCGTGGCGCTGGTCGATCATGTGATCGTCGCGGACGGAGATTTTGTCTCGCTGGCGGATGACGGATTGCTCTGAGCCTGCCGGAAAGGAGAAAATATGGATTTTCAGCTTGTTTCCGAATATAAGCCGACCGGCGACCAGCCGCAGGCCATCGAAAAACTTGTAAACGGCGTCAAAATGGGCCTCAACGAGCAGGTCTTGCTTGGTGTCACCGGCTCCGGCAAGACCTTTACCATGGCGAACGTCATCCAACAGCTGAACCGGCCGACGCTCGTGCTGGCGCACAACAAGACGCTGGCGGCGCAGCTCTGCTCGGAGTTCCGGGAGTTCTTCCCGAACAACGCCGTGGAATATTTCGTTTCCTACTACGACTATTACCAGCCGGAGGCGTATATTGCGCACACCGACACCTATATTGAGAAGGACTCCGCCATCAACGACGAGATCGAGCGCCTGCGCCACAGCGCGACTTCCTCTCTGGCCGAGCGCCGGGATGTGATCGTCGTTTCCTCCGTCTCCTGCATCTACGGTCTGGGCGACCCGATCGACTACAAGAGCATGGTCGTTTCCCTGCGCACCGGGCAGGAGCGCGACCGCGACGAGCTGATGCGCCGTCTGACCGCTATCCGCTACGAGCGCAACGACGTGAATTTCATCCGAAACACCTACCGCGTCCGCGGCGATACGGTGGAAATTTACCCGGCCTACTGGATGGGCCGTGCCATCCGCGTGGAGTTTTTCGGCGACGAGATCGACCGCATCAGCGAGATCAACGCCGTCACCGGAATGCCGGAACGCATCCTGAGCCACGTCGCCATCTATCCCGCCTCGCATTACGTCGCGTCGAAGGAGAAAATGGCCCGCGCGATGCAGGACATCGAGGCGGAGATGTGGGAGCGCGTCAAATTCTTCGAGGAGCACGATAAGCTGCTCGAAGCGCAGCGCATCCGGCAGCGGACGCAGTACGATCTGGAGATGCTGTCGGAGATCGGCTTCTGCACCGGCATCGAGAACTATTCCCGCGTCATTGCCGGACGCGCGCCCGGCACGCCGCCGACCACGCTGATTGACTATTTCCCGGACGATTTCCTGCTGTTCGTGGACGAGAGCCACGTCACGCTGCCGCAGGTGCGCGCCATGTACAACGGCGACCATTCCCGCAAGCAGAGTCTTGTGGACTACGGCTTCCGCCTGCCGTCGGCGTATGACAACCGGCCGCTGAAATTCGATGAATTCGAGGCCAAGATCCATCAGGCGATCTACGTCTCCGCGACGCCCGGCGAATACGAGCGCGAACGCGCCGGTCAGATCGCGGAGCAGGTCATCCGGCCCACGGGCCTCCTTGACCCGGAGGTGTTCGTCCGGCCCATCGAGGGGCAGATCGACGATCTGATCGGCGAGATCAACCAGGTCACGGCGGGCGGTGAGCGCACGCTCGTCACGACGCTGACCAAGAAGATGGCCGAGGATCTGACGACCTATCTGCAAACAAACGGTATCCGCGTGCGCTATATGCATTCGGACATCGGCGCGATGGAGCGCATGGAGATCATCCGCGACCTGCGCATGGCAAAGTTCGACGTGCTGGTCGGCATCAACCTCCTGCGCGAGGGCCTCGACCTGCCGGAGGTGTCGCTCATTGCCATTCTCGACGCGGACAAGGAGGGCTTCCTCCGCTCGGAGACGAGCCTCATCCAGACCATCGGACGCGCGGCGCGCAACGCGCATGGGCGCGTGCTCATGTACGCCGACAAGATCACGCCGGCGATGAAGGCCGCCATGGACGAGACGGCGCGCCGCCGCAGTATTCAGGACGCCTACAATCAGAAGCACGGCATCGTTCCGAAAACCATCGTCAAATCCGTCCGCGACCTCATTGAGATCTCGGCTTCTCCGGAGCCTGCGCACAAGGGCAAGGGCAACGTCAAGATGACCCGTGCGGAGCGCGACCGCGAGATCGCCAAGCTCGAAAAGAAGATGAAGGAGGCGGCGAAGATGATGGAGTTCGAATATGCCGCCGTCCTGCGCGACGAGATCATTCGCCTGCGCGGCGAGGAGACGGCGAAATAAGCCGCCGGTCAAAACAAAAGAGAACCGGGATGCTGCAAAAGCAGCATCCCGGTTTATGTTGGCGTGAGGCTGTGTCAGCCGTCGAGGAGCGCTTCCAGCGCCGATTCTCCGCAGACGGCAATGCCGTTTTCACGGAGCAGCGCGGCGGTCACACCGTCGCCGCCGGTCAGGCGGCCGGAAAAGCTGCCGTCGTAGATCGTGCCGCTGCCGCAGCTGGGGCTGCGCTCCTTCAGAACGGCGCGCCTGCAGCCGAACAGCCGCGCCAGCCGGAGGGCCTCCTCCGCACCGCGCCGGTAGGCGGCGGTCACGTCCGTTCCGTCCTTCATGACGACCTGCGCCCCGATGCGCTCCGAGGGCAGGCGCGGCGTCGGCAGGCCGCCCAGCTGCTCCGGGCAGACCGGGATCAGCGTATATTTCTCCATCAGCCGCAGAATCGGTTCCTGCGGCTTGCTTCCGCCGTCATAGCGGCAGCGCACGCCGAGCAGGCAGGCGCTGATCAGAATGGCTTCCTTCATCGGAGCTTCCTCCCATCCAGAACGGCTTCCGTCAGCCGTCCGTCGTCATAAACCAGCTTGAGAGAGAAAAACGGGCGCTTTTCCTCCATCAGATCGAGGAAGATATGGTCTCCCTCCCACATGGGAAGCGCGCGCAGCGCCTTCTTGTCCAACCATTCCAGAACGCCTTCATCGCATTCGCGCAGCGTGCCTTCGAAGCCGTCGGCGCAGAAAAGATGCATATACTCCGTCCATGGACCCATTACAAAGGTGACGATGCCGCAGTAGCGCCAGCGCGTGAGCGTGAGTCCGGTCTCCTCTTTTACCTCGCGCAGGACGCAGTCCTCCGGGCTTTCGCCCTCCTCGAATTTCCCGCCGACGCCGATCCATTTGTCGCGGTTTTCGTCGTTTTCCTTCTTGACGCGGTGCAGCATCAGATACTGTCCGCCGCGCTCGATATAGCAGAGACTGGTGTTTTTCATGGCGCTTCCTCCGTGCCGGTGCGGTGGAACACAAGCTCGTCGTAGCCGGTCTGCGCGTCCTGCTCCACGCCGAAGCGCCAGCTGTCCAGCCGTGCGAGTACCAGCTCGCAGGTCGTATTGATGATGCAGCCTGGCATCAGATGCCCGCCCACCGTCGAAAGATCCTCCTTCGACAGCGCGAGATGCAGATGGCAGCGCACCGCGCTCACCGTCCCGTTCAGCGACACGATTTCGCACGGCTCATCCACCGTGCGCACCGTCACGCCGGAGGCGTCGCGCAGCACCGCGCGTGAGACGCATCCGACGGCGGAGAGCACGACGCCCGCCGCAATGCTTTCCTCCCGCGCCAGCCGCTCGATCTCCAGCAGAAGATCGTCGCCGCGGCGCAGCCTCCTGCACAATACCTCCATGGATACCGCCTCCTTCGTTTCTCCTGTCATTGTAGCAGTCCGGCGGAAAAATGCAAGTGCCGCAAATGGAGGCGGCATGAGTGCTTTCGCGCGAAGTTCACAAATTATGAACGGAAATTTTAGAATATGTCACGATTCCAAAATCCACGCTGTTCTGCTATACTGTTAAAGTAATCTGGTCGGGCTATAGCCAATCCACAATTATGGCATACTCCGGCTAAATAAGGAGGAAATATCAACATCCGCAGGACTTGCGGTGCGGCACTGTGGAGACGTGTCGTAATGCGGCAGCCATGCCCGGCCACCGTGAGGGAGCGCATTGCGAATGCAGCGCTGTCAGAGTCAGAAAAGTATGGCAGAAGTACGTCTGGTCAATGTTAAGAAAATCTATCCGTTCGTAAGTGGAGAAGAGAAAAAGAAGAAAAAGAAGAAGGATGACGAGCCTGTCAAGGAAAAGGCCAACCTTCAGATCACCGATAAGGGCGTTGTCGCTGTTCAGGAATTCAATCTGGACATCAAGGACAAGGAATTTATCGTTCTGGTCGGCCCGTCCGGCTGCGGAAAGTCCACGACGCTGCGTATGATCGCCGGCCTCGAGGAGATCACCGAAGGCGAGCTGTACATCGGCGACAAGCTGATGAACGACGTCGCTCCGAAGGATCGCGATATCGCGATGGTCTTCCAGAACTATGCTCTGTATCCGCATATGACCGTTTATGATAACATGGCGTTCTCCCTGAAGCTGAAGAAGACGCCGAAGGCCGAGATCGACCGCAAGGTTCGTGAGGCTGCCGAGATCCTCGACATCACGCAGTACCTCAACCGGAAGCCCAAGGCTCTGTCCGGCGGCCAGAGACAGCGTGTCGCCATCGGCCGTGCCATCGTCCGTAACCCGAAGGTCTTCCTGATGGACGAGCCGCTGTCCAACCTGGACGCCAAGCTCCGTAACCAGATGCGTGCGGAGATCATCAAGCTGCGCGAAAAGATTGACACCACCTTCGTCTACGTTACCCACGACCAGGTCGAGGCTATGACGCTCGGCGACCGCATCGTCATCATGCGCGACGGCTACATCCAGCAGATCGGCACGC